>Ga0210025_1000253_pt1 | contig 75672 bp, 77 predicted proteins | sample CryGeyme20150102_FD_183989 | JGI IMG/M metagenome (GOLD analysis project Ga0210025, IMG submission 183989) | Groundwater microbial communities from Crystal Geyser aquifers in Utah, USA - Crystal Geyser metaG 2015-0102 (SPAdes) (version 2) | ecosystem: Environmental > Aquatic > Deep subsurface >... | reverse complement strand
ATCAATGGCTTTGATGGGATTGACTATATCAAGGCAGGAAGCGGCAATGATCTGGTCAATGCCGGATTGGATCATGATGTTGTCAAAGGCGGCCTTGGCAATGATACCCTTAACGGGGATGAGGGGAATGATCTTCTTAAAGGCGAAGATGGAGATGATATTATTAACGGCGGTATCGGTAATGACACGCTCGATGGTGGTGAAGGGAATGACCAGCTCAATGGTGGTGATGGGAATGATATCCTTAAAGGTGGAAACGGTATTGACACGCTCAATGGCGGAAATGGCAACGATATTTTGCGCGGTGAGGGCGGTAATGATTTTCTTTATGGTGAGGGCGGAAACGACAAGCTCGAAGGCGGGGACGGAAATGACACACTTTATGGTGGTGCGGGCCTAGATCGGTTATTTGGCGGCGAAGGGGATGACCTTCTTGATGGAGAGGGCGATTCAGATCGTCTATATGGTGAAGGCGGAAATGACACGCTTTATGGGCGTGATGGCAATGATCTCCTTGATGGGGGTACAGGTAATGACACAATATTTGGTGGCATTGGAAATGATACAATATTTGGTGGAGATGGCGATGACATCTTAAACGGTGAAGAGGGCAATGACCGCATTGTGGGCGGGGCCGGTATAGATACTATTTATGGTGGTGCTGGGATTGATAACATCGATGGTAATGATGGGAATGATATTATTTATGGCGGTGATGATGGTGATCTCATCAAAGGCGGCGCTGGTGATGATCTGATCTATGGGGAAGATGGTAATGATAATCTCTATGCCCAAGAGGGAAATGACACTGTTTTTGGAGGGAATGGCAAAGATTATATTTATGGCAAAGACGGTAACGATATATTAAATGGAGGTAATGACAACGATACAATTCGCGGCGGTGATAACAATGATATTATCAATGGCGATGCGGGCGATGATGTTATTTATGGCGATGGCGGTGAATCTGCGCGCGGTTGGTACTTTGAATATTATGATTTAACCACATCACCAAACACACTTGCCACTGCTGGATTTACCCTGAATGGCGGCACAAAAAATACAAACCAAGAAACAAGTCGTGGTGTGATACAAAACCTAGATCCCGGACTTCTTGATCCGGGCGACAATTATGCCGTTAAGTATGAAACTTACTTAACAATTACAACCGCAGGAACATACACTTTTCAGACCCGTTCGGATGATGGAAGTGCCCTGTTTTTAGATGGTGTGCGTATTGTCAATAATGATGGACTTCATGCCGCAGCGACAGTGACGAGTGCGGGGCAAGTTCTAGATGCAGGGATTTATAAGCTGGATGCCACATTTTTTGAGCGCACTGGTCAAAACGTGATGATTGTGAATATGTCTGGCCCTGATACAGGCAATGTTTTTGTTTCTTTGGGAAATTACGCGGGCGTTAATGCAGCAAAATCAGAATATATTGTTTTTAATGGTGACGACATTATCAATGGTGGTGATGGCAACGACACCTTATTTGGTGATGGGGGTAATGACACCATTAATGGTGATGATGGTAATGACTTTATAACTGGTGGCACTGGCGCTGATATTATGGATGGTGGTACAGGAAATGATACTTTCTATATTACCAACGGTCACTTTGTGGCAGGTGAATCAATTATAGGTGGTATAGGAACAGACAATATTACTCTGATCGACGCGACAACAGTTGATTTTTCAGTAGGAACAATTTCTACAGTAGAGAATCTCATTGGTAGCAATGGGAATGATGATGTGACATATACATTTGAGCAAGCTCTCTCATTCTCAAGTATTAATCTAGGGGGTGGCACGGATAATAGCCGCGTTCAGGTTAATGGTACTTTAGATGCAACAGGACTTGGAACACCTACCGCTACCAATTCAGAAAATGGCTTTATTGTGGGGTCGTCTGATAACGATATGCTTACGATAACGGGCGCTCAAATTGATTCTCTTATTTTCGGGTCAGGAAATATTAATTTTAACACTGGCACGGATACGCTGAATATAACATCGACATCGATAGATCTAAATACTCTAGGGTCTTCTGATACAGGGATACAGGGCCTCGAAATCATTTCAGCAGAATTAGCCGCTACGGGCGTTACTATCAGTATGGTAGGCCAAAGCGAAGATTTTACACTTATTGGTAGTAATTTAAATGATACGATCGTTGGTGGATTAGGAAACGATACCCTTAGTGGTGGGTCAGGAGATGATATTATCAATGGCGGTTTGGGTAATGATATAATTTATGGGTCTAATGCCACTGATGCATTAATTGATAATGTGTCTGCAATTTTAGAAGCAAACCCCAATGTGGTTTACAATGAATCAACAGGAAATTTTTATCAATTTGTTGATGTAACGAGCCAAACAGTAAGATATACGCAAGCGGTAGCAGCAGCAGATGCAGCTACTTTAAACGGTGTTACATCTCATCTTGCAACGTTAGTAACAGGACACGAACAGAGTTTCGTAGGGGCACTGCAAAGTGATGGTAATAGATGGTTTTGGATTGACGGCTCAGACTCTGCTGTGGAGGGGGTCTGGCGCTTTACTGCAGGACCAGAGGCAGGAACTTTGCTCAACAATAATGAATTAAACTGGTCCGGAGGTAGTCCAGCAAGCAGTAATCAAAACACTTGGGATAATTTACTCTTATGGTCTGGAGGGGGGGGATGTATTGTTTGCTTTTCCCAACAGTGGCAGTGGTAGAGCGCATGGTTATGTTTTAGAGTGGGAGGGTGATGCTGTTCTTGGTCCCACTACAGGAAGTGATATTCTGTCTGGCGGTGATGGATCCGATATTCTCTTTGGAACTGACGGTATCCAAGATACGTTTTTATTTCTCTCTGGGGAAACAGGTATAGATGAAATTAATAATCTGACAGTCGCAGAGAATGATGCCATCGATATATCCGACCTTCTTACAGGATATACAGGAGCGGATAGTGACATTAATGATTTTGTGCGATTTACAAATTCAGGCGCTAATTCACTTTTACAAGTTGATGCTAACGGCACAACGGGAGGTGAAAATTTTGTAACAATTGCCCAAGTAAACGGAGTGAATGATTTGGATGCAGCAGCCCTATTACATAGTGGCGGTATTATTGTTTAAGCATAAATAAAAATTCTTATGTCAATGTGTTATAAACATCAGTCAGAAAAGTGATTTATTAAACTCTATACCACAATGTGTGTATTATAATGTAGTTTTTTAAAACATTCACGTGCTATGCGATATAGTTATTCGCACATGACTTCACACTAAATTCTATTTATTGCATTAATTTAACACGCAATCTTGGCTCTCTTGTGTAAGATAGAGAGGACTGAAGCGATAGGATTAATATGTTAAAATTATTTGCTATAACTGGATTTGTTTTAATTTTTACAGCCCCAAACGTCTTTGCACAACAAAAAGGGCCTCAAGGGCCTTCACCTATATTTGCTACTAAGGTGATTTTGAAGGATTTTGCAGATACTGTAGAGGCTCTGGGGACAACCAGATCAAATGAAATGGTTGTGATCACATCTGATGTGTCGGAGAAAGTGACTGCTATTCATTTTGAAGAAGGGCAGGACGTTAAGAAGGGCGACCTTCTTATTACACTAGCCAAAGCCGAAGAAAATGCGGGATTAAGGGCTGCGCAGGCAGAGTTATCCGAGGCTCAATCTGCCTTTAATCGTGCAGAAGACTTGCAAAAGGATCAAGCTATATCAAAGGCGACCTTAGATGAGCGCTTAGCAGCCCTGCGTCAAGCGCGCGCAGCCGTAAGCGCCATCTCCGCCCGATTGGAAGATTTGGTCATTACGGCCCCCTTTGATGGTGTTGCAGGCATAAGGGAAGTGAGTATAGGCGCGCTGATACAGCCCAGCGATAAAATTACAACCGTTGATGATATATCCAAAATTAAAGTTGATTTTGATGTGCCCTCCATTTTCTTACCAACGTTGGAGGCTGGATTGGCTTTTACTGGCACCGTGGAGGCGTATGGCAATCGCGAATTTACCGGTGAGGTACAAACAGTTAATACACAAGTTGATCCGATCACACGCATGATAAAAGTGCGTGGCATCATTACTAATGATGATAAGGCCCTAAAACCGGGTCTTTTAATGAAAATCAATCTCGTTAAAAACGATAGGAAGGCTCTCATTATCCCAGAAGAAGCGCTGATTAAAAGAGCCAGTAAAAACTTTGTTTATGTCGTTCAGGATAATGAGGCGAAGAAGCAGGCAATTGAAACTGAAATCCAAATAGGCTCACGTAGAGCGGGTGATGTAGAAGTGATATCTGGTCTTAACGAGGGTGACTTGATTGTTGCACACGGCGCATTAAAATTACGTGATGGCGCAGAGATAGCCATTAATGCGATTGAAGAGGGCGATATGCCCCTTTCAGAACTTTTGGAACAGGCTGCTCAAAATAAAGCACAAATAGAAAATCAAAATGATGGGGTGGATAAAGACTAATGATATTATCTGATCTATCCGTTACACGCCCCGTTTTTGCATCCGTTATTTCTTTATTGCTTGTTGCATTTGGAATAGTGTCGTTTGATCGATTGTCGCTTAGGGAGTATCCCGATATTGATCCGCCTGTCGTGTCAGTCGACACGTCCTATCCGGGGGCATCGGCCAATATTGTTGAAACTCGCATTACAGAAGTAATTGAAGACCGTATTTCGGGTGTTGAAGGAATCAAATTTATTGAATCCACCTCTTCTGATGGGCGTTCACGCATTAATATTGAATTTGATGTTAAACGCGATATCGAAGCTGCGACGAATGATGTGCGCGATCGCGTTTCTGGTGTTATTGATAATTTGCCAGAAGAAGCTGATCCACCTGATATCCAAAAAGCGGATTCTAGTGATGATGTCATTTTATGGCTTAATGTTACGAGTGACCGTTTAGATACTTTAGAGCTTACTGATTATGCGAAGCGCTATTTCCAGGATCGCTTTTCAGTCGTCCCTGGTGTTGCCCGCGTCCGCATTGGTGGCGGGTTAGAATATTCAATGCGCGTATGGCTGGATCGCAATCAAATGGCCGCCCGAAATCTAACAGTTTCTGATATTGAGAGCGCGCTCCGTTCAGAAAACGTGGAGCTGCCTGCCGGGAGCATAGAATCAGTTGAAACTCAGTTTACGGCGCGTATTCAACGCGTTTACCAAACGGCCGAAGATTTTAAAAAGCTAGTTGTTGGGCGAGAGGGTGAAACGCTCATCCGCTTGGGCGATTTAGCGCGCGTTGAAAAAGAAGCGATTGAAAACCGTACTTTTTTCCGTGGTAATGGCGTACCCATGATTGGGATTGGTATTATTAAACAATCCAAAGCCAACACAATTGATGTTGCCCAGGGCGCAATTGATTTAGCCGACCAAATTAGGCCGAATTTACCACCGGGGATGGAGATCATTAATTCCTATGATACGTCTGTGTTTATTCGCGGCGCGATTGCAGAAGTGTATAAAACACTTTTTATTGCCATTATATTGGTTGTTATCGTGATTTATTTATTTTTAGGCAGTTTTCGTGCAATGTTGATCCCTGCGATCACCGTGCCAGTATCCCTTATTGCTACATTTATTGTCATTTCTGCTTTTGGCTTTTCGATCAATCTTTTAACGCTTCTGGCGCTTGTTTTGGCGATTGGTCTGGTTGTAGATGACGCGATTGTGGTTTTAGAAAATATCTCAAGGCGCATCGAAAAAGGAGAGCCCCCTTTAACGGCGGCTTATCGTGGAACAAGACAAGTTAGTTTTGCCGTCATCGCGACAACTGTGGTGCTTATTTCTGTGTTTGCCCCGATCACTTTTTTGGAAGGAGATTTAGGCAGATTATTTAGCGAGTTTGCGATTACGATGGCGGCAGCTGTTAGTTTCTCAACACTTATTGCACTTACCTTATGCCCGATGCTGTCTTCTAAATTACTCAAAAAGGCAGAGCGCAATCCAGTCAGCGGGGCAGTTGACCGCATTTTTGAAAAATTCAAGTCAGGCTATTTACGTCTTTTAATGTTAGCGCTCAAAGCACGCTTTTTGATGCTCGTTATTTTTGGTGTCATCGCTGCTTCGGCAGTTTGGTTAATTAATGCAACGCCATCTGAATATGCCCCCCAAGAAGATAGGGGCGCTTTTTTCTTATTCGTAACGGGGCCAGAAGGGGCTTCTTATGATTACACAAAAGAGTATATGGAAGAAATTGAAGCACGTCTCATGCCTTATGTTGAAAGTGGTGAAATTAGCCGCTCTCTTATTCGTGCGCCGCGCGGTTTTGGTAATTCCTCCACCTTTAATGACGGGCTTGCAATTGTTGTGTTAAACGATTGGTCTGAGCGCAGACCTGCTAAAGTAATCATGGGCGAAATTACAGGAAAATTGAGTGACCTGCCGGGGGTTCGCGCTTTTCCTGTGATGCGTCAAGGTTTTGGTGGACGACCGTCCAAGCCTGTACAGTTTGTAATCGGCGGTGGCACGTATGAGGAAATTGCACAGTGGCGTGATATATTGATTGAAAAGGTCAATGAAAATAACCCAGGTTTACTCGATATAGATAGCGACTATAAAGAAACCAAGCCACAGTTGCGACTAACTATTGACCAAGATAGAGCAGGAGATTTGGGTGTCAGCGTTGAAACAATTGGCCGTACTTTAGAAACCATGCTGGGCTCACGGCGCGTAACGACTTATATTGAGCAGGGCGAGGAATATGATGTAATTGTTGAAGGGGAGCGCTCCGAGCAGAACACGCCAACAGACATGCAAAATATTTATGTGCGCTCAGATAGTAGCGGAATGCTTATTCCTTTGGCTAACCTTGTACAAATTGATGAATATGCTGATTCAGGCAGCCTCAACCGCTATAACCGCACGCGTTCTATTACAATCGAAGCGGGTCTTGAGGAGGGATATGCTCTGGGTTCGGCTCTCGAATATTTGCGCGATTTAACGCGGGAGCATTTACCTGATAGCGTTGTGATTGATTATAAAGGGCAATCACTTGATTATCAAACAAGTGGGTCTTCACTATTATTTGTCTTTATTCTGGGCTTTGCTGTTGTATTCTTGGTGCTTGCCGCACAATTTGAAAGCTATGTGCATCCTTTTGTGATTATTCTTACAGTGCCGCTAGCAATAGCGGGTGCTCTAGCGGGGCTTTATTTCACTGGAAACTCGATCAATGTTTATACGCAAATCGGCCTTATCATGCTTGTCGGTCTGGCAGCCAAAAATGGAATTTTGATTGTTGAATTTGTAAACCAGTTGCGCGATGAAGGCGTGGAGTTTTCCAAAGCGTTAATCGAGGCAACTCAAATACGATTGCGTCCCATCGTTATGACGGGTATCACGACTGTAGCAGGGTCACTTCCATTAATTTTATCAACAGGTGCTGGCGCAGAAACGCGGATTGCGATAGGAGTTGTCATCTTGTTTGGTGTTTTAGCCGCAACATTTTTTACACTCTTTATTGTCCCTGTGGCATATGACCTTCTCGCTCGTAAAACAGGCTCGCCAGGTGATGTAAAACGCCAGTTGATCAAAGAGCAGGAAGAACTATCATGATAAAAGATAAATATAAAACTTATCTTGTGCTTCTAACGAGCCTTGGTTTAGGAGCCTGTACTGTTGGCCCAGATTATCAAGCGCCACAGATCAGTTTTGTCGATAAATGGTTTTCATCTGAGAGTAAAAGAACAACCCAAGATCCTATTGATACAAAGTGGTGGAATAATTTTAATGACCCTCTCTTAATCAATTATATCGAGCAGGCCGCTATTAATAATAAAGACGTTCAAATTGCAACGGCAAATATTTTACGCGCCCGGGCAGTAAAGCGTGAGAGTGTTAGTCGTTTATTACCAACAATAAGTAATAATTCATCGGCTGAGCGTTCAAGTTCAAGTGATAATATTGCCTCCTTTAATGGCGGTGATGTTCGTAATTTATTTGATTCAGGCTTTGATGCGTCATGGGAGATTGATTTTTTTGGTGGTACCCGACGTGAGGGGGAGGCGGCTCAAGCGCGATTAGATAGTGCAAAGGCCTCTTATGATGATGTGATGCTTACCACATTGTCGGATGTTGCCCGCCTATATTACGAAGCACGGGGCTTGCAAAAACGAATTGATATTACACAGAAAAATGTCACACTTTTTAATCAAACATATGAGCTCATCAAAAAACGTCTAGAGGTTGGAGAAGCAACGCAATTTGATGTTGCGCGCGCTTTGGGTGAATATCAAACAACTCAGGCTCGTTTGCCTAATTTAAAGGCAGACTTGCAAAGCACGATTTTTAGTTTATCAGTCTTGTTAGGTCAGCCCCCAGAGGCTCTCTTAGATACCATGATGACGGCCCAAGATTTACCGCCAACCTTAGATATTGTTCCCGTAGGCTTACGATCTGATATTTTGCGCCGCCGCCCTGATATTAAAATGGCTGAGCGGGAATTGGCCGCCTCAACTGCAGATATAGGGGTGCAAACGGCTGAATTATTTCCCAAATTTTTTGTAACGGGAGATGTTGGATCACAATCGAGAACCTTTGGAGATTTGTTCACGGCAGCAGGTGGCTTGTGGTCGCTTGGTTCTGTGATGCAATGGTCTATTTTTGAAGGTGGCGCTATTCGCGCGCGCATAGATATTGAAAAAGCAGAAAATAAGGCCGCTTTGGCAATGCATGAAAAAACCATCTTGGAAGCTTTAGCGGATGTTGAATCGGCATTAACACGATATGGTCGTGAATTAGAAACTCGCCAAAAATTAGAAGAGTCAGTTCAAAGCCGCCTCGAAGCATTCTCCCTTGTAGAAAAACTTCTCGATGCAGGCGAAATTGATTACCTAGAAGTGCTTGACTCACAGCGCGATCTCACTGTGAGTGAGGACAATCTGGTTTTATCTGAAACACAAGCCGTCACAAAATTAATTGCTTTATACACAGCCCTCGGTGGCGGTTGGACGAGCAAAATACCATCAAGCGATTAGGTAGGGTGTTTTTTTATATCCACCATCTAGCTTCGCACTTGCTAATTGCACTCATTTTATATCCATAATAAAGAAGCCTTTATTTACTATTTTATACTCTAAAAATGGGCTATAAAATTTTGTATGTCCATATTGAGAGGCTAATTCAACATGAAGCAAAAAATGATAGCATGGTTGCTTGTACTATGGTTTGGGGCAATATTATCGGTTCAAATCTTAGTGACCCCCGGTTTAGCTAGCCATGCCGTTATGAAGTTCATTCCTTTTTCACAGGAAGCGCATAGCTTTTTTTACATATTCTTTATAAAGCATATATTTTCTAGGCCCTTATGACTGATATCTTAATCGCATTTCCTCTTGGATTTTTCTATTTCATTGTTGTAATTGCTTCTGGTTTTTGGATTAGTCGGTATTTTTGTTTTCTACAGGAAAATATACTTTTACGTTTTGGGTTTGCAATTACATTTGGGCTCGCTCTTCTTGGATACACATGGAGTATATTGGCGGCTATACCGCATGCGATGCAAACCATCACAATCTTTATATTGCTCACTACATTTATGATACTTAGTCGCCGTTCTTTCCTAACTATAAGAAATGATGGGCAATTTATTATAAAAAACATTGGAGCCGTTTTTTGGCCAACAGAAAAATCCTTGCGTTGGGTAGCGATCCCGCTTGTATTGTATCTTTTAATGGCTGTACCTCTGGCTTTTCACCCAATGGGAACTGATGCTTTGGCGTTTTATTTTGCTCAAGCCAAGCTTATTGCTTATGCGCATCAGTTTGTTCCCTTGTCGGGGTATGAATCTTTCTCACAAATACCCTTACCAGCAGAATTAAGTTATTCAGCGCTTATTTTGATGGGCAGTGAGTGGGCTGCACGGTTTATGACAACATTTCAATTATGGGCTTGTGCGCTTTTAATGGCGGGGTGTGTTTATCACTTTAATCAAAATCATATACGCAGAGCTTGGCTGGCGGTTTTATTGTTACTCACCTCAACTGGTGTCACATTATTGGTTAGTGACGGCAAAACGGATTTATATGGTGCTATGTTGGGGTTTGCTGCATGTTATATATCTCTTGTGATGCCCTTAAATTCAAGGCGTAATATGATGTTATTGGGTATAACTGTTGGTCTGTCTTTTACAGCAAAGCTCTCATATATTCCTATTCTTGTGCCAATGATTGGTTTTATAATTTTTGTTCGTCTATGGCGTGAGAAAAATTTTAAAGAAGCCGTGCTTCATTCTTTGATGTTAGGTCTTATTATCGCGCCTTGTATTATCGCAGCATTTGTTCCGAATATGGCAAAAAATTTCATGGCTTATGGCGAACCTTTAGCCCCTTTCTTCTTTTTTAATCCCCATTATTACCCGCCTTTTTTAAATCAATCTTGGTTTTCACCAGAAGTTACAGAGTATATCTTATCGATTTATCCAATTGCGTGGACCTTTGGGCAGTTTCCAATGCAGCACGGTAATTTATCTCCATATGTCTGGGCCACTTTACCTATGCTTTTTTTAGTTCGTTGGAAAAAAACATCCTTTGGGGCACTATTAGATAATAAATCCGTTCTTTTTGCTTTTGCTGGTGGGCTCGGCATGCTTTCTTGGGCCGTATTTTATTCCTCCGTTATTGCGCCGCGTTATATTTTTCCTGCTTTATTTGCCTTCATTCCGCTTGCAGCCGTAGGTTTAGATAGGTTGTGGGAATTTGTGCGTCCTCAACGCATAGCGCATTTTGTCTTAATCGGTATCATTTCGATGTCGGCTATTCTTGTTGTTGTAAATGATCTACCCTCAGTGAAGCGATCGGCGAAACATATATTGCAAGGACCGCAAGAGACACAACTGCGGCACCTAGATTATGCTGCAAAAGAGGCAGAGACAGCTATGCCAGCCGATGGACGTTTATTTTTAGCCGCATGGGAGCGTGCTCTATTTGAACCTCAAACTATGAACTGTATGATTAATGTTCATGAGCAGAAAGTTCTTGGCTCAATTTTAGATAGCTCAAAATACTGGCAAACTCTTTATGATTTTGGTACACGAGTTGTTTTAGTGAACAAGGCGGCACGCAATGATGTGTTTACTATATTAGATTCAGGGCAAAAGCCGTATTGGCTTGGTATTGAAGCTAAAACCTTGAGTAATGATTATATAATGTATGTTATGGTCCCAAATTCTGATGCTCCGCCGCCAAAATGGGCTTGCCGTGAAACACGTAAAAACTATTATGAACCTGTCAATATAGAATAAAGAAAATATTATGGAAAAATACCTTATTACAGGCGCAGCAGGCTTTGTAGGATTAGCCCTCGTTAATGCTCTTTTAAAAAATAATCAGAATAAGCTAGTTTTAGTTGACGATTTTGCTCGTGGACGCGCCGATGCAGAATGGGAAAAGGTTTTATCCCATCCATCTGTTACCTTTTTAAAAGGCGATATGACAGATGCGACATTTGTTGCAACGTTGCCGCTTGATTGCGATTATGTCTTTCATCTGGCTGCTGTTATTGGTGTACGTAATGTTCGTGAAAACCCTGACCGCGTATTATATGTTAATACGATATCAACATTGTTCCTTTTGGATCATTTAAAGCATGCTGATAAAAAGCCAAAGCGCGTTGTCTTTTCATCAACGAGCGAGATTGTCGCAGGAACACAAAAATATTTTGATATTCCTATTCCAACTCCAGAGGATGTTCCTATTACGCTTGGTGATCTAAAAGAGCCACGCTCTACTTACTTATTAAGCAAAGCGGCTGGGGAATCTGCATGTTTTACATACTCAAAGATTCACAATCTTCCTTGCACGATTGTTCGTTTTTACAATGTCTATGGCCCGCGTATGGGCTATCAGCATGTTATCCCTGAGTTATTTATTAAGCTCTCTCAAAATAATAAAGTGGATATTGCCTCACCTGATCACACACGTGCTTTTTGCTATATTGACGATGCAATTGAGGCGATCATGGCATGTGTAAAATTACCAGGCGATGTTAGTCACGTGATTAATGTTGGAAACTCTTCGCAGGAAATAACAATGCGCGATTTGGCTAAAATAATTGTGGAAACAATAGGAGCAAACACTGAACTTGTTGACGCACCTGAAACACCAGGCTCGCCGCCACGGAGGTGCCCTGATACATCAAGATTATTTGATTTAACAGGATTTAAGGCGAAGGTATCGTTGGAAGAAGGCGTTAAGAAAACCTATGAATGGTATAAAACAAGGTTAGAGGATCGTTATGAATAAATGTAATTTATGTGAGAGCGATAATTTAGATAGGCTGTATACCGTTAATGGTTTTCGTACAGATAAGAAATTTGATGTTTATAAATGTGCTACATGCTCTCTTGTCAGCGCATCGGTGACACAAGCAGACATTGAAGGGGCATATGAAGCAGACTACTATGAAACGGCATATCCTGGATATGTTTCAGATAAGGCTTTTCACGACCGTAACAATAACGCCATTTTAAAAGATATTGAAAAGCATTTCCCTAAGGGAAATATACTCGAAGTCGGGAGTGCATTTGGATTTTTTCTTGAGCAGGCAAAAAAACGTGGTTGGGATGTAACAGGTTATGAATGTTCAGAGTATGCCTCTAAAGCGGCCCAACAAATATATAAAGTGAATGTTAAATCAGAAGATTTTCTCCAATCAGATTTAGGCCGCGATTACACTATGTTCACAATGCTTGATACAATTGAGCATTTGCTTGATCCATTATCAATGTTGAAAAAAGGTGCGCAAGTGCTAAAGCCTGGCGGTGGAGCGTACGTCTGCACAGGGAGTTTTGACAGCTTACATGCCCGCTTAACAGGTAAAAGATGGCGCATGATGGTGCCACCCTTACATATTTATTTTTTTACGCCAAAGACATTGGGCGATATGATGGAAAAAGCAGGTTTTAGTATCGTATCATGTCGCTATCATGGCAAATATTATAATTTTGGCAGTATAGTGCAGTTTTTAACTGGCATATCAAAAGAAAAGTTACCTAAAATACCATTATACATTAACACATTTGATGTTATTACTATGAAAGGTCGTTACGACGGATAGTAGAAAGAAGCAATAATGACATATCTAAATCTTTTTCTTTTATGTAGCTTTTCGCTTTTGATGGCGACAGGCCAGATTTTTTTTAAGATGGCAGCACAAAATGCGCCAGCTATAAATAATATAAGTTCTGTGTTTAGTTTGGCTTTCAATCCTTGGTTTATAGGCGCTTTAGCTCTTTATGCATTTTCTACACTATTATGGGTTTCTGTTTTACAACAGGTGAATTTATCTGTTGCTTATCCGTTTGTGGCGCTTGGTTTTATTGTTATTCCGCTCGCATCATTTGTTTTGTTTAAAGAACCGTTGAATTGGCAATATGGTGTAGGCGTTGTTTTGCTCCTTGTGGCTTTAAAATTAATTACTAATGTGACGCGGTGATAGAACAATGAGTATGGCAGTCCCTCTTTTTGATTTGAATTATGACGAGCGTGAAGAAAAAGCAGTACTTGAGGTCTTCAAACGTAAATGGCTTTCGATAGGTCCAGAGTGTGATTCCTTTGAACAAGAGTTTTCTAGAGCTATCAAAGCTCCCTTTGCGTTAAGTTTAGCAAATTGTACGGCGGCTCTACACCTTGCTATGCTTCTTCTTAATATTGGCGAAGGAGATGAGGTTATTTTACCTTCCTTGACATTTGTGGCTACGGCAAATGCTGTACGTTATGTTGGCGCAACGCCCGTTTTTGCGGATGTCACCTCCCTAGAGGATTTAACGATTAATCCAGAAGATATAGAACGCTGTATTACGCCAAATACAAAAGCAATAATTGTAATGCATTATGGCGGCCATGCCTGTGAAATGCATAAAATTTCTGCTCTTGCACAAAAACATAGTCTTAAAATCATAGAAGACGCATGTCATGCGCCGCTGGCAGTTTATGATGATATTGCCATGGGCTTGTGGGGCGATGTTGGATGTTTTAGTTTTTTCTCAAATAAAAACCTCTCCACGGGTGAGGGGGGTATGATTGTCATGAAAGACGAGGCACTTTTCGATCATGCAAAATTATTACGCTCGCACGGTATGACAACACTCTCTTATCAAAGAGCACAAGGCCATTCATCAGGGTATGATGTTGTTGGTGTCGGATATAATTATAGGATGGATGACATACATGCTGCGCTTGGGCGTGTTCAGCTTGAAAAACTCCCTGCCGATATTGCAGCGCGCAAAAATTATTGTACGCAGTATTACGAGCGTTTGAAAATGGAAGATGATCTAATATTACCATTTGCTCACATACGCGGCTCTTCTTCATACTATATTTTCCCGTGCTGGATTGATGGCGGGTCTGAAAGGCGTGATGGGATTCGTGCTTATCTAAAAGATCATAGCATCATGACGAGTATGCATTATCCACCTGTTCATCATTTTACAGTTTATAAACCCTTTGCCCGCGATGTGCCAATGACAGAACGTGCTGCAAATGGTTTAATTACTTTACCATTATATGGCCACATGGGTAGCGAAGCCGTTGATTACGTCTGTGATAAATTGAGTGAGGCGTTACGATCATGCCCGGCATAATTTTCATAGGCGGTTTTATTGAGCTAGAGGAGCTGTGCACCTCACAGAATCTAGAAGTCTATGGATATATTGATTCAGTCAAACGCGATAATTTAAAAGCTTCTTACTTGGGTACAGACGCGCAAGCGAGAGGCATATTAGCACAGTATCAAGATGCAACATTGCATCTCACTCCGGAAAAGCCTGCGATACGCGAGAAATTAGCCAAAGAATATGCAACATTAAACCTTAAATTTTCTGCCCTTATTCATCAAAGCTGCATTATCTCTCCATCCTCCAATATAGGTGATGGCAGTGTATTACAAGCAGGCGTTATTATTTCATCTTCAGTTAAAATCAAACGCCACGTCAAAATAAATTCAGGAGCATGTGTCGCACATGATGTTGATATCGCAGACTTTGTAACAATTTCTCCTCGTGCAACAATTTGCGGTCATGTTCACATTGCACAAGGTGCGTATATTGGCGCAAATACAGTGGTTCTGGGCGGCTTAAGAATTGGAAAAAATGCGATCATAGGGGCAGGAGCTGTTGTCACAAAAGATGTTCCTGATAATGTGACAGTCATCGGTAATCCCGCAAAAATAAAGGAGGCGTCCGCATGAAAATTCTTATAGCGGTCATTACCTATAATGAAGAAAAAAATATTGCAGCCACACTACAAGATTTAATAGATCATAATATAGGATACGATATTGTTGTGATTGATAATGGCTCGTATGACAGAACTATTGATATAGTAAGGTCAATGGGCATTAAATGTGTCAGGCACTGCGTCAATTCAGGGGGGTCTAACGGCACCGCAGTTAGCTATTTCCTATACGCCTATCAACAAGGATATGACATTATGTGACAGTTTGATGGAGATGGTCAGCATATGGCGTCAGAATTGCCAAAAATCTTATCACCCGTTATAGAAGGTCAGTCTGATTGTGTGATTGGCTCGCGATTTTTGGATAATGAAGGGTTTCAATCGTATTTTTTCAGACGTATTGGTATTCGTATATTTTCGAAACTTCTCTCAATTATGACGGGGCTTCAATTTACTGATATTACTTCTGGTTTTCGCTCTTATGGCCCACGTGTTATTAAATTTTTTGGCCATCAATATAAAAACTCAATTCACGATAATATGAACCAGTTTTTACTCTTGTCACACTACTCAGGTGCAAAAATTACTGAAGTGCCAGTTGTCATGAAGCCACGGCAATTTGGCGTGTCTGAATTTAATTGGTGGAATGGCGTCTTTTTTCCTATTAAGGGGCTTGTGACTTTGTTCGCTTGTTATCTTCAACGTAAACATATTCCGCGCTATGTGTCTTAAAAGAGGAGTGTACTGATGGATATTAAACAACAAATTTTTGCGTTTGCTGCGGGTATGCTGATTATTTTCTTGGTTATATCCCAATTGCGTAAGGACAAGCTCAATTCCTCATTTGCTGCGCTTTGGATAGGCATTGGCCTCTTTCTGGTGTCATTAGGATTTCTAGGTGACTTTTACCGATTTATTGCACATAGTGTTTTGAATGTAAGCGGCGGAGATCATCTTATATATATTGGCCTCATTGGTTTTTTGTTGGTCTATGTATTTTACCTGACATCAAAAATATGCCGGCTTATTGATCAAGTAACTAAGCTAATCAGTACGGTTGCATTACTGGAATCACGAGAGAAAAAATAAAATGAAAACAGCTATTATTCTTGCAGGTGGTTTAGGGACAAGGTTGCAGCCTTTTACGCAAATCATGCCCAAGCCTCTTTTGCCAATCGGGGAACGCTCCGTTTTAGAAATTCAAATTGAACGTTTGAAAAAATTCGGTTTTACAAAGATATTTTTTGCAACAAATTACAAAGCTGATTATATTGCACGGTTTTTTGGTGATGGATCACAATTAGGCGTTGAGTTACACTATAGTAAAGAAGAGGAGCCATTGGGCACAGTTGGCCCTTTATCTCTTATACGTGAAGAATTAACTAAGCCCTTCGTTGTAATGAACGGTGATATTCTGAGCCTTGTTAATTACGAGAAACTATATGAACACGCTTTAAAATCAAATTGTGATTTGACAGTGGCTATCAAAAAATATGTGATGCCTTTTGCTTTTGGCGATATTTTATTTGAAAACGATCGTGTTATAGGCATCGAAGAAAAGCCTGATATTATTAAATATATCCTTGCAGGTATCTATGTGATGAAGCCACAAGTTTTAGATTATGTGCCTAATAAAAAATATTTTGGGATGGACACGCTCATTAAAACAATGATTGCAAAAAATGATCCAATAGCAAAATTTGAACTTACAGATTATTGGCTAGATATTGGACAAATAGATGATTTCCAACAAGCAAATGAAACATATGCAGAATATTTCAAAGTAGATACGGCGTCCTAATGTCTCAACTTTCTGAATTTATTGCTTATAATGAAGATAAAAAAATTGTTGCTGTTCAGGGCTTAGGCTTTGTTGGCGGTGCGATGTTGGCCGCTTTGTCAAACGCACAAGATAGAGTAAAGAACAAACCACTTTATGCTGTATTAGGGGTCGATTTATCAACGCCTGATGGACTTAGCAAAATTGAAGCTGTGAATGAGGGCAGACCGCCTATCATTTCTTCTGATCCTGCCATGCCCCTTGCTTTCTTAAAAGCAAAACAGCAAGGCAATATTTTTGCCACGACAGACATGAGTGTCTTTGGCTTGGCTGATATTGTGGTTGTTGATATTCCATTTGATGTGAAAAAAACGGCTGATGGCTATGATGTTAAGCTTGATTTATTTCTAGAAAGCGTTTCTGAGCTTGCTCAGCATATAAATCCTTCGGCACTTGTTGTCGTGGAAACGACTGTTCCGCCCGGGATGACCGAAAACTACCTTTATGATATTTTTAAAAAAGTATTTAAAGAACGTGACGTTGATGATAAAGAATTCGCTCTTGCTCACTCGTATGAGCGTGTTATGCCAGGCGCAAATTATTTAAGCTCAATCACTGAGTATTTCCGCGTTTATGCTGGTGTTAACGACGCATCCTCCGAACGTGCTCGGATTTTTTTAGAAAGCTTTATTAATACGACAGATTTTCCTTTAACGCGCCTTCATAAACCTGCAGCTAGTGAGATGGCTAAAGTCCTTGAAAATTCCTATCGCGCCCTCAATATCGCTTTTATCCAAGAGTGGACAGAGTTTGCACAGGCCTCTGAAGTAAATCTGTTTTCTGTTCTTGAAGCCATCCGCATGCGCCCCACACACCATAATATCATGTCACCGGGTTTTGGCGTTGGTGGTTATTGTCTTACAAAGGATGCGCTTCTTGCTGATTGGGCCTCAAAAGAAGTTCATGGCATTGGATTGCCTTTATCGTGCGAAGGTATTCGTATTAATGATGTTATGCCCCTTTACACATTGCAAATACTTAAGAAATTGTATGGTGATTTAACACAAAAGCACGTTACGCTGCTTGGTGTATCTTACCTCAATGATGTTGCTGATACGCGCTATACCCCTTCTGAAATATTTTGTAATGAGTTAGAAAAAGAGGGCGCTATAGTCCAGCTCCATGATCCTTATGTGGCGGATTGGCATGCGCGGAGCGAAAAAATATCCAATACTCTTGATGATTTAAAAAGGCTGCAACATGATGTTTTGATCCTGGCTGTAAGGCACAAACTATATTGCGACCTCAATGTAGATCAAATTGTATCATTTTTTCCAAGTGTTAATTGTATTGTCGATGCAAACAATATTCTGAGTGAAGAAAAAGCGACGACACTTCGTAACATGGGGATTAAGGTTCTTGGTATAGGTAAGGGGCATTGGCTGTGTCAAAGCAATCCAAAATAGCTATTGTTGGTGGCGGTTTATCGGGTTTGATCGCAGCGCAGAAACTGAAGGACTCATTTGAAGTTACCATTTTTGAAAAGGCGCGTGGGGTTGGGGGGCGCATGTCAACGCGCCGCGCTGATCCATATCAATTTGATCATGGCGCGCAATATTTCACAGCACGATCAAAAACTTTTCAAACGTTTTTGAAATCTCACATAGCAACTGGTCTGGTACAAGAATGGCCTGCAAAAATCCTTACTTTAGAAAAAAACAAAAAGCCTTATAAACGCGATTGGTTCGAGCCGCATTATGTTTGCACTCCTGGTATGAGTAGTTTATGCAAGTATCTTGCCCGGGATATTTCGTGCGTTTTTTCTGCCGAAATAACGGCGATGGAACGTAACAATAATCAATGGAATTTGGTTGATAAATCAGGGATAAGATATGAAAATTTTGATTGGGTGATTGTTACCGCTCCCTCTCATCAAGCGGCCTCTTTGTTGCCTTCTGATTTTAAAGATATTGAGAGCATAAAAGATGTTCAAATGACAGGATGTTACAGCGTGATGCTTGGATTTGAAAACTTGCCGAAATTGAACTGGGATGTAGCTATACCTAAAGGTTCTTTAATTGGTTGGATGGCCGTGAACTCCTTAAAGCCTGCTCGGGCTTCTGCGCCATCTATTATAGTCCAAACAACAAATGAATGGGCAGATCACTATATGGATGAAGACATGGAGGCTATGGGGGAAATTATTATCCAAGAATTTTGCGATCTCTCTGGTATTTCATTAAATAATATCGCTCACAGCGCGACACATCGTTGGAAATACGCCAACACACTTATGCCAGCAAATCAGCCTTTCTTTTTGGACGCAGATCAAAAAATCGGTGTTTGTGGGGACTGGTGTATTGAAGGACGTGTTGAATCAGCTTTTTTAAGCGCTGATTCAATCTCAAACGCACTTAGTAATTGCTGTTTACTATAATTTAAGTTCGTAAAACATCCTAAGCGTGTTAGCGTCAGGATCATTAACGATATTACTATAAAAAATGAACAGGGATAATAAACATGAGTGATTTAACACTATCTGATCTTAACAGTGGCATGTGCCGATGGCCTTTTGGCAATCCAGAAGATAAAGAGTTTCACTTTTGTGGAGATCTTTGTGATCATTCTTTGCCTTATTGCCCAACACATATGGTAAAAGCACAAGCGCCCTCACGAAAGTCTAAATCTTAGTTTTTACTATACCGATATTGCAACTCTTATGGTTTCTTTTAGAATATTAAAACCAAATCGGGTTGAAAGTTTTTAATGAGCTATATTCCTTACTTATGTATTGTTTTGTTCCTCTTGTCCCCACTAATGGGGCTCGGCGTTTTAAGCTTTTCTGAAAATAGCGAGATTTTCTCCTTTCTTGTTCAAAACGTCTTATTGGACACAATCCTTAATTCGGTTTTTATTGTGTTTATTGTTCTGGTCGGGACGTTCATTATCGGGGCGGGCTGTGCATGGGCTATTACACGTTATAACTTTTGGGGGCAAAGGATTTTGCAATGGGGCTTAATTGTCCCATTGGCTTTTCCTGCCTATATTACGGCTTATGCCTATACGGATATGCTGGATTTTATTGTGCCGCATATACGCTCTCCCCTTGGCGCAGCAGTTATTATGACGTTGTGTCTGTATCCTTATGTGTTTATTTTTGCGCGTAATGGCTTCATGAAACAGGCACAAAATCAAATAGAAGCAGCAAGTTTGATGGGCGCTTCACAATGGGATCAATTTACAAAAATTGCCTTACCAGCGGCGCGGCCATCAATTTTTGTTGGTCTTTCACTTGTAGTCATGGAAACATTGGCAGATTACGGCACAGTGTCTTATTTTGGCGTGCGTGTTTTTTCAACAGTTATTTATGATGCATGGGCCGGATACGGCGACATTCATGCTGCGGCGCGTCTTTCTTTAATTTTGCTGTCATTTATGATGATTGTTTTATTTCTTGAACGCCATAGTCGCGGACAAATGAAATTTTTTAATATCAAAGGCTCAGGCAGTCAACTTGTTTCTCAAAAAAAACTCAAGGGCTGGAAATCAATCTTACTTTTTATGATCTGTACCATACCTGTGATCGCAGGATTTATTATTCCTATGGGTATTTTGATACAGCTGAGTGCTCAAGACATCATAAAGAGCCCGGATAAATTAGAATTTTTTGCCTCATCACTACCCTATATTAAAAATACGCTTATCCTAGCTGTGACGGCAGGAGTATTTGGCATCATGATTGCTTTTGGCTTAGCGATAATAAAGCGTGATACAAACAGACCAGTGATTGCCCATTTGTATCAAGTCGCTGGCTTTGGATATGCTCTACCTGGTGTGATTTTAGGTTTAGGTCTTTTGATCATATCTGGTTTTATACAAAACCATTTAGGGTTGCTTCTTTCAGGGTCTTTTATCTTTTTGATTGTTGGATATATTATTCGTTTTTTAACAATTCCTCTTCAAGGGCTAGACGCTGCGTTTGAAAAAATAAGCCCGAATTTAGATCAAGCTGCACGGCTTTTACGAAAAAATAAACTCTCAGAATTCTGGCATGTTCGTGTGGTTTTACTGCGCCCAGCATTACTGAGCGCGCTCTTACTTCTCATGGTCGATGTGATCAAAGAACTTCCACTGACAATAATTCTAAGGCCTTTCAATTTTGATACGCTGGCGGTTCATGTATATCATCTGGCTTCTGATGAACGCCTCGTGCAGGCTGCATTTCCATCACTTTTAATTGCTATAAGTGGTCTTATTCCTGTCCTCATTTTATCGCGCTTTATGCGATCTAATTAGGGAAAATTAATCTCATCAAAAATCATTTGTGCTTGCGTTTGATGCACCCCAAATTCTGATACATTAAGGTCTTGTGATTTAAATTCCATATAAGGCGATAGCGCGTCAGGAACGTCAATATTATCTAAAACTGGATATTCATTATTACCGCTAGCGAAATAAGATTGTGCCTGATCTGTCGTCAGATATTCCAAAAATTTAACGGCTGCTTCTTTATTATCTGCATTCGCTAAAACGCCAGCGCCTGAGATGTTCACATGCACTCCATCTGTTTTTTGATTGGGGTAGATAATATCTGTTTTTGCAATAATATCTTTATCCTCTTGTGCATCAGAGCGCTTGAGGCGGAAGAAATAATAACTATTCACAAGCGCCACATCACAAACACCCTCTACAACAGCGCGAATTTGATCTGTGTCACCACCTTGTGGTTTTCTTGCAAGATTGTTTAAAACCCCTACTGCCCATTCTTTGGCACTCTCTTGCCCATGCAACGCAATAAAGCTCGCCATTAAGGAGAGGTTATAAATATTGCTTGCTGAGCGTATACAAACGCGCCCTTTCCATTTCGCATCAGTTAAATCTTCATAGGTTTTGATTTCATCTGGCATAACAGTTTCAGTATTATAGACAATGACGCGCGCCCGTTTTGAAAATCCAAACCAATGCCCCTTGGGATCTTTAAGCGTATCTCTAATACGCGTTTTTAAAATGTCGGACTGAATGGGCTCAAATAAACCTGCTTCCTGTGCCCGCCAAAGGCGACCTGAATCCACAGCAATAAATAAATCGGCGGGGCTGGCTTTGCCTTCTTGTTTTAACCGTGCAATCAGCGCATCGTCCTTTCCATCCACACGCTGAATTTTAATCCCTGTTTGCGCAGTAAAATTATCATACAAAGCTTCATCCGTATCATAATGGCGCGATGAATAAATGTGCAATACCTCCTCATTTTGCTGGGCATAGGCCGCAAACCCACAAAAAGGTAAGACGATGAGAAGAGTAAGAAGGGTTATAATCTTCATGGTAGGTCTTTCTTGATATTTTATATAGTATCTAACCCAAATGATAATAATTATCAATTGCATTTTACCCTAAAATTATTGCATATTGGCCTTATGCAATATGATGTGTCTCAAACTAACGTCCTATCGGTCAACGCCGTCTCTTTTACCTACCAAGGGGCGCGGCAGGAAACTTTGCGCGCGATTAATGATGTTTCTTTTACCTTGAAACAAGGTGAATTTTTCAGTCTTTTGGGGCCGTCAGGCTGCGGTAAAAGCACGCTTTTAAGGTTAATAGCGGGGCTTCAATCGCCTGATAAAGGCGTTATTGATATTCATTCTATGTCTAATACGCCACGAAAAGTAGGTATGGTTTTTCAAGATTTGGCGCTTTTTCCGCATATGACCGTTGCTAAAAACATTGAGTTTGCCATCAAACATATGCCGCGCGCAGATCGGAAAACCCGCATTGATGAGGTATTGCATCTTGTAAGATTAACAACCAAGCGTGATCATTATCCCCATACTTTATCAGGCGGGCAGCAGCAACGCCTTGCTTTGGCGCGCTCATTAGCGCCAAAGCCTGATCTTATTTTACTGGATGAGCCTTTTGCTTCACAAGATGTCAGCCTGCGCCGTTCCATACGCAATGACGTTATTGATATCCTTAAACAAAGCGACGTTGCGGCTATTTTAGTGACACATGACCCAGAAGAGGCAATGTACTTTGCTGATCGTATGGCGATCATGCGGGCGGGGCATATTGAACAAATTGGGACGCCGCAAGAGCTGTACCAAAACCCTATGAATGCCTTTGTTGCCTCGTTTTTTGGCGATATAAACATTGTAGAAGGGGTTATAGAAAAAGGCTTTTTGAATACGCCCGTCGGTGTAATCCCTGCTCATCATTTTCAAGAAGGGGCAAATGTGCAGGCGGTCATCCGCCCTGAGGCCATAAAAATACAAAGCCATGATCCTGCAATAGATCATCACTCTTTTGAACATGCTCATACTCATGCTCTTTTGAGGCACACAAGATATTTAGGACAATCGACACAACTCTCACTTATCACTAAAGATATTGATGACGGTCAAGCAGTTACAATCTCTCTTAATGCGCGCATACCCGATATGCCAATTGATGCGAATACTCAAAATGATCTCTACGATATATTCGTTGATAACGACCAAGTTCTCTTATTCGAAAAAAAGTAGTTTGTCCCGCGCTGACATCACTATATCATAACTACATTATTTCAAGGCTAGCCAATCGGCACAAAGCCTGCTTCTTTTGAAAAATTTAGATAAAGCGAGATCGCATGAAAGAAAGTCCTCTTCTTGAAGTTTTTATGAATGTCGGATTTTTTCTTGTCATTGCGGCGCTTATTATTCCTTTACTCAAGCGATTTAAAATCCCGCCTGTTTTGGGATATTTGATGGCTGGCATTCTCTTTGGCCCTGAGGGGTTGGGCGAATACGTGACCGAAATGCCTTTTTTGGAATATGTTACTTTACACGATAACGGTAGTTTGCAGCTTTTGTCTGAGCTGGGGATTGTTTTCCTCCTTTTTGTTATTGGCTTAGAAGTTACCCCGCGTAAGCTATGGCAAATGAAGGGATTAGTTTTTGGCCTAGGCGCCGCACAAGTTGTTATTTCTTCGTGTGTTATCGGTCTTATTGCCTATTTTTGGGGTAATTCGTTACAAGCTTCCATTTTGCTTGGGCTTGGTTTATCGCTATCTTCAACGGCAATTATTACGCAATGGCTCCATGAGAAAAAATTATTTAATACTCGCGCTGGAAAGACGAGTTTCAGTATTTTATTGTTTCAAGACTTAGCAGTTATTCCAATCCTTATCCTTATTACAATTTTTTCTGCCAATATGGGGTCTGGTCTCATTGGATATATATCGCTCTTACTTTTTAAAATGCTGCTTGCTGTTACGGCAATTGTGATTATTGGTAAATATTTTGTCCGTCCCGTTTTCTCGTTTTCAAATAAATATGGCGGTTCAGAGGTGTTTATCGCCCTAAGCTTGCTTGTTATAGTGGTCAGCGCTTCTATCGCGGGCGTTGTTGGTTTATCACTTGCTCTGGGCGCTTTTATTGGTGGTTTACTTCTTGCTGAAACTCAATACAGCCATGAAATATCATTAATCATTGTCCCTTTTAAAAGTATGCTTTTGGGTATTTTCTTTATGGCATTTGGGATGTCTATTGATGTTGATTTTATCATGGAAAAACCCGCACTTTTAATGCTGTCTGTTTTGGGGTTATTGGCTATTAAAGGGATTATTATTTATGGGCTCTGCCGCCTATGGCGCATTCCAAATTCTGCGGCGATGGAAAGTGCCATATTACTACCCCAAGCGGGTGAATTTGGCCTTTTGGTTGTCGGCTCCGCCATTACATTTGGCATTCTTGATAATAATGTGGGTCAGTTCATGTTTTTAACAATCGGTTTAACAATGTTTTTAACCCCCTTAATGACACCAATTTCACAGAAAATTGGCCTTGCTCTTCATAATAAAAACAACGAGGAATTGCCTGAGGAAGAACATCCGCCTGAGGATGACCTGCGTGGCCATGTTGTCATTTTAGGATATGGGCGTATGGGTCAAACAGTAGCCGATATACTGGCAACCGAAGGGATCAAAAATATTGCCTTTGATAAAAAAATAGATAGCGTCAATCAAGGCCGGCGCCAAAACAGGCCTGTCTATTATGGTGATGTGACCCGTAAATCAACTTTAAATGCCGCGCACGTCGAGGCGGCAAGTTCTGTTGTGATCACGATTGATAATACAGACTGCATTCGCAAGATCATTGAAAACGTGAGGGAAATTTCAAGTGATGTCGCGCTTATTATCCGAACACGAAGAAGAGCAGATTTAGTCGATATACAATTGCCCGAACGAACCTATATCGTGCCTGAATATCTATCAGCGGGTTTGGTTTTGGCTGAAAAGGCTCTAGAATATGCGGGCTATAGCGCTGATGAAGCCCATACAATTGTTAAAAATGAAAGCTAAATAAGTTTTTAGCGGTTTAATTCATCAAGAAATAACTGCCCGTATTTATCCAGTTTTGATTTCCCTACGCCGGGAATATTACTCATCGCTGCCAAATTAGAGGGTTTAAAGAGCACCATTTCAATGAGTGTCTTGTCATGAAAAACCACATAAGGTGGCACGTTGTTTTCTTTTGCAATATTCATCCTTAATGCTTTGAGCGCCATAAAAAGCGTCTGATCACACTCACGCTCAAGCATAAGAGCAGGATCTGTTTTTGTAGAAGAGTTTGAGGAGGCCCCGCCAACTGATTTGGGATCAAGGCGTAGTAATAAAGCCGGTTTTGTTTTAAGGAAATCGACGCCCTCTTGGGTTATTTTAATGGCGCCATGTGCGTCCATATCGACATATAATAACCCACGCGCGACAAGCTGGCGTAACAGGCTTTGCCATTCTTTACTTGTATGTTCTGTTCCAATACCAAAGGTGCTTAAGGACTGATGCCCTAGGTTTTTAATGCGCTCATTGGTTTGGCCAAGCAATACATCAATAACGTATCCGCCGCCATAAATTTGCCCTGTACGCAATATACAGGACATTATTTTCTGCGCGGCAATCGACCCATTAAATGTTTCAGGTGGACTCAGACAGGTATCACAATTGCCGCATGGCTCCCCATCATCATTAAAATAATTGAGTAAAACCTGACGGCGGCAGGTGGCAGTTTCACAATACCCTAAAAACGCAGTGAGTTTTTGACGGCTGATGCGTTTTTGTGCCTCGGGTGCGTCAGACCCTTCAATCATCTGGCGCTGTAATGCTAAATCCTGAAGCCCGTAGACCATCCACGCAACAGCAGGCAATCCATCACGCCCCGCGCGGCCTGTTTCTTGGTAATAGGCTTCAATATTTTTAGGCAAATCTAAATGCGCGACAAATCTTACATCGGGCTTATCAATTCCCATGCCAAAGGCAATGGTTGCCACCATGATAACGCCTTCTTCTTTAATAAAACGCTCTTGGTTATGGGCGCGCAGATCTTGGTCAAGACGCGCATGATAAGCAAGGGCATTATATCCTTGCCCCACAAGCCATTTGGCTGTCTCTTCAACTTTTTTGCGAGAGAGGCAATAAATAATCCCGCTTTCCCCTTCGTTGCGTGCCTTTAAAAACCGCATCAATTGACTGCGCGGATTATCTTTAATCGAGACATAATACGATATATTCGGGCGATCAAATCCTGCGACATAAAGCTTGGGTAGGGATAAGCGCTCTATAATGTCTTTGCGCGTTGCCATGTCTGCGGTTGCGGTGACGGCGATGCAGGGCGTCTTTGGATAACGCGTTCTTAAAATTGATACTTGCCGATATTCGGGTCTAAAATCATGGCCCCACTGTGAAATACAATGTGCCTCATCAATCGCAAAAAGGGCAATTGGGATATTATCCAAAATATCAAGAAACCCATCATTCACTAGGCGTTCAGGCGCGACATAAACCATATCGAGCGCCCCGCGGCGCAAGTTATCATATGTATCCCGTAGCGCGCCAGATTCAATGCCTGAGTGAATGGCAGCGGCCTTAACGCCAGCTTCGCGTAAGGCAATCACCTGATCATTCATGAGCGCAATGAGCGGGGAGACTATAATCCCTGTGCCGTGCATGCAAATAGAGGGAATTTGGTAGCAAAGGGATTTGCCACTGCCTGTTGGCATCAAAACCCCGCAACTTTGTCCTGCGATCAAATCATTGATAATCTGCTCTTGCTCCCCCCGGAATGCTTTATAACCGAAAACGGATGATAAAACGTCTTTTGGAGAGAGTGTGATTTGTTGCTTTAGGGCGGTACTTTGCATGGTCAAACCATAAAGGAAACGCTAAGCTTAAGTCTAATATCAAATTGCCCAGCGCCTGCTTTACCCCAAGGCGTCTGTTAAAAAGCCGCCGCTTCATGCTATTTTATCTAAAACTAGACAATTTGTCTGTTTCCTCGTATTTATGGGGCTTAAAACTGGTATAATAAGGTTATAAAGACGATGACAAAATGGATAGATGAGCTATATGCGCTTGGATATGTGCCGTATGTCGCAACCAGTAAGTATTTACTGCCTCATTTGAATTTAGAGCAGTTTGGCGGCCGTGAACAAATCGTCTTGATGGAAGATTCAAATTATCGTGACTTTCACGAAGCTTATCTTGTGTCCAATTCTCTCGCTTTTGGTAATCCAAATCTCAAAATGCCCAATTGGGTCTATATTGACTGCGTTCTTATGCAAAGCGCCGTTGTTGGTTTTGCGATTCCTGTTTCAAAAGCGCCCGATGCTCTTGTAGAGCATTATGAGCGTGATCCTTATGTCGATCTTAAAAAACTCGATTTTATCCCTGTCAGCGGACAGATTGCGTCCTTGGGTATGGACGGGCAAACTCTTGTTGGTTTTTCCCTGTTTTCACTCAATCGTCAGCTTGGCGATTTGCGTGTGTCGCAATTGGCAATACGGACAAAATTTGCCGCACTTGGCGTTTACCGCGCCGAGGAAAAAGCCGCGTTTTTGGGCATTTCACAATATGATAACGCGGCGCTAAAAATTCATGCCCGCTTTGGTGAAAAAATGTATATAGACCGCACCACAGCGCCGCTCCACCCGCTTAAGGATATGAGCTTTATTTACCGTATGAAAATTACGCTGGACGAAAATCGTGTTTTTAATACCGAGGATGATGACCAAAGCTATGACTTTTTGCTTAAATCTGATGATCTTGCGCTCAAAGAAAAAATGCAAAATGAAATTAATGCAGGAGCAAGCTTCCATATCGCGCCACCTGTCCATATTCAAAAGGGGGATGATTTATTCCTGCCTATTATAAAAGAGGATTAAGATGACAAACAAACATGATAAAGCCATCATTGCTTTTTCTGGTGGACTGGATACGTCCATGCTCGTGCCGTATATGCGTGAAAATTATGGCGTGAGCCACATTACGACCTGCGTCGTTGATACGGGCGCTATGACTGAGGCCGACAAAAAAGCTGTTGCCGACCGCGCCAAAGAAGTCAAATCAGATGAGCATGTTTATATTGATGCAACGCAGGCTTTTTATGATGAGATTATAAAATATCTTATCTTTGGTAACGTCAGTCGCGATGGGTATCCGCTCTGTGTGGGCTCTGAACGCTTAATTCAGGCGCGTGAAACAATACGCTTCGCGTCCAAAAACAATATCTATTTAATGGCCCATGGCAGTACAGGAGCAGGAAACGATCAGTATCGTTTTGATCTCGTCGCTCATGTCGAAGGAAAAAATATTGAAAGCGTTGCCCCTGTACGTGAGTTCAATATCAAACGCGAGTTTTCGCAAAACTTCCTGAGAGAGCGTGGCATATCTGTATCCGATAAAGCCAAATATTCCTACAATGTTGGTTTATGGGGCGTGTCAATTGGCGGCGAAGAAACCCATCAAGCCCAAGGCCTCATTCCAGAGCACGCCTGGCATGGTCAGGTTGATACGCGTATCGACAGCGCAAAAGTTAAAATCACCTTTGAGCAAGGCGAGCCGATTGCAGTTGAGGTTGATGGTAAAACGACTGAAGGCGCAATTGACGTGATACGCACCCTAGGGCGTCTTGGCGGCGCCATGGGGATAGGACGTCATTACCATTTAGGCACTTCCATTCCGGGTAAAAAAGGCCGCTTGGCTTTTGAATCACCTGCCGCTGATATTCTGTATGAGGCACATCGTACCCTTGAAAAACACGTCATGACACAGTCGCAGATTTTCTTTAAACAAGGCGTGGCGCAGGAATTAGGGCGCTTAATTCATGAGGCCTATTTTTATGATCCTCTCGCAGATGATATTCGTGCGTTTTTGACCAGTTCTCAAAAACGGGTGAGCGGCGTTTGTACTGTTTATCTAAAACCGTACCGTATTGAATCGGTGACGGCAGATACACCTTACGATTTACTGACCGCTAGCGGCTCTCTCTATGGTGAGTTTTCAGATTATTACGACGCCCGCGACGCCCAAGGGAGCGCAAAACTTCATGCTTATGAGCAATTATTATATGCAGGGCGAAAGAATAAATAACACTGCATAATTCGTGTTTTATATCGCTGTGTTAGGCGCCGTAGGAGTGTTGTATCACAAGATTTTAAGCGCTGGTTATCAAGCTAAAGCGCTCCAATCTGGTCTATAGAAGCAGAATGATTTTTTATTAAACCGTCTTGTCGAGAACTCTTAAAAGCTCTTCGCTCTTTTCATTGGCTGTTTTAATGCTGGCAATATTGGCCTTATAACTGGCCTCAGCCGTAATAAGCTTTACAGCTTCTTCTGTTAAATCAACAGTGTCAACATTCGGGTTGGTCGCATTGGCGATTTTATTCGCACTAGCATCCACCTGCTTGCTCGCCGTTTGTAATCCCGATAATGCAGAATTTATGGCACTAATCATAATATTAGTATATCATAGGAAGTATTAAAGATTCATTATAAGTTTCATAGAGAATAAACCATGATGCGATTACATAACCATTTGATTTTATTTGTTTTTTCTTTTTCCTTGATTGTGGGGTCGCCCTTGGCACACGCTGGGTCAGGCAATTGGAGCTGGAGCAAACAGCATGATAATTACATGCCCATGCGCCATCAAAGCCCATACTTGGAGTATGAAAAGCACCTTCAAATCCCCCAATGGGACCATGAACAATGGGTCGCCGAAGACTGGCTTTCACAAAAGGCACACCCGATGGATTTAGTCGATGGCTGGTATAAAGCCAACATTATCAAAGAACAAACCTTTGAAGATGATCGCCCTGTCATGGTTGTTGGTCCTAACTTCTATCATTTGTCTGGCTACGACAAACGCCGCGTTGCCCATACGATTGACGTTATTTATGGCGTGACAGCGCAAAAAGAAACGGGCTCATTTTACCTTATTGATTGGAAAACGAAGCACGAAATAGGGGTCTTTGATAAATACGGCTTGAGATTGCACTAAGATCTTTTTAGAGCTTAGCTCGTATCCGATCTCCTGTGACTTTACCTTTGCGGCTTTCGCGCCAAATGATAAATATGTTTGACGCGATAACAATTCCTCCACCAATCCAAATTGTGTGAGCGGGCCAATCACTCCATATCATCCAACCAAAAATCGTTGCCCAAATTATCCCTGAATAATTAAACACAGTCACAACGGCGGCGGGCGCATTTCCAAATGCAATAGAGAGAAGATATTGCGCGGCAAGCCCGCTAAAGCCTACAGCAATAAACAACGGTAACTCTGCCATTGTCGGCATGCTGGCAACAAATGGAAGCGGAATAGCGGCAACAAAAGTGCCTATGAGCACAAAGTAAAACGTAATTGTTTTTGGTTTTTCAGTCTTGCCCAGATACCGTAAAATAGTTTGCAACACCGCATGCATAGTTGCGGCGCTTAACGCCAGGGCCACACCAATCATATTAATTTCACCAGAAGGGCTGAGCATCACCAGTACGCCGATAAACCCGATTAAAACCGCGCCCCAACGATAAATCCCGACTTTTTCTCCTAAAAAGAAAAATCCCAATATCGGTATTATAAGCGAGGCTGTAAATAAAAACGCCGTTGTATCAGCCATTGGCATGGCCGCAAATGCCGCAAAGGTTGTGATAAGGCTCACTGTGCCAATAATGGCGCGTGCGATAACGCCTTTTTTGCGGCTATTAATCTTCATGATCTCACGTTTTTTGAGAATAAAAATCATGAATAAAAAGGGCAGGGTCGCAATCAGGTTACGATAGAACGCTATTTCGATCACATGGTGCGTTTCACTGAGTAATTTTGCAAAAACATTCATAACCGCCAACATAAAAAAAGCGGCTAATCCTGCGCTCATTCCTAAAATAATATTATCGTGGTGTTTTTTGTCTGAATTAATCATAAGAAGAGTGCCGTTATCGAATTATTTTACGGTTTTTATGCTATACTAATATTTCTATGAAAGATATTAGCAGTATGCTGATCTTATAATTTTTGACGAAAAGGATATTCGTTATGGCGATACAAGGTTCACTTTCCATTCAATCAGTTCAGGCCGATATCACACAAATTTCGGCGCGATCTGATCGCACGGCGCTTGCCTATCAATCAGGATTGAAAGCGCCTGCACCATCGTTGCTTAATACCCAGGAATCACAAATTATTGATGATGTGAATATTTCAGATGCCGCTTTGAAACAACTGGAAGATTCGCGCGCGCTTAATAATCAACTACAACGATATTTGGATTATTTGCGTGGTGAGGATAACCAAACAAGCGTGACTATAACATCAAGAGATAATCGCCCAGAGGCCATTGCTGCTCGCGCTACAACAGTAGAAGCCAGCATTACAGCAGGTAAGATCAACAAAACCAATATTGATATTGATTTCACGCTTAATGATGACGGTGAATTGAATGAATTAACCGTCAAGGCGTCACAGACAACAACAGAATTTATCCGCGCTGAATATTCTTTAAACGACACACAATTTTACGCTTTACGCCGTTAATCTAAATTTTGACAATAAAAAACGGCGCTTATTTATGTAAGCGCCGTTTTAATAATTACTGTTTTATCAAAAAGATTAGTTCTTAGATTTATCAACCAACTTGTTCTTACCAATCCATGGCATCATACCACGCAAGTCTTCACCTACTTTTTCGATAGGATGCTCTGCGGCTTTGGCGCGCAGTTCTTTAAGCTTTGTAAGACCCTCTTTGTTACCGCCCAAGAATTCTTCAACGAACTTACCAGATTGAATTTCTTCTAAGATTTTCTTCATCTCTTTTTTCGTTTCTGCCGTAACAATACGCGGACCACGCGTATAGTCGCCAAACTCAGCAGTGTTTGAAATTGAATAACGCATATTCGCCATGCCTGCTTCATAGATCAAATCAACGATAAGTTTTGTTTCGTGAAGACATTCAAAATACGCCATTTCTGGTGGGTAACCTGCCTCAGTTAATGTTTCATAACCCGCTTGGATAAGGGCAGTAATACCGCCGCAAAGGACAGCTTGCTCGCCAAAAAGGTCTGTTTCACATTCATCTTTAAAAGTAGTCTCAATAATACCTGAACGGCCACCACCTACGCCGGCGGCATAAGCAAGGGCGATATCTTTGGCGTTACCGCTTGCATTTTGATGAATAGCAATAAGACAAGGCACACCGCCGCCTTTCTCATATTCACCGCGAACAGTGTGACCGGGGCCTTTTGGCGCAGTCATGAAAATATCAAGATCGGCGCGTGGCTCAATTAATTTAAAGTGCACGTTAAGACCATGAGCAAAAGCAAGCGCGGCACCAGGTTTCATGTTGTCATGTAAGTGTGTGTAATAGATTTCTTTTTGGAGTTCATCAGGCGTTGCCATCATCATAATGTCAGCCCACTGCGCCGCACTCGATACATCCATTGTTTCAAATTTCGCATCTTGCGCTTTTTCGTTTGATGAGCTTTCAGGGCGAAGCGCAATACGCACATTGCTACAGCCGCTATCACGCAAGTTTTTCGCATGCGCGTGGCCTTGTGAGCCATAACCAATGACAACAATATTTTTGTCTTTGATCAGATCAAGATTGCAGTCTTTATCATAATAAACATGCATGCCTGTTTTATTTTCAGGGGTTGCGTCCATTTTGGCGGCGGGTTGTGACATTTTGTAACTTCCTTAAAGTTTATGGTTAAAATAAGTAATTATGATGATAAAAAAGCACCAAACGCCGCCAAAAGCAAGGGCTAAAGGGCGTTTTAAGGATAAAAATAGGAGAAACGAAATAATGTTTTAAAAACTTAAAAGGTCACTTTTACGCCAGCTAAAAAAGTATGCGAAACAACGCCATTATCTGCGGTGACGCGCGGGCGAATAAGAGGAACAAAATCTAGATTATTAAGATATTCAAACCCAATTGAGACATTAGGGTGCAATCGCATTTCAATTCCTGCAACAGTTTGAATCATCTTCTCCCATTCGTCTCCCTCTTCCCCTTGAACACCCTCACTCCACATAAGCGAATAGGTCACAGGAATTTGCCAAATATAATCTCGATAACGACCTTGCAGTGTTAAGGCATGGACATGGGAATCTGTAGCAGGCCATTTATCAACGGTACGTGTGAACTCTGCCATCAGGTCATATTTTGATGTGCTGTAAATCCCGTGAATATTATAAGCATTGGCCCAATCACGATCTTGAAACCCATTCGATGGCGGATGATGGGCTAAACTACTGTCATATATTGTCCCACGTAAAAATCCTGCGCCTATTCTTAGACGGTGATCCGTTTCCACCATAAAATCTTTGGTGGCGTTCAAGGCAAAGTTCTCATAACCATTTTTGCCTTGGGGCGCGTTAAGGACACGATTACCTCTATCATTTTTGATAAGACTGGCCGTTGCATGGACGCCATTATCAACATACCCAAGTTCAAAAAGAGGGTCGTCATCATTTTGCGCCCAAAAATAATGTGAATTATGGCTATGTGTAAACGGTGCGTAAGAGCTCATATCGCCAAACGAGACTGTTTTCTTACCAAATGCCAAATACATCGGAAACACATCAAGGTCACCAATCATAGCGTAATATTTTCTCCATTCTTGGCGCGATTGACCTGGATACGCATTTTCTGTGTATTCGCCTTGGGCAAATAAGGTTAGATAAGGCAGAGGCAAGATAAAATTAATGGATGCATCATTCACAATATTCAACGTACCCGTATTGTCACTTGTATGGGCGGGCGGCAATCTTGAGAGGATCGGAAACTTTCCATCAGTGTTGGTCTTTTCAAAAAGAGATGTGCCAATAAAACGTCCACCAATTAAAAATTTATTATCAATGATCTCGTCATTTTGCCTTTTGATAAGGATTTGTGCGGCTTTATCCGTGACATGATTTTGACGGTCGAACAAAATTTCAGACGTTGGGCGGTTAAACCCAATAAACGGCGACATACCTTCATCTATGAATTCTTCTACCCCTTGCACAGCATAAGAGGGGTGTCTTTGATCTGTTTGAGCTAAGCCCTCAGAAATGAATAAGAGATAAGTAAAGCCAGCAGAGAGAAGAAAACGCATTTTAAAATCAATTCAACAATTATTGGCCCATTGCTTTATCGATAGTTTCAGTGAGTTTCAAAAATTCATCAAACCCGCCTTGGATACGCCCATCAACTTTACCTGTGATTTCACCATCTATATCCACTTGAATAATCAGGGCTTTATGTGATGTCTTCATAAAACCCCATTGCTCAAGAAACAGACAGCTGTAAGTTTTGTCAATTTCAATCCACCCATCTTTTTCAAAAATAGTAAGGGCAATACTGCGAAGTTTTCCATCATCTTGTGTTTTTTCAAAAGAAAACTCTTCCTTTTTTACCTCAATAATTTCTTTGGGAGAAATTAACGAAGACACTGCCGCTTTACAGCCTTTAACCATCTTAGCATCAGCCTGTTCCTGAGAAGTGCAAGCGATAAGAGGAAAAAATGACATTAAAATAAGCGCTGTAAAAAATTTAGGCAATAAAGCCTCCCAAGATTATCGTTAAATCGTTTTTGGTCCGCGCATCAGAGCAACAATCCCCGTACGCGTCACATTCGTAAGGCCCATAGGTTTCATTATATTAATGAAATTTGTGACCGTCTGTGCATCACCTGTTACCTCGAAAATCAAGGATTCATCGGTAACATCAACAATCTCGGCATCAAAAGCTTTTGCTTTTTCAATCGCGGCGTCATGCTTATCTTTTTCTCGCACAATTTTTATAAGCGCCACTTCTGATGATACATGCGGCCCAGAAACTGTTAAATCCACCACTTTATGGACAGGGACAAGCCTGCCCAGTTGGTGTTTGATTTGGTCGATGACTTGCGGCGTGCCTGTGCTCACAACTGTGATGCGCGATAAGTTTTTTTCATGATCAATCTCAGCAACAGTTAAGCTTTCGATGTTATAACCACGGCCTGAAAAGAGGCCAATAACGCGTGCCAAAACCCCAGGTTCGTTATCAACAATAATCGCAAGCGTGTGACTTTCGATGGTTTCATCCTCTGGGGCATCACCATAAACGCTTTTATTTTCTTTTTTCTCTTGTTCAGTCATGCCTATACCAGTTTCTTATCAAATTGCTTGGCATCTGCAGCCAAGATCATTTCATTATGCGCTTTTCCTGAAGGAATCATAGGGAAACAATTTTCTGACTGACAGACACAGACATCAACAATAGTGACCTTGTCTGTTACCAGCATTCTTTCAATAACATCATCAAGCTGATCAGGTGTTTCCGCGCGTAGACCAATCCCGCCATAGGCTTCAGCTAACTTCACAAAATCAGGAAGGCTCTCGCTATAACTGCTTGAATAACGCTCCCCATGAAGTAATTCTTGCCATTGACGCACCATGCCCATCCATTGATTGTTCAGGATAAAGATTTTTACGGGTAACCTATACTGCACGGCTGTGCTCATTTCCTGAATATTCATCAAGATAGAGGCCTCACCCGCCACATCAATAACAAGTCCATCTGGATTACCAAGCTGCGTACCAATTGCAGCAGGTAGGCCGTACCCCATAGTCCCAAGGCCGCCTGATGTCATCCAACGATTAGGCTTGTTGAACGGTAAAAACTGCGCCGCCCACATTTGGTGCTGACCAACTTCTGTTGTAATAAAAGTATCTTTCCCTGATTTTGCAAGGTGATGACGTAGACGCTCAAGCGCATATTGTGGCTTAATAATGTGACTACTATTGTTATAACTTAAGCATTTCACATCACGCCATTCATCAATCTGGCTCCACCATGCATGAAGCGCGTCGTGATCAGGCTTGCAGTTTTGCTCTTTCCATACATCCATCATGGCTTTAATCGCTTGTCCCGCATCACCGACAATCGCCAGATCAACATGGATGATTTTATTGATAGAGCTTGGATCAATATCGACATGGATTTTCTTGGAATGAGGGGAGAATTTTTTGATATCCCCTGTCACGCGGTCATCAAAGCGTGCGCCAATATTAATCATGACATCGCAATCATGCATCGCCCAGTTTGCCTCATACGTGCCGTGCATACCAAGCATACCAAGCCATTGATCTTCATGGGCAGGAAAGCAACCTAAGCCCATGAGTGTGCTGGTAATCGGATAGCCCGTTAATTTCACAAATTCGGTTAAGTCTTTACTAGCCTGCGGCCCCGCATTAATTACCCCGCCACCAGTATAGAAAACAGGTTTCTTTGCACCCGCGATAAGCGCAACAGCTTCTCTGATTTTCTCCATGTCTGGCTTGGTTTGCGGCTGATACATATGAGTTGACGCTTTGGCTTTGGGGACGTATTCCCCTTCGGCAAACTGCACGTCTTTTGGCAGATCAATCAAAACAGGACCGGGGCGACCACTACGGCAAACGTGGAAGGCTTCATGAATGACGTTTGATAAATTTTTCACATCTTTCACAAGGTAATTATGTTTTGTGCAAGGGCGTGTAATACCCGTTGTGTCAGCCTCTTGAAACGCATCATTTCCAATTAAGAATGTCGGTACTTGGCCTGTGATACAAATAAGGGGAATTGAATCAAGAAGCGCGTCCGTTAATCCCGTGACCGCGTTTGTAGCGCCAGGGCCACTCGTTACTAAGATAACGCCGGGCTTGCCTGTTGATCTGGCGTAGCCTTCGGCGGCATGCGCCGCACCTTGTTCGTGGCGGCATAAAATATGCCTGATTTTATCTTGTTGAAACAGTGCGTCATAAATTGGTAAAACCGCACCGCCCGGATATCCAAAAATCGTATCCACGCCTTGTTCAATTAACGCTTCAATCACCATCTGCGCGCCGCTTAAAATCTTGGCTGGTTCAGGTTGATTTGTTGTTGATGTGGTGTCCGTTTGCACCGATCCCATAGCTTGAGCCATCGTCATTTTATTCACCCTTTTTATTATTATTTTGTTGTACCTTATTACCGCCAAAAAACAAGCCCGCTTGACCATAAAAGGTCAAGCTGGCTTTTAAAAACAATTGGAGGTTGCTTTGGGGTAAAGCGTTCTTTTTACCCATAAAAACAGTAATTAACTTTGGAATACACTTTATTATGGTCATATAATTATAAAAATAACAAGAAAAAATACTTAATATTATAATAATTGAAATATAATTATAAGAAATAGTCGAAAATTCCAGATTTTCCATGTTTTGTCTTCCTATGTTAACCCTTGAGCCAAAAAGCTCTAGGGTGGCGTATTTATACAAAAGACCCGCAGATCACAAAAAAGCCCTTGATGATTTCTCTTCAAGGGCGCCAACGGTATTAAACAAAGATTTGGTAATGTTTAATGCTGTCGCCCTTCTTGATAGAGGAGGACGTTAACCACGAGCATCACAATTTTGTTTAAATGTCTTTGCATGATGTTAGGCTAAGACAGAATCTCGATTTTGGCAATATTTTTTTGAGGTTTTATTTGATTATTAAACCAAGTGGTTTGGCGTTTGGCATAACGGCGGGTTTGTCCCTGTGCCCGCATAATAGCCTCATCAAGGCCATAGACACCATTTATATAGTTTATTAGCTCGGGCACGCCAAGCGCCTCGGTGAGCGGCACGCCGGCGTCAATCGCACCAGATTTTAAACCCTCATGAAAAGCGCTCACCTCATCAAGGGCGCCATTATCCATCATCCAGATAAAACGATCATTACAGCGTTTATAGAGTATGTCGCGCGGGGGAATAATTAACTTTATATCAAATTCCCAATCATCGGGCGGGCCAATCAGGGGTTGTTCTTGCCATTGTGCAAGGCTCTTCCCTGTGGCCTCTAACACTTCCCATGCACGGATAAGGCGCGCCGTATGATAGGGATGAAACCGCGCCGCCATGATGGGGTCACGTTTTTTTAGTTCCTCATAAAAAGCGGGATTACCGAGCTCCTTTTGCATCGAATTGGCGGCGTTGCGGATGGCGGGCGGTATATCGTCAATTGGTGATAATCCACTAATAAGCGCACGAATATAAAGGCCAGAGCCTCCAACAATAATCGGGGTTTGCCCCTTGCTTAAAAGCTCATGGATCATTGGCTCAACCATTTCGCGGTAATTACCCGCGCTGCACGGTGTGTTAGGGTGAAGCGCGCTATAGAGCCTATGCGGCGCTTGCTTTAAATCCTCTAGCGGCGGCTGCGCGGTTAAAAGATGGAGGCCATCATAGATTTGCATAGAATCGGCATTAATAATAACCCCGCTTGTTTCATCAGCAAGCTTAAGCGCGTGCGCCGATTTCCCGCTCGCCGTTGGCCCGCCAATAACATATATGGTCTGTTTTTCTGTCATCTTTTTTATTTACAAAAAAGCCTGCTCTTTATCATCAAAGGGCAGGCTTTTTGAAAAATTATAATCGTCACTTATTCTTTATCATCAAGACGAAGGGCGACAAAGCGTACATCACCCTCACGATTGACAAGCAGAAGGACAGATGATTTTTTATCTTTCTTAGCTTTGTCTAAAATATCCTGCAGGCCTTTTGGCGTGGTAACGGCTTCTTGGTTGATCTCAACAATGACATCGCCGCTATCGAGGCCTTTACCAGCCGCTTCACCGCGTGGATCTGTGGCCGTAACCAACACACCATCCACATCCGCAGGCACACCAAAGTCCGCCCGTAGCGCATCATTAAGAGCTGTAACATTCATACCCACAAGGTCAATTTCAGTATCCTTGCCGCGTGTTACAGGATCTTCAGAAGCCGAGGCAAGAAGGCCCTCATCTTCTGCTTTTTCAAGCTCCCCAATTTTAACATCCGCTGTGAGAAGTTTGCCATCACGCCAGTATTTAAGCGTGGTCTTTTCTTCAATCGGTGTTTCGGCAACGATGCGAGGTAAGGCACGCATTTCATCAATGGGCTTACCAGCAAATTCTAAAATTACATCACCCGCCTTAAGCTTTGCCGCCTCTGCTGGGCCGCCTTTGGTCACGCTTGCCACAAGGGCGCCGCTTGATTTTTCAAGGCCAAGGCTTTCTGCAATTTCATCGGTAACTGTTTGAATACGTACACCAAGCCAACCACGGCGTGTGCGACCAAACTCAATCAATTGGTCGATAATAGGCTTTGCCAAATCAGACGGCACGGCAAATCCAATCCCAACAGACCCACCAGAGGGGGAGAAAATCGCCGTATTAATTCCAATGACTTCTCCGTTCAGGTTAAACATCGGGCCACCAGAATTGCCGCGGTTAATCGACGCATCGGTTTGGATATAATCATCATACGGGCCAGAGTTAATGTCACGCTGACGCGCAGAAATAATCCCTGCTGTCACTGTGCCACCAAGGCCAAACGGGTTACCAATCGCAATAACCCAATCGCCAACACGCATCACATCGCTATTGCCAAAAGGCACAGCAGTCAGTTTTTTCTTGGTTTCAACTTGAAGGACAGCGATATCAATTTTTTCATCACGACCAATGATCTTGGCTTTTAAGGTTGTGTCATCGTTTAAGGTGACGCGCACTTCTTCGGCGTCCCGAATAACGTGATTATTTGTAATGACATAACCTTTTTCAGCGTCAATAATAAAGCCAGATCCGAGCGATGAAGGAGGAATAGAGGGCATACCGCCCCCTTGGCCTCCATTGGGTCTGCCCATGAATTCTTCAAAGAAATCTTCAAACGGAGAGCCTGGCGGAAATTGCGGCATCTCAGGCATATTTTCTGCCTGTTCTTCCATTTTCTGTGTTGAGGAAATATTGACAACAGCAGGGGAGAGCTTTTCGGCCAGATTAGCAAATGTGCGCGGCGCATCAAATGTTGAAGGCACAACATCCTCACGCGCCTGTACTGTCATCGGCAACACAAGCGGTGATACCAAAACAACGGAAACAGTCAAAAAAGTAAGTATGTTTTTCATGGTTTAAAGATCCTCTTTAATCAATAAATGGCTCATATCAAAGTGTCTGCACTCTATAGCGTTGCAGCAAAATGGTCAATGATGCTTGGTCGTGATTAGCGCAGTAAAAACCAGAGAAAAAGCGAACCTATTGCAAGCGTTAATCCCCCAACAGAGCGTATTTTTTCTGGCGGCATTCCAAGGATCATTGCCATCATCTTCTTAATTTGCAAAGGAAAAAGGGCATAAATAAGCCCTTCAGTGATCATTATTAAGGCAAGGCCTATGAATATATAATGCACAATATCCATATTATATGACCCACCTTATTATAATCTTAATGATCCTCTACCGGCCATCGAAATGACGGAAAAACTCACTATCAGGTGATAATATCAACTGCGTATTTGGGTCTGATAATGTTGTGCTATACGCTTCCATAGAACGTAAGAAACTATAGAACTCTTTATCTTTGTTAAATGCATCGGCGTAAGTTTTAATCGCAATATTATCGCCTTCCCCGCGAATGATCTGGGCATCACGCTGGCTTTCCGCAAGTAAAACAGTACGCTCTTTTTCTGCCGTTGATCGAATCTCTTTGGCACGTTCTTCACCTTTTGCGCGTGTTTCAGTGGCACGCTCTTGAAGCTCTGAAATCATGCGGCGTACAGTTGATGTTCTCAGCTCTGCTGTGAGGTCGGCGCGCACAATACGCACATCAACAATTTCAATCCCTAACTGGTCCTCTTTCGTGGCGCGGTTTACACGCGTACGAATATTATTCATCACATTGGTACGCTCTTCTGACAGAAGTTGTTGCAGTGTTGTTTGTCCTAATACTGATCGTGTTGCATCATTCAAAATACTCTCTAGTCGAGAATTTGCGCGGGAAACAGTGCCTAATGTCTTAAGAAACTGAAGTGGATCAGTAATTTTATAACGGGCAAAGCTATCCACAATGATTGGCTCTCCGCTACTGATTGAAAAATCAACATCTGCATTAGGATCGACTTTTAAGGTGCCGTCTTCGTTGCGTTCTTTGGGTGTAAATGTACTGCTTGAGATAACAACTTGCTCTGAATCGGGATCAACCGATAAAATACGGCGGTCAAAAACGCGAACATCTTGGACGAGCGGTAATTTAAAATGAAGCCCTGGGCCGCGCGGCTCGCCAATAGGATTACCAAGTTGAAGGACAAGCGCTTGCTCACGTTGGTCGACGGTAAACACACTTTGTGACCCGATGACAAAGACGATGGCAAGAATTATGCCGATGATAGTAAGTTTTGTTTGATCCATAGTGATATCCTGATCTTTTATTTTATTATTATTGTTCTATTGCGCTTTTTGTCTGTTTTGAAGCTGGTTTAACGGTAAATATGGCACGACGCCTGATCCATTCTCTCCCTGATCCAAAATAATCTTATTGGCATTTTTCAAAACATCTTCCATTGTCTCAATATAAATACGCTCTTTAGTCACGTCTTTACCTTCAAGATAGGCTTGATAGATCGAGTTAAAGCGCTCGGCATCCCCGGTTGATTTTGCAATTTGAGCGTCTTTATATCCTTTGGCTTCTTGAACCAACTGAATGGCCTGACCACGTGCTTTTGGTAAAATATCCTCACGATACGCTTGTGCCTGGTTTTGGACGTCTTCGGCGTCTTGTTTTGCTGATTGTACATCTTGGAAGGCAGGCTGCACATCGGGATGCACTTCGGCACGTTGAATAAGAACCTGACGAATACCAACGCCAGAACTATATTCATCTAAATTCTTTTGAATGATCTCTTTCGTGCGCTGTGCGACTTGATCACGCTCTGTAGTGATAATTGGGAACATGCGTGTTTGTCCAACGGCTTCACGAATGGCGCTTTCAGCCACTTTTTTGATTGTGTTTTCCTGATCATCAATATTGAAGAGGAAGTCTTCGGCTGAATCAATACTCCACTGAACAACCAAATCAAGGTCAACAATATTACGATCTGATGTTAGCATGAGGCTTTCTTCTGGAATGTCACGTATATTGGTTGCCCCTGTGCGGCCTAACCCTTGGATAAAGCCGATATTCATACGGCGGATTTCATTCACGTTTACTTTCGTGACACGTTCTATAGGGTTGGGAAATTTAAACCCAAGCCCTTCTGTTGTTTTGGTCCGCTCATACGCCCCAAAGCGCTGCACGACGGCTTGTTCGCCGGGTTGCACAATAAAAGTACAAAGACTTACAAAGGCAATAAGTAAGATAACGCCAGCGGCAAGACCAATAATCCCGTTGCCAACACCGCCCGGAAGCAAGTTGTTCAAATTATTTTGCGCTTGGCGGATTAGAGCATCCAAATCAGGTTCTTGACCGCCGCGTCCGCCGTGACCTCCAAGATGAGATTGGCCTTTGTGCCAGTCTTTATTACCTTGTGTCTTTTTGCTGTCGCTTGGCTTGCCTTTGTTGTTGGCCCATGGGTTGTTTTTCTTACCAGAGCCTTTTTTGTCGGAATCTTTATCGTCGCTCATCGCGCTGTCTATCCTTTAACTTGATTTATCGTACTAATATCGCCATAACCATATCGTTTTTAGAGCGCTTGGCAAGGGTTTTAGGGCGTTTATACGGTAAAGAATTTGTAATGAATTGGCATAAAAAAGAATGGTATGAATAAGTATGCGCGTATCAGAAAAAAATATTATGAATGCTTTAGATGATATCGTGCCGCGTGATAAAATATCTGGATTACATATTTCAAAAGATAATAGTGTTTTATTTTCTATTCTTGTTGATCCGAGACAAGGCGCGCAAATGGAAGAAATGCGCCAAAACGCCGAGCAAGCCGTTTTACGAATTAAAGGTGTTAAAAAGGCCACGGTGATTTTAACCGCTGAAAAACAGCCCGATCAATCGGCGCAAGCCGATCCGCATGGAATGAATAAAAATCCGCGTTTAAAACTGCCCATTAAGAAAATTATTGCTGTTGCATCGGGAAAAGGCGGCGTTGGAAAATCAACAGTTGCGATTAACATTGCCGCGCAAATGGCTAAAACGGGTCTTAAAGTTGGCTTGCTTGATGCCGATATTTACGGGCCAAGCGTGCCGCGATTGACGAATTTGCCATACAAAAAGCCTGATATGAGCGATGATAATAAACTCATTCCTTTTGACGCGCATGGTATGAAAATTATGTCGATTGGATTCATGGTCGATCAAGATACGCCAATGATTTGGCGCGGACCGATGGTTCAATCGGCAATCTACCAAATGCTGCGTGATGTTGATTGGGGTAATGAGCAAAACCCGCTTGATATTCTTGTCATCGATATGCCGCCAGGAACGGGTGATGCGCAATTAACATTGGCACAGAAGATTGACGTTGATGGCGCGATTATTGTGTCAACGCCGCAAGATTTGGCGATGATGGATGCGATTAAAGCGATTGAAATGTTCCGCAAAACCGATGTGCCAATTTTAGGATTGGTTGAAAATATGAGCATGCATATTTGTACCAATTGTGGTCAGGAAGAGCATATTTTTGGTCATGATTTACAAGGCGAAGCAAAAAAACGCGGCGTTTCGTATTTGGGCGCAATCCCCCTTCAAAAAATCATTCGTGAGAACTGCGATGCTGGTAAGCTTAGCGATTTTCGAGCTTTCACGGATATTGTGGATAAGGTTTTATTGGCGTTTTAGCTTTTTCTTTCTAAAGTCACAAAATCAAAACCCTTGTGTTTTTCGATTTCAGTCTCAATCCATTTATGATCAAGGTCAGGAAAAAACGCGTCGCCTTCGGGTGACTGGTGAACGCGGGTTAAATAGAGTTTGTCTGCTAAATTTTGTTCAATGGCCTGAGCGTAAATTTGCGCGCCGCCGATAATCATGACCTCCTCAGGGCGCTTTGTTTTTGCAAAATCAATTGCGGCTCCTAGCGAATTTGCGCTGATGGCGCCATCATGTTTATATGCCGAGCGGCTAATGACGATAGAGGTTCTGCCCAGCAGGGGTTTACCAAGCTGCGCCAAAATACTTTCATAGGTTTTGCGGCCCATTATGCAGGGTTTTCCCATTGTGATTTCTTTGAAATGTTTGAAATCTTCGGGGATGTGCCACGGCATTTTATTATCAATGCCAATGCAGTTATTATCCGCCGCCGCGACGATGAGTGAGACAATCATTAAACCGCCACAGCCGCTTTGATGTGCGGGTGCGCCTCATAACCGACGAGTTCGAAATCCTCATATTTGAAATCAAAGATGTTTTTGACGTGCGGGTTTAAGTGCATTTCGGGGAGAGGGAAGAAATCACGGGAGAGTTGCTCTTTTGCTTGCTCCAGATGATTTGTATACAGATGGGCATCGCCAAAGGTATGAACAAAATCGCCAGGTTTTAGACCGCAAACTTGCGCGACCATGAGGGTGAACAGCGCGTAAGAGGCAATATTAAACGGCACACCAAGAAAAATATCGGCAGAGCGCTGATAAAGCTGACATGAGAGCTTGCCATCTGCGACATAAAATTGGAAGAAGCAATGACAAGGCGGGAGCGCCATTTTGGGTATTTCACCGACATTCCACGCCGACACAATCAGGCGGCGGCAATCGGGATTTGTTTTAATACGTTCAATCAAATTTGAGATCTGGTCAATGCTGTGGCCGTCTGCCGCAGGCCAGCTGCGCCATTGATGGCCATAAACGGGGCCAAGATTGCCGTTTTCATCGGCCCATTCATTCCAGATACGCACACCATTATCGGTGAGGTATTTGATGTTAGTGTCGCCTGCCAAAAACCAGATGAGTTCATGGATGATGGATTTTAAATGCAGTTTTTTGGTCGTGACCATCGGAAACCCCTCGGAGAGGTCAAAGCGCATTTGGTGTCCAAAGACGCTCAAAGTTCCTGTCCCTGTGCGGTCTTCCTTTTTTGTGCCGTTTTCAAGAACGTGGCGCATGAGGTCATGGTATTGCTGCATTACTGACTCCTTTAATTATATGGCTATGAGCATAGGCGATTCTAGGGCAAAGGCCAAAAGCTTACACATGAAATCTGTGTCATCTGGGGGTAAAAATACCGCTCTTTAGTTCGTTCCCCTGAGCGATAGAGTGAGGGGGGTTAAGTTATTGATTTATCATGATTTGTCTTTAGTTCGTTTTTTTGAGCATTTAGCGCCAAAAGGGTATGAAGCGTTCCATATTCAAAATGAAATTTTCTGTATAGGCGCAAGAATTCTTTATTGTGTTCAATCATCTCATAGGCGTGCCTAAAAAAAGCGGCGTGCCTTGCGTTTTTGAGCGCATTATATTTTGAACGGTTTTTGCCTTTTTGAGTTTTGGGCCCTGTAGATTTTTCCCATGGTTTATTTTTGCGAATGCGTTCGGCCTGCGCCGCGCGGCGCTCTGGTGTCCAGGCGTTATGTTTGTTTGTGTCTGTATCTTTTGTCATAGTGTTATTGTAGGAAAATATTCATATTTATTCAAGATTAAACGAAATTAATTTTGACATAAATTTTGATAGGCGTATAAGAGCCGAAAATAATAAAAAAGAGTGTGTGATGTTTGGATTAAACTTATCAAAACCTTGGCAAGGGGCAGGCGACCCTGAGGCCGATAAACGGATATATTGTGATTGTAGCGGAACGTTTATTAACCGTGACGGGGTCTTAAATGAGCCGCTTTTTGACTTTTTAAAAGCTGCAAAAGAGCGCGGATATGACGTTGTTTTGGTATCCTCACACCCGAATTTAATGCAAGAAATGATTGAAGATGCCCTAACGCAGCGTGGCCTTGCAGGTGATTATTTTGGGGCTGTTCAATTAAAACAAAATCATGTTGGTCATTCTTGCGTGTTTGTTTTCGACGATGTGGAGCGCGAACAACGAGGTTTTAAAGCACAATACGCCTTATTTCCCGATGATCCGCGCATTGCCCGTATGACACAGCAATTAGAGGCAGGGCATTCGCCTTCTGTCGTTTTAAGGCATAATGCGGCGTAAAACGTTATTTATTTGACATAATTTTATAAATAAGGTAGCTTTCTTCAAATTTTTGGAGATGATAATGCCTATTGATGATTTTAAATCAGCCACTCATGGGACAACAGCAGGTCAAAAGCTTAGTAATTTAAAAATTTTCTCTGATTGTGAGGGAACGCTCTATGATTTTGGCACTCCTAATGTAGAGCTTTTGGATTTTTTGTATAAATCCGCTCAAGCTGGTTTTGAGGTTCAAATTGTTTCAAATGATCCGTCTGGAAGTAAGCTGGCATTAACTATGATTGCTTTTTGCTATGAAGCCGATGGTGATAATCGTTTGGCTGATTTTATTAAAGGTTTTGACATTGCGCCAAAATCCGACTTTTCAGGAGAGAAGGTTTTCTTAATGTTTGATGACAATCATGACTCTCATCAGATTGATGCAGAGCACAAGCTTGCACCGCATGATCCCATGATGACAAGAATGGCTCAATATTTAGGGTTCGCCTCCGCGTTGCCGTCGAGCAGGCCGCCTACCCAGTAATTCAAGCCATCATAATTTGCTCGCTATTTTCATCTACAATACTTATAATAGGAGGTGCAGGGCTTGCCCTGATATGACGCTAAACGTGGTTACGGAATAAGCGTTGTGGACCCGGGGGCAGTACCCGGCAGCTCCACCACTTTATATGCTTTGCATAGCAAAGCTGTTTTTCGCGAAAACGATTTCGCGGCCCTGCCGTCGCAAGGCTTTGATCGGAAAGTGAAAAACAGGCGTATAAAGCGGCGGGGCTGAAACAGGATCGACACACGTAGTAAAGGTTTCATGCGGCGTTCGGCTTTCCGCCGTTATCGGGAAAATTTAATAACTGCAAACGATAATGCGCAGTTCGTAGCCGCTAACGACAACTTTGTTGTTGAAGGTGACATCGCTATTGCTGCCTAATTGGGCCGCGTAGCATAGCTACATCAATTCCTCTTTCATTGAACCGTTAGAGGTGGGGTTTGGTTCACACCTCGCAACAGAAGTGAACCATTTTTCTTTTCAATTTTTTGTATTCGAGTACAGTCATTCAATGACACGTGCTTCATTTACATTTCCTGTTCTTCTCTGGCTTGGTGCTTTTATTTGCGCGCTCTATTTTAAAAATGAGTGGCAGGTTGAGCTGTTTATGAGTGCAGTGACGCTCACTTTTATCTGGGGCGGGGTGGTTTTATGCCGCGAGATTAAAGAGGGGCTTGAAGTTCCGCAAAGTTGGGTTTGGCGATTGTTTGGAGCGTTTTGGCTTCTTGTTTTTATCTCAATTTTGCATTCTGATATCACAAAATTAAGCTTAACGGGTTTTGCGTTTTTCTCTGTTTTTCCGATGAGTTTTTTTATTTTCTCGCTGCGCCCTGATGGGTTGCAATTGCGGGTTATTGGCTCAGCGCTGGGGGTTATTTTTATTGTCCTCAGCGTTTGGGCACTTATTCAGTTTTTCTTTATGGTTGAGGTCTATAAAGGGCAGGCGCGCCATCCGCTGGCTAATCCCAACTCGCTGGGGGCGCTCTTTAATTTGGCGCTGTTTTCTGGCTTTGGCGGGCTTTTGATGGCGCAGAAAAAAGTGCAGAAAATAGCGGCTATGGTATTTTGTATATTGCTGCTGGGCGGGGTTATGAGTACGGGCGGGCGCGGGGCGTTTTTATCCATGTTGGTCTTTATGCCACTCATGCTGTTTTTCTTGCGCGAGCGCGTAAAGCAACGCTGGCCGTATGTTCTGGGTGTTGTTCTAGGCGCAGTGGCGCTTTATGTCATGACGTCTTTGGGTAATGTCATGATGGCGAGGATTGCCAATACGCTTACCTTTGCCGATGCGGATATATCGAATAATCGTTACAATATTTGGGAGGGCGGCCTTGCGATCTTGAGAGATCATTGGCTGTTTGGTACGGGGATTGGGACGTTCTTTTTATATTACCAAGGGTACCGTATACCCGCCGAAGTGCAAGGGGTGTATCATGTGCATAGTGACCCGCTGCAATTTTGGATTGAGCTTGGGGTTTTAGGGCCTATTTTATTTTATGCCCTTCTTATCGCCGTTTTAGCGCGCACGATGCAAGCCTATAAAAAAACCAAATCGGGGGACGCGGCGCAGCTTTACATTCTTGTGCCGTTTTTTGCGTTAGCGGCGATTGTGCTGCATGCGCATGTGACCTTTAATTTTTATAACTTGTCCATTTTGATGGGCGCGGGATTATTGCTCGGGGTTTGGTTTATCAAAACGGGTGAGGTTTTGGGGCAAAAGACAAAACGCATGGGTTTTCCCGATAAAATGACAGTTCCGTTTCGCCAGTTTCTAGTGATTTTTCCGATTGTCGGATTTTTGTTTTTATTTGTGCCGTATCAGCTCAGTGAGTTGATGGTCAAATCAGCACGGGAGAAAATGATACGAGGCGACTTGGAAGGTTTTGCCGCCGATATTACAACGGCCAATGCGCTTAGTCAGTATAGCAATTATCGCGCTTTTGTTTTATCGGCCAATATTCCTGTGACCCTCCTCAGTCAGGCGCAAGCAACCATGACGGCAAAGCAAAAGCGTGATGCAGTGGAGCAGGCGCACTATTATCTGAAAACGGCGCTTGCGATTAATCCGCGCTCTGCCTCTGCTTATTATTATTATGGTCAGTTGGTGCAGGTCGCGCCAGCGAGTATGCTGCCCGATGGGTTATTGAGCGCAGAAGAATATTACACCCGCGCATTAGAATTGGATGTTGTGCATATTGGCTCGCGCCTTGAACTGGCCAAAATTTATGAGCGTAGGGGCGATAAAGAGGCGGCTTATGCGTTATTAGACCATGCGTTTGAATTTCATTTTCGTACCGCCAATGTCATGGAATATTATAGTAAAATGGCGATTATGTATTTAGAGCGCGGAGAGATGGCCAAGCATCGATTGGCGCTGGCGCGTTTGCAGGAAAAACGCCAGCAATTTGCGCCCCAAGACCAAGAATAGAGCGCAAAAATAGCCATAAATGATTCTTTGATAATGTTTTCCACAGGTCAATGATCGTACAGAGGTCATATTGATAGATTTATGGATAGGGATATGCGATTCCTAAGGGGTAATAACGTAATCAAAAGAGCAATTCTGCTGTTTCATCCGTTACCCAATAAAGATTCTTGATTTTCCCCGCGAATATTGCGAGGCTGTTAATGAAGTGAGTAGACATGATTGATAATGACGACGATACTTTAAGATATGACAAAATGGTTGAACGCGCCCTGCGTGGTGTGGTCAAGCAAGCCATTGAAGAAGTGATGAAAGATGGCCTTTTGGGCGATCATCATTTTTATATCACCTTTATGACGGACTTTCCCGGCGTTAAAATCCCCGAATACCTTAAAGAACGTTATCCGGGCGAAATGACCATTGTTCTTCAATTCCAGTTTTATGATTTGGATGTGAATAATGAGCGCTTTCAAGTGACATTATCGTTCAATAATGTTCCAGAGAAATTAGAAATCCCGTTATCAGCCATTACAATTTTTGCTGATCCGTCTGTTAACTTTGCGCTTCAGTTTCAGCCGCTTGAGGATAATATGGAGCCTGATTTTGAACCAGATGATGATGGGGATGATGACGATGATGGCTCTGATAATGATGGTAAAAAAGGCGAAGTTGTCTCGCTTGATAAATTCCGCAAAAAATAAATAAGATGCTCTTATTGTGGAAAGAGGGTGTTGATCCCGATCATGAGCCGCATAAGGTTATGATTGAGCGTGATACGCTTGTTGATTCATCGCGCGGTGATCGCCCTGTCAAAATCAAAATTTATTACCCCGTAAATCATACGATGACAAAACTGCCTGTGGTTTTTTGGTCGCATGGCCTTGGTGGCGGCGTTGACGGGGCGGCGTTTTTATCACGTTTTATTGCATCGCATGGTTATGTGATGGTGCATGTGCAACATGACGGCACAGACACTAGTATTTGGGAGGGCAAGCCCGGCCACCCATGGGATGTTATTCGTAACACGCCAATCACACGCGATATGACGATGAATAGATATCGCGATATTCCCTTTGTGTTAGATCAATTACCTGCATGGATGGCGGCGCATCCTGAGATAGGTGTGCATGCGGATTTATCCAATCTAGCAATGTCGGGGCATTCATTCGGGGCGCTGACCACGCAGGTGATGGCGGGAATGCTTTTCCCTGATGAACAGGAGCAACTGGTGAGTCTGAAAGAGCCGAGGTTTAAATGCGGTATTCTCTATAGCCCCGGATCGATTGAGCATTTGGGTGATATTCAGCCTGCCAGTGTTTATCCCAAAATTAGCATACCGCTGTTTCATATGACGGGCACGGAAGATGGATCGCCGCTGTCTGATTTGGGCTATGAAATCCGCCTTGTTGTTTATGAGCACACGCAGACGGAGAAGAATTTGCTTGTGCTTAAAGACGGGGATCACATGGTTTTTGCAGGCTCGCGCGGTAAATTGGGGCAAAGCAAAAACCGTTCTTTGCATGAGGGAATTATTAAAATCGCCAGCCTTGCTTATTGGGATGCTTATCTTAAAGGCGATTGCGCCGCCAAAGAATGGTTGACGGGAAGCGGCATAGAGGCTTATTTGGATGGTAATGCCCGTTATGAGTTTAAAGAAAGTATGCCCCAGTGATAAACGCGATTGAAATCAGGAATTTGAATAAGACGTATAAGGCGTATAAAAAATCGCCGGAGAAGGTGGCGCTGAAAGATATTAATTTGGATATCCCGCGCGGGTCTATTTTTGGGCTATTGGGGCCTAATGGGGCTGGAAAATCGACAATTATTAACATCATGGCAGGAATGGTTGTTAAGACAACTGGATCTGTAAAAATTTGGGATTTGGATATTGATGTAAACCCGCGTAATGCCAAGGCGGCAATCGGGATTGTGCCGCAGGAAATTAATTTTGATCCGTTTTTTACCCCCAAACAGCTCCTTGATATTCAAGCGGGGCTTTATGGCGTGCCCAAATCAGAGCGCCGCACGGCAGAGTTGCTGGAGATGGTGGAGCTAACGGATAAGGCGAATTCTTATTCACGCTCGCTCTCAGGGGGAATGAAACGCCGCATGATGGTGGCCAAGGCGCTGGTGCATTCTCCGCCGATTTTGGTGCTTGATGAGCCAACGGCAGGGGTGGACGTGGAGTTACGTCAGATGCTCTGGGCGCAAGTCAAAAAGCTGAACGAGCAGGGTGTTACAATCGTTTTAACCACGCATTATCTCGAAGAGGCTGAGGCGCTTTGTGATCGTATCGCAATTATCAATCACGGCGAGATCATTGTAAATGAGGATAAAGAAATGTTGCTCGCGCGGATAAGTAATAAGGAAATTCGTTTTCGTATGGTGGATGAGATCGCGGATGTGCCAAAGGGGCTTGAGGGCTTTCACCCCGCGATTGAGGGCAAACGCACCCTTGTGATGCGCTATTCGCCCGCCGATCAATGTGTGGGGGAAATTTTGGAAGTCCTGTCACAGCAAAAACTTCGCATTGCCGACATCTCGACTGATGACAGTGATTTAGAGGATGTTTTCCTCCAACTCACCCGCGCTGCATAAGGTTATTTGATGCTACCCTTGAAATTCTGCGGGTTTTGTGGTTTAGTGCGGTTATTAAATTCACTGTTCCAATTACGAAAGGGAACGACTATGATCCAGATTAAAGATGTAATGACACCGAATTTCAAATGGATGGCGCCTGATGCGCCTGTTGCCGAGGTGGCTCAGCAAATGCGCGATATGGATTGCGGTTTTATGCCGCTCGCAGAAAACGACAAGATGGTTGGCATGATCACAGACCGTGACATCACTGTGCGCGCCGTTGCCCAAGGCATGGACATGCAAAACACACCAGCCCGCGATATTATGACGCCAAAAACATATTATTGTTTCGACGATCAAGATGTTGAAGAAGTTTGTAATAATATGGGCGAAATTCAAGTGCGCCGTATGCCCGTTGTCAACCGCGACAAGCGCCTTGTGGGTATTGTTTCCATGGGTGATTTGGCACAAGTGGCAAGCCGCCCTAATGTAGGCCAGACACAGCAGCAAATTACTGCGCAGCTTCAGGAAAAACAAAAGAAAGCGGCGTAGTAAAACGTCCATTATTTGCCCTTGGCATAGAAATTATTAAACAAGGAGGCGCGATTAAGATTGTGCCTCCTTTTTTTGTGCCTTATAAGATGAACTGTTGAAAGAATAAGGGACGCGACCGCGTTCCCGCCAAATCGTTTTGGCGAAACTTATAAAAGCGCCCGTAGCTCAGGGGATAGAGCACTGGTTTCCGGAGCCAGGTGTCGCAGGTTCGAATCCTGCCGGGCGCACCATCTCTCTTTTTTGATTGAAACCATCACCTAAAGCCTTGAACGGTAAGGATAATTTAGGTGTTCGAAGTCCCTGATTTCGGCAGTAGGGCAATGGCTCAATAAAGGCCAGTCTGAGCACGGTTTTCTTCAGGCTCACATCCGAATTATTCCATATTTTCCAAGGGTTTGATAGGAATCGCATGGCGTGTTCGAACGACTCCTCAAAGGTATGCCGAGGTTTGCCGCTCTGAGCCAGCTTCTCCGCCGCCAGAACCTTTTCTCTTTCAAGCTTGGCGATCCGCTTCTCGTAAGCAGACACAACAGAACCGTTGCTGGCTTCGACAATGCGGTCGAGGAGTTGGTCGATCTGCTTTTCGAGCTGCAGGATGTTTTTCTTGAGCTCGTTGGTCGATTCGGAAGATCGCGCCAAACGTGCGTCCCACGCATCCTGAAACATCGCTTTGACAAGCGCAAAGAGCCCTTGTGACGGCTCTAGCCCATGCAGGAGGTCTTCAAACTCTCCCTCCAGCTCGTCGCGCTTAATTGACTTCCTATAGCTTACGCAGCCTTTGGTCGGGCAGAGGTAATAGGGGTATTTTTGATTCTTACCCTGCGACCAACAGGCGGTTAGGGGCTTCTGGCAATCGTTGCAAAGGACGAAACCCCGCAGCGGGAAGTCTTCGCTGATATCTTTGCGGGCAGGAGCCTTCGCCGTGCTTTTCAGTCTCGCTTGTATCTTTTCAAACGTTTCAAAGCTTATCAGACCTTCGTGCTAGGCCTTTCGAAGCGTGATGCCCCATTTTGGCGATTCGATGTAACCCGCGTAGACAACGCGCGTCAGCATATCAAAGATGCGCTGGTTACGAATTTCTCCACCTGGCAAGTCTTTCGGGAACGACGGCTGGCGCTCCAAGAATCGCTTAACCTCTACCTGAGTTTCAAACCTGCCCGATGCATATCCTTCAAGTGCCTCCTGAAGAACGGTGGCGTTCGGTTCGTCGCGAACCAGGATTTTCCCCTGTCCGCTTCTCAATTCATAACGAAAACCCACAGGTGCCTGAAAGACCCAATACCCGTTTTGAATTCGTGCCCGCATGCGATTGAGGGTTTGCTCTCCATTCTTTTGTCTTTGGTGCTGAGAGACCGACGCCAGAAGGTTTTCAACAAGCTGCGAGTCTGAGTCCTCGCCAAACTCTATTGAGGGGCTCACCAAGACACCGCCTGCCTTATCAATCTTCATCCGCAACTCGAAGTGTGCCATCACGCCCCGAGCAAGTCGGCTGATATCATCGATAATAACGGCATGCGTGTCTTGAGGTCGCTGCTTGAGGTACTGCAGCATAGCTTGCATTCCCGGCCTTGAGGTCAGGCTGCCAGAGCTATCGTCTCGAAACACTTCAACGACGTCGTAGCCCCGATATTTTGCAAAATCGCGGCAGCGTGTTTCCTGCGAATTTAAGCCGTCGCCGCGAACCGTCTGCTTCGAGCTCGACACGCGGCAATAGACAACAGCCTTGCTGATTTCTTTTTCCTGTGTTGCTGCCTGATCCATCGTACCTCCATCGCCTATGGGCGCATGTCATCCTTGTTGTGGTTCTCTTTGGGGTCGTCCAAGCATACTGCATCCGCCTGCGCTTGGGCAGTGTCAGACACCGTGCCAGCGTCTTTTCCACAGACTTCTTGGAGAGGATGGACGCCAAAGCCCAGATCAACGAAACTAACGATGATCTGCCACAGAGCTTGAAGGAACTCTTCTTTCTCTGCTTGGCTCATATTCGACCCATCAAGATACGCTTGGTATCTTTCCACATCGACCGACAATCTCGGTCTTGCGGATTTATCGAACTTACTGCTCAGACCCTTATCGTCTGACTTATTATTCAAATCATCGTACATTCTTCCTCCTCTCGGAGGCTAGCTATTAAACTACCTCCATTATACCACGTTTTTTCAAAAACGCCTAATTTCTGCGGGTTACAGGGCGAATTAAGCGCTCTATTTGCCATCCAAGGAGCCATTATTGGCTTCGCGTCATGCTTGGCGCACGCGATTGCTCACGCTTCTCGCGCTGCGCTTCCACCTTGGGCCTGTGATATTTCTCTTCGAGGGCCTTGCCCGTCTCGTAAAGCTCGCGCCCTTCAGCGGCGAGATAGCTCTCCGTCATCAGCTGTTTGGCACCCGTTTCGGTGATCATCATCGACCGCGCGAGCTGACGGCCTTCATGATCGTAGGCCTTGTAAAAGGGCATGGTCTCGCCCTCGCAGATCAGCCCTTCAATGCGCCGCGCCGCTTGAAGGGCCTCATCGCGCGCCTTCTCGGGCAGGTTTTTTTCATTGCTGCGCAGTGCCTCGCGCGTGGCGTTCATCGTGCGGCCATAGCGTGCTGTGTAGATATCCCTGACGATGATTTCGCCTTTGACAGCATCAAACTTCTCTGAGCGCGCGAACGCATGGCTGTAGTCAGTCAACGGCTCGCGAAACGAGCCGTTCTTGTGAATATGCCGGTCGATGATCCCGGCAACACCAAGAGCAATGTCGAACTGTGACTCGGTCAGGCCTTTGCCACTATAGCTCTCTCTGGCCTTCCTGATCCGCTCTTGGGCATCGTGCATGAGAACGTCGTTCATTAAATTTCTCCTTTCTTGAGTTGCTGTTTAGCGGCTCCAAGACTGGACGCGCCTGTCTTGGCCAGAACGGCGGTCAACTGCCGCCTGGAAGTCCTTGATCGGTTTTTCACGCGCATCAATCTTGGATTGTGCGTTTTCGACGAGCGGGCGGATGGCCTCACACTCGCGCTGATCAATCTGCGCCATGGTTTGGCCGTGCTCTGCACGCACCGTGATATGCGCGCGGCGATCAATCTCAGTTTTGTTGAAGTTGTCCGCGCCAAATCGCTTGCAGGTTAGCTTGCGTTTGACCGCGCCAGCCTCATCGATGAGGCGGCGGCGCACCTGGTCAAACCGATTTTGGTAATCAAGCTCATATTGGCGTGCGGTGAATTTCCGCTCGCCTTCAAAGTTCTGAACAACCTTTTTATAGACGAGCCATTCGTCCTGATTCAGGGCGTTGGCGGCCTCGTTCCTTAATTCCAGCAACTTGCTGCGTGGCTGGAACAAGTCTTTCACTTCTTCTGTCAGGCTCTGCATGATGGTTTTCCTTGAGTTGCGAACAAAATTTGCATCCAGAGAAACTGATCTGGTAGGCTTCTTTCGATATGAAATTCAAAGACATAGATGATGTTGTGGCCTGGCTTGAGCCGATGGAATACGAGACGTTCTGGAAGGAAATAAAACCCTTCTGCTTGGTGATGCTCCCGCGCGAAAAATGCGATGCAGATATTGCCAGCGGTGCCACAGACGAAGAAACGGTACTCTACGTCTTGAAGAATTTTGCTCGGATGGAACTGGCCTCCATCCTCAAGCTCACATGGCGTGATATGATGCCATCCACCGCAGTCCATTAGCGGTCCTCCTCACTGAAGAACCGCACCCACCCGCAGCGACCATCGCGCGCAGCAAGCTCGAACTGCCCGTATGGGCCGACAAAGCGACATCGCGTGTAGTATCGATGCGCGAAGGGGTCCATGGACTGACCTTGATCGATCCAGTCATAGGACCAGATCGCATGCGGCAGACCGGCAGACTGATACGTGATCCACACGCCAAAGGGCACCACGATCCAGGCGAAATACCCGAGTTTCAAAAAGCGCGGCTTCATGGGCTGGACGCCTTCTTGATCGCAATCGTGACCTTGGGATCGGGCGGCAGTTGCGGTCCCTCATGCGGGTTGTCGGCAAGTTCGCCATGACAAAACGGCGCGATCTGATGCTGGCCGACCTTGAGGCAGAGTATCCAGCCGACATTCTTGACATGGATGAGCTGCTCGTTTGGCTTCATCCGCATCAGCCTCTCCGCCGAGATCAGGCGATCCTTGCCGGTACCGATATTCGCCGTGTAGTCGAGCACGCCGCTATTAAGGCCAAGACTGTGTTGCTGGACCAAAGTCTCGCCAATGGCGCGGCTGATCCGCTCGCATTCTTCAAACGAGCTGAAGCCGAAATATTGCTTGATCACCGCGTTCTCTTCGATTGTCGCCGTCTCCTTGTCGGAATAGGCGCGCTGAATTTCCGAGCGCGATTGAGCAATGAAGTGCAAGTTGGCCCCATAGCCTCTCACCACAGTCATTGCTGAAATCAGAGACTTGAGCGGCGCGTTCGTCGATTCATCGAGGATGAAATCCACGGCAATGCGCTGCCCCGACAAGACCACGTCGATGAACGATTGCAGGTGCAGCGCGTAGTGCGGCCCAAGGCGTGCCATGTGCCGCTGCGGGCCAACGATAAAGATGATGTAGCGCTCTTTCAGCAGGTCTTCATGCGTGAGCACCGCATCACGCCCCGCGCGATGAAGCGGGCTTCCTGCCCCATAGATACGCAAGGATTTGAGGGCAGCAGCGCGGTGCTGCCCCCAATGCTCTTTGTTGTTTTCTTGCATATCGAGGATGTGCGCCCCAAGGGCCTTGCGCACCGCATCTCCCTCTTCGACAGCAATGCGCGCCGCGCTGAGCAGGACGTCAGGATCGGCGAGCATCGACCAAACGCCGCCTGGCAAGGCCAGACGGGGGTCGCAGCACAAAAGCTCGTTCTCACAGAATTCTTGCAGCGTGCGCGGCTCGTCTCGGAAATATTGGTTTTTGCCGTCATTGGGAGGCTCTGGGATGAGCGCGTGGTTCGCGTTATCAATGGCGAAGACTAGCTCGCCGTTGTGCTTTTCTTGGGCGGCGCGCAAAGAACCGAAGGGCGAGAGCGACACGCGAAAAGGGTTGTCCTTGCCCAGAACACCAAAGTCATCGATGATCGCGACCTTGCGCCCGTAGCGAGCGCACATGGCGGCGACCTGGGCAGCGATTTCACCGTCCTTGCAGTCATTGACGACAATCGCCCGGTTGGTATCGCCCAGTAGCGAGAGCAGCCATGGCAAGGCCCCGCAGCTGGTCTTACCGCCGCCCGCCGCTGACAGAAGCAGGCTATGCGAGTGCCTGGGCGCAAAGATTGCTTTGCCATCAACGGCGCTCAGACCCAAGAGGCGTTTGATTGGCCTAGTCATCGATCATCCCCGCATTTTTGAGGGCATTGTGATCGGCAAGGTCAGACGGATCGGGCGCGCGGCTGGTTGCAGCCAGACGCGCGAGTTCCTTCTCGCGTCCATAGATTTTGACCATGGCGCGCAGGGCTTCGATGGTTTTGCTAAGCGCCCCGAACCAAAGGACGATGCTCAGCAGGCCAAAGCCCCACCATTCGGGCGATGACGGCCAGACCCAATAAGCGCCAGCCCCAAGCACAAATGCTTGAAGGAAGTGACCGTTGACAGTGAGAACGGAACTGATCGGTGTCTTGAGGGTCATGGCTTGCCCCCAGAGCGGGCAGCGCGGACCGCAGCAGCAATGTCACGACGCGTGCGGTTCAGGCGGCCATAGCTGCCCCAAACCACACCTGAAAGCTCAGAGCCGTGCAGATCACGGCTATGGAAGCGCAGCCGCCCGATGGAAAAACCCGCCCAAAGGCTGAGGCCGCAAACAAACGCGATGATGATTTTCTCAGCGGGCCACAGGATATCGGCAAAGGCGATACCGAACCCGCCAAGCGCCGCTGCGACGAGCAGGCCAGCACCAAGCAGTGTGCGGCGCGCAGAGACAACGGTCAGATTTTCCAGCAGATACGTATCGTTGCGGGTTTCGACTTCGTTTTCTCTGATGGTGATCGGACTAAACAGCATCTCTCAGCCCTCCTGTCCGAAGGTGCAGGCAGGCGCATTGAGCGTCCGCGACAGGGCCGCGTAACGGTTTTCAACCGCCGACGGCGTGATGAGCCGACCGCTTGCCGCGTAGAGCGCCAGCGAAATCCGCTCCTCTTCAATGTAGATGGTCTCTGCACAAGCACAGCGTGAGCCAGAGCGCTCCGCCAGGCGGCGGATGCGCGCTTCTTCCGCCTCTCGCGCAAGGCGTTCTGTATCGCGCGCCGCCGCTGCAGGATCAGGATTTCCGAGTGCGTGGCAGAGCTCACGCAGTTCGGGGTAAAACATGCCAAGCGTCGAGCTACAGTCCGTACCGCGTGGGATGACTTGGCGCGGCGCGCGCGTGGCTTCGAGATCGACTTGCAGCTCCGCTTGGCAAGTCGCGCCCCAGTTGGAGCGTGCGATTTCACGCCGTGCAATTTCTGGACCCGTCACAAAGGCAGACAGACCCGCAATCGCTGCAATGGTGAAAATCAGCGTTGGACTGAAAGGAAAGGTTAAGGCATCGATTGCCATGACTGGACTCCTTACTGCGCTGCGGGATTCATGTCTGTGAACTGGCAGTGGCTTTGCGCCAGTGCCCCAAGGCGCTCCGGGCTCAAGGGCAGTGCCTGAGCCTCAGAGTCGCTGAGGCCTCCAAAATCCGTGAAACTGGCGGCTTGACCTGCTTGCACCTGGGCCAGCGTGATGCGGCGTGAAACCGCGCCATTGCCGTCATTGATGTAGCACCACAGGTTTGAGGGCGCGCCCGAGACCACGTCCAGGGCGGTTGCAAAGGCGACGCCCGTAATGACCTCGATATCAGTGCCTTCCACCGCCAGACTGCGAAAGAAGTTGAAATTTTCTGCCCCTTCGAGAGCAGCATCGAACGCGCTGATCTGATGGCAACTCTCGGTGTCACGCCCAGGCGGGCACCAGTTCTCAGCTTGCCATTCACCGAAGAAAGCCAGCTTTAGATGCTCATACTTCTCGCGCACCGCGTAGAAGTCGGCATCCCAGAAGACGATCAGGCTTGCGCCAGCTATTGCCACGCAGCAAATCGCGCCGAGGGCAACTCCCCGCAAGAAGCGGGAAGCCCAGGGTTTATGATCAAGCGGAGGGCTCACGACTGCCCCCGCGACGACGCGCCATGATCAACACGAGGATCAAGGGCACCATTGGCCCTACTGGGCATGGGAGGCAGGTCGATCAGCCCGTCAAAATCAAGCTCTTCTTCCTGCGTTTCTTCGCGCGCGGGTGAGCGTTTTTCGATCTCCCAGACCATGGTGAGATAGGCGATGACAAAGAGGGCCATCGGCAGGCAAAGCTCGGCAACCGCGATGACAGCGGCAATGGCGGCAAAGTCTGCGATATAGCGAAGGCTATCGAGCATCCCTGGACGTGCAGGAAAGGACGGCGGCGTCAGATCATCGCTTTCGATATCCCCGAGCGCGCCGTGCAACTGATCGCCGAGGCCGCGCAGGAAGGCGTTCAAACGCTGCGTGCCCGCCGCATTGCCCGTGATGGTGGTGCCCGCGCGAAGATTATCGGCAAAGCTTGACAGGAGAGATAAAGGCAATGCCTCGCGCAGCGCCGATGCCATCTGGATCATTTCGCTATGAAGCCCTTGGAGAGACGCCCGCCGTGCGGTGATCGGTTGATCCGTATCGACAAGAATTTCCTGATAGTCGCGGTTGAGTTGATTGAGATCAGCAAGCAGTTGCTCGCGCTCGAAAGCGCCCCGCTCAAAGGCCGCCGCGATGGAGCGCGATTGTGCTGCAAATCCCTCAAGGGCGATGGCGATATCGCCGCGCCCGCCATTTCCTTGCCGCGACAGACAAGACGTTGTGACCTCACAGGACGCCGTCGCCTCGATCTCATCCGCGAGGCTTAGCGCGACAGGGGCAACGCGCGCGGAGACCAGAGCTGCATCGTTGACAGCGCGAATAAAGGCAGTCTGTTCTTGACCCGCCTGATCCAGCACCCTCAGCTGGACATCAGGATAGACCATCCCTGAGAACGAACCGATGAACATGCCGGTGCCTGAGACGGTCATCCCGATGACAGCCACAACGCCTGCCAGGCGGAAGCCGAGCGCGGCGCGGGTGGCCAACTTGGTGATGCCGACGCGGTTCATGCCATAGGCGGCAAAGCTGGCCGACGCCGTGATCAACAGAACCTTGAGATTGGCGAGCGGCCCTTCTTCCGTGTTCAGCGTGAACAGCGATATCCCGAGCATGACGGAAGCCAGCAGACCCAGAACAAGGAGCGCCGTCTCCTCGAAGGTCTTGCCCTTGGGCCGTTCATGCTTGAGCTTGGGTGGACTTGAGTGCTGGTGCGGATAGCTGTTCTTGCGTGCGGTCATGGAAATACCCCTTTGTATCCTCGGACTGGCCAACCACTGGTTTGGGCTGGCCGTACCGCCGAGGATGTCAGCAAGCATTCTTTCCCGCCCGCTGAAGGGGCGCTGAAAGCGCTGAACAAGCGCTGAACATAATGCTACACCAAGGGGAGAGGTGAGTGCTTTGCTGCATCGAGCCGAACGTCGGAGGCAGAATGTCCAAAGTCAAAAAGGCTGAAAGAAGAATTAGTACCGAAACCGAATATACGGACGCTCACCGTTTCCGAATTTGGTCTTCCATAGTTGATGACATGGACCTTTTGGGGAAAGGCTACCGGGCTTATCACACTCACATTTTTGAAAGCTTCAGAAAGTGGGAAGCACAAGGAATTGAATTCTTCAATCCAAAGGGAAAGAGCCTGTACCTAGACGCTCTTAAAGCCGACGATCTTTATGGCTTTTTGGGCCGAAAGGAGCAACTTCCCACAGGCCCCAAGAGAAAAATCGAAACCAGCAAGGTTGCCGTGCTGGACGCATTCCTTAGAGCTAAGTTTCCAAAACTACTAGTTTCGAACCCTTCGGGTGAAGCGCCAGTTGCGCACGCTCAAATGGCAGAGGCACTCTATGGTTTGATGGGCAAAAGCGCCTCAAACAACGAGAGCCTCTGCCGCACGGTTAAGGCTCTTGATGGGGTTTTTATCCATAGCCCTTTCTTCCCTGACCAAGAACTGGAAAGGATGGTCAATCACATGGGTAAGCCTGGCTGGGGCATTCCACTTATCATTGTGAATGGCAGGCCTCATAGTGGATATTGTGTCATCCATAAGGTTTTTATGCCTATCCGCAGCGAGTATTTTAAGAACCATACTATTGATGGTGAGCACTGGGATTCTGAAGACGATTACATTCCAGGAATTGACGATAAGATCCCAACTCTGCGCATGAGGATGGATTCAAAAAACAAGACTGGCGACATTGCAATGGAGACGTGGAGCGGGATAGGCGTTGTCATTCCGCACGACGATGGCAATCCAATGGTGACGCTGCAGTGTCACCTAAAGTGCCAAAGTACATGTGAAATCGAGGTTTCAGCCCTGCTCGTTGAAAGCGATTACGAAAGGCTTGGCGACCCTTTCACGATGCCCCAAGTTGGAAGAACCGAACTCATTCACAATCGGCAAGGTGTATTTGGCTTCTGCAGTGGCAGGGAACACTTTGACGTTTTGACGCGAAGGATGATTTACACAAGCCATTTTCGAGACGCAATCTTTGAAGCGAAAGAAAAATTGGGGTGGGAAGTGTGACCATAGCGGTGAAAAGTGGGCAGCTTATCCCAATCAGCTCAGTCGCCCCAAAAGAGACGTAGCCAACCTGTTTTTCACCACCGATGAGAGCTTCGAAGGCACAGTCGCGATACGGCAGAACGACATGGTGTTCGATGAACTCTCCCCAGGTGTCCTACGTCTGGAAAGGGCGCAGTCGCAAGATGTGTTTTGTAGTACAAAACCATCTTGGCAAGGGGACCGCTGCGCGCCCCCGTTGCATCCCCCAGGCCGTGGCTCTTTCAGGGCATTGAGCCCATGTCAGAGCCAGTAGATCGTATCGCCGATCAATCACTCGCAGGGCTTGGAGAAGTCCCTCTCCACCTGCACCGAACCATGGATCAAGGGGCGTATCGCCGCCCCTTGAAACCCACTCGCGGGAGACTTCGCTCTCCCTGCACCCATCGACTTGGCGGGCGTTCCTGCCCCCAAGACCCCAGACCATGCCATGGAGGCCACTTCATGGAGACCAACCCTACGCGGTTTGGATGCCGCCATCTTGCCGAAGATGGACCACTCCCAGGGGCCTGCCGCTGCCCCCGAACCCAGCTCGTCGGGCTTGGAGAACTGCCTCTCCACCGACACCGAACCATGCACAATCGACCGCTCGATTGATCGCCTATCAGGGGGACTCCGCGACTGCACTCAGCATATTTTCATCAGAAAGTGGCGCTAGGTTTCCTCGATTTCAGGATGGCAAACCCATAAGCAAAGTGACCACATTACGCTTGACGTATCGCGTCATGCCTGCTATCTTGGTAAGCAACGATGATCCTGAGTTACAGAGACAAAAAAACCGAGCAGTTCGCGAACGGTGAGTTGGTGAAAACCTTCCAGGGCTTTGCCGATCAGGCAGAGCGCAGGCTCGCCATTCTCAACGCGGCAACGTCTCTCGATGATCTTCGCATGATGCGCAGCAACAGGCTTGAGGCGCTTCGTGGGGACAGAGCAGGGCAATACTCCATCCGCATCAATCAGCAATGGCGTATTTGCTTCACCTGGCCAGACACCGACACAGGACCATCCAACGTGGAAATCGTGGATTACCACTAATGGAAAGGAGAAAAACCATGTTCAAACGCGCAGTACACCCTGGCTTGATCCTGAAAGACGAGCTCGACGAGCTTGGCATCACGCTCACCGAGTTCGCCCGTCAGATCGACGTGCCTGCAAACCGCATCTCGCAGATCATTGGCGGCAAGCGCGCCATCACAGGCGACACCGCCTTGCGCTTTGGTCACTGGTTCGGGACCGATGCTCAGTTCTGGATCAATCTACAAGCGCAGTTTGATCTGGCCGTCGCTGACCAGGAGACCGGCGAGCAGATCAAGAAGCTGCCAACACGGGCAAGCTACCCAGTAACGCCGCAGGATGAGCAGCCAAGGCTGGTGTGACCGTAAGGGCAGGGGATGCTGCCCATGCCTTCAACGCGCCTTGCATGCAAACATACTTTATTGCGTGTGGATAGGTTGCGCTCCGCAGGTTTTAAAAGTGCATCACATCAAGACGACTGTTAGGATGCGAAAAACAATAAGGAAATCACGACTTGAGCAGTGAGATCGCAGGCCAAGGCAGTCTATTTACTTCCGACTTTCTGACCGAAACCATTCAAGGTGTTTCGGAGTGGAACGCACTTGGCGATGTTGATCTTGACCGGTTCGGCAAATCTATTCGATCGGTCTTTGATCGTTTTCCGATTACCCAGACGCCCAACGAAAGCCAGACCGAGGATGATCTGATCTGGCCGGTTCTCGATGCGCTTGGCTGGACGCAATCCCTGCGTCAGCAAAACCTTTCGCCGCGCGGGCGCGAAGACGTGCCCGATGGTTTGCTCTTCGCAAGCGCCGAGACGAAGGCCAAGGCGAACGGCTTCCCCGAAGAATGGAAGCGCTATGAGTTTGGCCGTGCCGTGGTCGAGTCCAAAAGATGGGCGCGCCCGCTCGATCGGCGATCCGGCAGGCGTGGTGAGGAAACTGCCCCTTCAACCCAGATGCTGCGCTATTTGCGACGGATCGACGACATCACAGGCGGCACGCTCAGATGGGGAATTCTGACCAACGGCTCAAAGTGGAGGCTCTATTTCTCGGGCGCGCGGTCAGTCTCTGAGCAGTTCTTCGAGCTCGATATCGCCACGATCCTCGACCTTCCTGGGCACAATGACGGGCTTTTTGCTCTCAATGAAACCGATCGCCGCCATTGGCTGAAGGTGTTCTACCTGATCTTCCGACGCGAAGCGTTTATACCTGCGGGCGCTGATCCCCGCACTTTTCACGAAAAAGCCCTCGAAGAAGGCAAGTTCTACGAAGAGCGCGTTGCCGAAGACCTCTCCAACAAGGTTTTCGGGGACGTGTTCCCCGACCTGGTGCGCGCGATCGTCAAGGCCGCGCCCGAGGCCGATCTACAGGCTGTGCGCGAAGCAGCCCTAATTTTGCTCTACCGCCTCTTGTTCATCCTCTACGCTGAAGACCGTGATCTCTTGCCGGTCAAGGACACGCGCTATGATGATTATGGTCTGCGCAACAAGGTGCGCCTCGACGTCAAAGAGCGCAAAGACAACAACGACACCTTTTCTGAGACGGCTGCGCGCTACTGGGGCGCGATGGCTGATCTGTTCATCGCGATCGACCAGGGCGACGCCTCGATCGGCTTGCCGCCCTACAACGGCGGTCTTTTCGACCAGGAGCGGCATGCGATCCTAACCAATATCCGCATCCCTGATGCCGTCATGGCGCGCGTGATCGACGCTCTGTCCTTCGAAGTGACGCCCGAGGGGCGCAAATATATCAACTACCGCAACCTCTCGGTGCAACAGCTTGGCTCGATCTATGAGCGGCTTCTCGAATACGAGGTGACGCGCGACGGCGATGACATCACCGTTCAGCCGAACATCTTCGCCCGCAAGGGATCGGGCAGTTATTACACGCCCGACGACCTGGTGCAGCTCATCCTGACCGAGACCCTTGAGCCACTTGTCGAAGAGCGCAAGCGGGCCTTCAGGGACAAGATCAAAGAGCTGGAGCAGCGTGACTTGGCGGACGATCGTAAGATCGGCCAGCTCAGAATTCTTGATCCGGCGACCGCGCTTCTCGACCTGAAAATCTGCGACCCTGCTATGGGTTCAGGCCACTTCCTTGTGAGCTTGGTCGACTTCATGGCCGACCAGGTGATCACCGCCATGGCCGAGGCCGAGCTCGACGCGCCCGAGGAATGGGGCGACTACATTTCACCTCTTGGCGAGCGGATCGACACGATCAGGGGCACGATCCTGGCCAACGCCGATCAGCGCAACTGGACGATCGACGAGGAACAGCTCGACGATCGCCACATCATCCGCCGCATGGTGCTGAAGCGTTGCATCTATGGCGTGGACAAGAACCCGATGGCCGTGGAACTCGCCAAAGTGGCGCTGTGGCTGCACACCTTCACCGTGGGCGCGCCGCTATCCTTCCTTGATCACCACCTGCGCTGTGGCGACAGCCTCTTCGGCTCCTGGGTCAAGAAGGGTATCGACAAGGCCGCGACCTACGGCACGCCGCTCTTGTTGCATGAGCCGATGAAGCGAGCCCTACGGGCGGCATCCAAGATGCAAATCGTTGAAGGGCTGACCGACGCGGAGATAGCAGAAGCACACCGATCGGCAGACGTATTCGCCGAGGTCGAGGATATGACCGCGCCGCTCGATGCGCTGCTCAAGCTGATCCATGCTTTCGATTGGCTCGACATCAAGGACAAGGCCGATAAAGCCGCCCTGAAAATCTTTTTCGACGGCCAGTTTGGCGATCCACTCGACATCGCCATGGGCAAGAAGGAGCCGAAGACCAAGCGCGAGGAAGGGCAGCGTTTTGCCGAAATTCTAGGCGAGGCGCGCAAGTTGATCGCAGAGGAAAACTTCCTCAACTGGCAGGTAGCATTCCCTGGCATTTGGTCGGATTGGGAAGAAGACGAACTCATTGGTGGGTTCCATGCCGTTATCGGAAACCCGCCATGGGACGTGATGGAGTTTGAAGAAGTCGCGTGGTTTGCCGCTCGCAACCAGGCGATTGCTCTTGAGCAAACAGATGCCAAGAGGAAGAAGCAGGTGGAAGCGCTGAAGAATAACGCCGATCCGCTATACCGCCTCTACCAGTTTGCAGCACGTCGCGTGGCCGTCGGAGCGAAACTTGTTCGCACTAAAGGCAGCGACTATATTATGCTTAACTCTGGGAAGCTAAATCTCTACAAACTATTCACAGAAAGAGCATCAAACTTGATCCGCTCAGACGGTGTGGTGGGCTTCTTGGTGCCTACAGGTATTGCAACTGATAAGTATGCGGCAAAGTTTTTCAGCTCAGTAGCGACTTCGGGGAAGATCATCGCTTTGTATGATTTTGAAAACCGCAGACCCAGATACAAGCTTGGTTTGTTTTTCCCGGACATTGATCCCAGAGAGAAGTTCAGCGTCTTCGTTTTTTCAGGTGCAGAAACAACAAAGGCCGCGCGTTGTGCATTCTTTCTTCAGCATGTGGATGAATTGCAGCATCCAGACGTGCTATTCGAGCTCTCCGCATCTGATTTTTCCAGCTTAAACCCGAATACTGGAACGTCTCCGATTTTTCGTAAACGGAGGGATGCCGAGCTTACAACAGCCATATACTCGCGGCTTCCTATTGTTGCTTTGCACCGGCGTGAGAAGTCCGAACGTCAGTGGCCTGTGACTTTCTCCCAGATGCTAAACATGACCAATGCGTCAGAGCTTTTTCGGTCTAAAGACGAATTGCAGGATGTCGAAATGGCATATCCGATCGGGAAGAACAAATTTAAAAATGCAGATGGTGATTGGGTTCCGCTCTACGAGGGAAAAGTTGTTCAAGCATTTGATCATCGCGCCTCGGATATCGTGATCAATGCTGCAAACGTCTACCGTCCTGGGCAGCAAGAAGAGATTGAGGCAGCGGAAAAATCGAACCCCGAGAGATATCCCGAGGCACGACACTACGTACTGGATGACGGGTCTTGGTGGCCTCAAGGTGCAGATGAATGGATTATCGGTTTCAAGGATGTGACATCTTCGACAAATGCGCGCACGATGATTGCCGCTATCATCCCGCGTTGTGGTGCAGGTCATACTTTGCCCGTTTTGTATTTTGACGGGCAGGTGAATGAGCGCGCTCACATAGCTTCGTTGATCGTCGCAAACCTGAATGCATTGGCCTTCGACTACGTTGCGCGTCAAAAAGTGCAGAAGAATCATTTTTCAAACTACATTCTTGAACAGTTACCGATTGTCCCCTTGGAGCAATTCTCGGAAGTGCGCTTCGGATCGCTGACAGCAGCAGAGATCATACGACAGATCGTTCTTGAGCTCACCTACACCGCCTTTGATATGGAACCCTTTGCGAAGGACATGGGCTATTTGGATGAGGCTGGAAACGTGAATCACCCATTTACTTGGGATGAAGAGCGTCGCCTTATCCTACGCGCCAAGCTGGATGCCGTCTTCTTCCACCTCTACGGTATCACTGACCGTGATGATATCCGCTACATCTACTCGACCTTCCCGACCGTCGAGCGCGAAGAGAAAGCCGCCTATGGCGGTAAGTACCGCTCTTGCGAGCTATGTCTCGCCTATATGAACGCGCTCGCCGCCGGAAACCCGGACGCGGAGATCAAGATTTAGATGGAAGGACGTTCTCTCATCGACGAGCTACATGCTCTCGTGGATGAAGATCCTGCCGCCGCTCTCGCACGCATTCACGAGCTAGGAGATAGCCCCGAGGAAGCCTTTGCCTCTGCTGCTATCCTCATCGACTGTGGTGGGCACTTAGGCGACTTCAGAGCCGTTAGCAGGGGCGTGGAAATTCTGGAAGAGTTGCGCAAGAATGCTGAGCCCGACCCTGGCCTCGCTTACAATCTTGCCAATGGTCTGCAAACCCGTGCACGGCTGATCCATGGACCGTCATCGCCCTACTGTGGCCAATCGTTTGAGGATCATTTTCAGGCTCGAATTCGCTTTGGCGAAGCCGCCCGATCGCAAGATGCGCCATCTGATTTGGCCTCGCAGGCACTAACCAATATGGGCACGCTCTTGCAGGATACCTCACGTTGGATTGAGGCATTAGATCACTTTCGAGAAGCTCAAAACGTCTACCCGAAAAATGCCGTAGCTATGCTCAAAGAACTTACGCTGCTTCAACAACTTGGTCAATTGTTCCAGGCACAACAGGATAGTTATCAAGCCTACGGTCATCTGCCGACAATGGTCGAAAGGATACGCAACCTCGCTGAAAATATTGAACGTAACCTAGACACGCTCACTGCTTTTTCGGGTAAGGTAGCGCTTCCATTTGCACAGCAGCAAATCGCGATGGCAAAGGCGCTCCCGTCCAGTCCACAAGGACCGATCGACGAGCCCTATTTTCAGTTCGTCTCCAAGCATCAACTTTCGTTGTTTTTGCATTGCAGCGCGGCAGGCTTTGAAGTCGGGATTTTCGATGTGCTAACCATCCCGACCATCACGAGAACCATGGATGATGAGGATGGTGTCCCTGAAATCTATGCCATGCTGAACGTGATGAAGGCCGATTTTGCGTTTGCGCGGCAGGTCTACTTTGACGTCCTCGAAGATGGCGCTGACACGCCCTACTTTGAGACGACGACCCACGGGGACACATTGGATTACGCGCTTTACGGGGTGCGCTATTCGGTACTTACCAGTGCGCAGCGCATCGCCTTCGACATCCTCGACAAAGTTGCGGTCGCCATCGCCTGTTATCTGAAGATGCCAAACGCACACGGAACGAGTTTCGCACGTGTTTGGGGGCGCGAAATAAAAGGGAAAGGATTTCAGCTCCATGAGGAAATCACTCGATGCCTTGATGCAGGCAATTTCGGGCTGATAGCCCTACACAACATCTTCCATGATATGTCGAGTGATAATAGCCGAGGTGTCGGCGTCATGGAAGCGCACAAGAGCTACCGCAATGCTTCCACCCACCGTTTCACGGTGCTTCATGATTTTGGCAAGCAAGAACGCAAATCCCCTTCGCTCGCAGTGGACCACCAGGACATCATGGAATTTGAGCGGATGACACTGGACTCGCTGAAGCTTGCCCGTTCAGCGATATTCTACTTTGTGGACATGATCATGTTCGCCGAAGCCAATAGGCCAGAGCGCGGTGATGGCATCACAGTTCCAATGTCAGTCCCCGATCATGCGTACATTCGCGGCCGGTACGATTGAACAGCGACTAGGACGGCAGCGCACAGGCGTGCATAAATCAAGACTTATGCACGCTCAAACAACCCCAATGAAATCAATTGCTTGGCGCGTGCAAAAATTGCGTGCATAATACACGTATGAATTCGATCGGCTATGCACGCGTTTCCACTTCTGGCCAGACTCTCGATGCTCAGCTCGAACAGCTTTGCGTGGCAGGGTGCGGCGTCGTGTTCAAGGAGACGATGAGCGGCGCGCGCTCAGATCGCCCCGAGCTGAAGAGAGCGCTTGATGCACTCGCCGAGGGTGATGTTCTGATCGTGACGCGGCTTGATCGGCTTGCACGGTCAACGCGCGATCTTCTGGACATCGTGCACACTATTGAGACCAGAGGCGCGAAACTGAAGGCGCTCACCGATTCATGGGCTGACACCACCACGCCGACAGGCAAGCTCATTCTAACGGTTCTGGGTGGCCTTGCCGAGTTCGAGCGATCGCTGATCGCGGAGCGTACCGCCGAAGGTCGCGACCGTGCCAGGCGCGCAGGCAAGCGCTTGGGTAGACCCTTCAAGCTCACGGCCTATCAGCGCGAGACCGCGCTGAAGATGCGCGCTGAAGGCAAAGACAATGCCGAGATTGCCCGTGTTCTTGGCGTGTCCCGATCGACAATCTCTCGCACGCGATGATCACGGGCAACGTTAGCGCTCGCCCTATGCGGCAGAGTTCTGCACGGCTGCTCTATAGGCCGCGCGCACGATGCGCGCGGCGACCATTTCAGGAGTGACCCGATAGACCCGAGTTTCCCCCATGACAGGCTGAGGCTCTGATAGTGCTTCGCCTTCCTTGACCAGCCAGGCGGCAATCTCTGGGGGCAACTCGATCGTCAGGAACGCATTGGGGTTTTCGGTCATTCTGACTATCCTCAAGACTTCTCGCCTCAAGCTTCGATGAAATGCATCTTGCATGCAATCATGTAATTTTTTGAACAGCGCGTCAGACCTCGCCATCAATCATCCCCATCTCTTGATCGTTTCACCCTCTACCGCGCCTTGGCTAACACGTCCAAGGCTCACCTGTATCCCTATCAAAATAGAGTGGCGTAGAATCACCTTCCTTGATCGCTTCGGGTGTCGAGTCCGCAAGACTCCTGTTTACGATGAAGGTCGCTAATTCCTCTATGGTTATAGACCTGCCGCAATTAAAATCGAGATCGCCCTGCTCTGATGAATGATAAACATCATGCGCCATCGTTCTGATAAATATCTTGATGAAACTATTTAATTGTGATTAAACTCATCAACTGAAGGCGAGTTACGCAGGATGCTTGATCAATCTGAATAATAAATCTTTATCACTTTATTCAGAATATACATCTTATAATTATGAAAACATATTCAACACTTCTATTTTTATTACTCTTCCTCACATTGAATGCAAATATGGCATTTTCTTATGTTTCTGGTGGGCATGAATATGATTTGATTTGCAACGCGAATGGACACGCTCTAAGCTCAAAGTACCCGATTACACGTACTGTAAATACCGAAGGTTATGGCGCAGCGACGAGATATATCTCTGGTTTCGAGAAGCTGTACCTTGGCCGCAGCTGCGATGCCTTACACTCAGTTTTCGGCGAGGGGGAATGGTGTTGGGCCAACGGTGGCTTCGGTGCTACCTTCGTTGATTCAGGGATTTGGTTTGCACGCCAAGAGCTATTTTGCACTAAAGAGGACGACCTAGGCATTCTTGGCATTGAATGCCGTTGCTAAGCATGACGAGCGCGGTTTATCGGTGAAATCTCCTCGGGGCTGCCCAATGAGTTATCAAACTTTCTGGTTGTTCATGTTGCAGTTGAAAAACACGTGACTTTATTGTTTTATAAATTGCAGTCATGCCTCGCATGATTTTTTCGTAGACAATTAATTCACTATTTCTTACGTGCTTCCAAAATACTTTCGGCGAGATCAACATTGGCTCCAGCATAGGGATTGGAAATAATATCGTATAAAGCTTTGTTCGTCATGCGAGGGTATAAAACATTAGCCCATCTTCTAAGAAAATCTCCACGGCTAGCCAGTATTTGCTCTATGGCAGAAATTCGTTGAGCTGTTAAAGGATGTTGACCGCCTGTAAGCATGGCGGCAATTTCACCCTCGATATTTTGATGCTTTCTAAACCAGTTGACCCAATCATATATGTGTGACTCGCCCCTATTTTTTCTGTCCATAAGCATGATTGCAACCGCAAATTCATCTGCTGTTCTTTCATTCTTATAATCGGGTAGTCCCCATAAATTTAAAAGCGTATGGCCTAGTTCATGCAAAAAAATACTCGCAAATGCACCGTGGTTTCCATCTAATACTATGCCAAAAACCAACTCCGAACATATAGTAATATGCCCGCCACTTATTGTCGAAAATGCATTCTCACGTTTACATGGTGTTAGACTGATATCAAAATCGGGAACTTTTAAAAGATCATTGAGATCGTTTATGATACCCGTAAATGACGCTTTTAGTTCCTCCCGATAAGTGTCTGAAAATTGTTTAGTAACATAAATGTGCGCGTTGATATCTTTATCAGTGAATAAACTATAGCTATTGCTGAAAACCAGATAATGTGTATGTGGGCTATATCGATTTGCCTGAATTTGAAACGTTTCATTGCCTTTAGCAGTGCCAAAACAACTAAAACGCTGCCTATTGATCATTAGATTTAAGTTTGGCTCATCGCAAACATAAGCATCGATGTCAGGAAAAATGGAATTTACGGTAACCGTAATTTCATAATTCTCCAATCCATTTTCGCTGGGATTTTCGACAGAAAGGGGAAACCATTTTAACTGCCCAGCAGATACAGTGGCCGATACTGTCGGTAATATGATTCCTAATTTTTTACTGATAAAAATCTCTGCTCGCGCCCCACACGAAAGAACTAAAATCAGAATAAATGTGCAAGAACAGATAGTGTTTTTAATTATCATGATTCCGCCAAATATCGGTCAAATCAAGTTTTATCTGTTCTTTTTTATCTGTGTCAGCCGCAAATGGACGCGGGTTTTCAGGGTTAGCAATTAAATCAATTAAAGGTCGCTTCGCACCTCCTTTAACCCATTCAACGGGGGGTGGAGAATCAATTTTTTGTTTCGACATTTCTATTTTTTGTCCGCTTTATTTTACTGTCTGCCACCAAATATACGAAAGGGAATTGGTCGCCGTTTATAAGGCCGGTTCGTATCTGATTTATGTTTAAGCAGGTCTTTTAAAATGATGCAACTAGCATTTTATTAATCGGCTCCGGTACAGCAATTGTAATAGTGAGTTTCGGTATTATTCCATTCTCCGTTTCCGTAATCGAGAGCGGCCACGGCCACGCTCGGCGCGGTCTTTCGCCCTGTGCTCAAACTGACGCTTGGCGGTAATCTTGTCACCGTCCTGCAAAAGCTCTTGGTCCCTGGCGGCGATGCGGCCTGTGACCTCAATATGCTCAACTGCTGTTGGAAGCCCACGAAGAGCAGGTCCTCATTCATCGCAAGAGCGAAGACAACTAAAATTTCGTTTTGGCGCGCCCTCCAGTGGAACTTGGAGGGTCGGGCTGTCGTGAACCGAGCGTGTCGTCTCGGCCAGTCGGCGTCCATCCCTTGCGCTGATCTGATGCCAGCCTGGTAGGCTGTTTCTTCTTCCTTTTCTTGTTGGGGGTCTGCGACCCCATCATCCGTCAAGACCAAGCCCTTCGCTTGAGCTTCGGGCGCAGCCAGCGGTCTCCCCATCCTTCCGCGCGTTGCTTGTGCAGGACGGGTGATCCCCCACCGCTGTCTGCGGTCCTGACGGTCTCCCCCCACTCATCGGCGTGGGCCTAGTCCAGTTGCATGCGCAACTGACTAACCAAGAGAAGGGAAAAGCCAATGAAAACCGACATCTATCAGAAAGTGACCGACAAGATTATTGCCGATCTAGAAAAGGGAGAGCTGACTTGGCTCAAGCCATGGTCAGCAGGGAACATGGACGGGAAGATTGTCAAACCCCTGCGCCATAACGGTATGACCTATAGCGGTATTAACGTGCTGATGCTTTGGGGTGCAGCCCTTGAGGCGGGGTATTTCTCCCCTTACTGGATGACCTTCAAGCAGGCCAAAGAGCTTGGCGCGAATGTGAAGAAGGGCGAGCGCGGCAATCCCGTGGTCTATGCCAACACCATCACCAAGACAATTGATGCAGGCGACGGCAGCGAGGAAGAGCGCAAAATCCCCTTCATGAAGGCTTACACCGTCTTCAACGTGGAGCAGATCGAAGGGCTGCCCGAGCATTTCTACGCTAAGCCCGAGCCCGTGATTGATGGCGCGCAGCGTATCGATCATGCAGAAAGCTTCTTTGCAGCCAGCAACGCTGATGTGCGCCATGGCGGCAACCGTGCCTTTTATGCAGGGGGCAGTGACCATGTGCAGATGCCTCACTTTGAGACGTTCCGCAGCCCCGAGGCATACTATGCGACTTTGGGGCATGAACTCACCCATTGGACAAAACACCCCAAGCGCCTTGACCGAGAATTCGGGCGCAAGAAATGGGGCGATGAGGGCTACGCCCGTGAAGAGCTGGTTGCCGAGCTTGGCGCAGCGTTCTTGTGCGCTGATCTTGGTTTGACGCCCGAGGCAGGCACCGACCATGCGGCCTATATTCAAAGCTGGCTCAAGGTTTTGAAGGACGACAAGCGCGCGATCTTTTCAGCAGCGGCGCATGCACAGAAGGCAGCCGACTTCCTGCACGGGTTCCAAGCCACCTCAGACAATCAAGAGGAAGGAGCCGCCGCGTAAGCGGCGGCTCCCCGCAAGGAGGAGGTGAACAACATGGAACAGCACAACATCACATGGCGCAGCGTCGAGATCGAGATCACCTACACGCCCGATAAATTCGGGATGGTGGATCACATCGAGCTGCGCGCCAAAGGCAAGACGAAGCTCCCCGTCACCGAGACGGGGTATCGCTCGCATTTCATGGACAAGGGAGCCGTTGCCGCGCATGGCGGCGCGGTGGCTTTTGTGACAGCGTGGCTTGATCATGAAGCCGCACGTATGGGCTGGAGCAATGATCAGCTGAGCTTGTTTTGAGAAGTGAAAATTTTCGGCTGGCCTGATGGCCAGCCGCGTAAAGGAAGTGAACTTCTAGGTCAGCCTCTGTCTGCCAAGAAGTTCTAGACACATCGCTGCAAGCGATGGCATGATAAAGTCATTAAAAACTGTGACTTAGAAGAACTCTTCGTCATCCAATCCAAGAGGACAGCGCGATTCAATACCTGATTATTCCTGATATCCACGGACAAGCCGACAAGCTTCACGATCTGCTAGCGCATTTGGGCTGGAAGAGAGGTCCTTCCGGCTGGTCGAGCGAGCATCCAGAACAAGAAATTGTCTTCTTGGGCGACTTTATTGATCGTGGACCCAATAACGCGAGGGTTATTTCAACCGTTCGCGACCTAATTGACTCAGGAAAGGCGCATGCCGTCATGGGAAACCATGAGTTGAACGCCATCCATTTTCATACGCAACACCCAGAAACAGGGCAGCCACTCAGAGCGCATTCTGAGAAGAATTTTCGCCAACACGCCTCGTTTCTAGACGAGTTCTCGGTTGGAGGCGCTGATGCCGCTGAGGCAATTTCTTGGATGCGCTCACTGCCTTTGTATAAAGAGTTTGACGGTTTTCGTGTTGTGCATGCCTGTTGGAGCGAGCCAGCCATTGCCGAACTTGCCAAAATTTCGCCCAGTGGTGTCCTTTCAGAAGATCAGTTTATCGCTGCTGCAAACGAAAGGGATGCTCTCTTTTCGCTAGCTGAAACCGTTACCAAAGGCCCGGAAGTTGCATTGCCTGATGGCCTCTCATTCTCAGACAAAGACGGCACTGAAAGACGTGACGTTCGCGTCAAATGGTGGTCCGACAGAGCAAAATACTGGTCAGATATCGCCATGTCTGTTCCAGAGCCTGAGAATCTGCCTAGGTCAGAAATACCGGCGGAAATCATGCAAGCCACTTATCCTAGGAACGCCAAACCAGTTTTCTTTGGGCACTACTGGCTTACAGGAACGCCAGTCCTTCAGTCAGAAAATGCTCTATGTCTCGATTATTCAGCAGGCAAAGATGGGCCGCTTCTCGCATACCGCTTTGATGATACATCTGCCAATGAAATCAAGATCACGAACGTGTTGAGTGCACCTTGAGGCCGACCGTTACAGTCGGAGCTCTGTTTAACTAAGTGAAGTGGCAAAACAAATTGCGGCTGGCCGCATGGCCAGCCGCTTTACAGGAAAGACTACAGGTAAGGTGATTTAAGAAAGAGCAGGATCGTTGTCATTCGACGCCCGCGCAAAATCGGCAATCGTCCCGCCGATAGCTGTCTCAAAATCCTTGCACACCACCTTGTCCATCAAGGGGTAGAGATAAAGCTCTCTGGGCTGCAAGTTCGAGACGCTGACCAGCTTTTGCAGGAAATTCTGGAACCGCAGATCATATTCAAGGCGCGCGCCTGTCTGATATATCGTCATCATTATGCGGCCCTCCCATAGCGAACGGCTTGACCCTGGGCGAGCTGCATACGGTA
>Ga0210025_1000249_pt1 | contig 76000 bp, 83 predicted proteins | sample CryGeyme20150102_FD_183989 | JGI IMG/M metagenome (GOLD analysis project Ga0210025, IMG submission 183989) | Groundwater microbial communities from Crystal Geyser aquifers in Utah, USA - Crystal Geyser metaG 2015-0102 (SPAdes) (version 2) | ecosystem: Environmental > Aquatic > Deep subsurface >... | reverse complement strand
TAAATACTATTGTGTTGCCCTTTGAAAAGCCCCTTGTTTTTACGAGTGATCAATAACTTATGAAGGCTCTTGAATACGCAAATGCTTTTAAGAAGCTCAAAGATGATCCGCTCGGATTTATTGGTGATTTGCTAACGACAGTTATTGTAAATATTTTTGCGCCATTTCCATTGCCAAGTGCTGTGGTCGCGCAGTTTAAAGTCCCACTCATAGGTTTTGTTGCCTCTTTAGCCATATTATTTTTCTTTATGATCATGATGGTTGGCACGCTTTTTATGTCACCACTTATTGTAAGCTCTGGCTATTGGAGTCAATTTACTGATCTATTTGATAACAATTCTGGTGAATTTGAAACTGATTCAGCATTTAGAAGTACGCAGGTTCCAAAAGTAAGCCCACTTGGCGGAAACGGCATGGAGTATGTGACGGTTACTGCCTACTTTCTTGACCCAAGTTACTATTTGCGCTTTGGCAGAAATCATACGGGCATTGATCTGGTGCCGTCAGGGTCGTACTATCAAAATAGCCAAGTCTATAAAGATACTGGTAAAGTCATTATCTTTGCAACCGTAAATGGGTCGGTGAGTTACTATGTTGACCAATATGGAGGTAATACTATTGAAATTGTCAGCGATAATGGTTCAATTAAAGTACTGTACATTCATTTTAGTCGAGTTTTAGTAGAATCTGGAAAAGTGACCGCAGGCACACCGATTGGAATTATGGGAGATACCGGCAACGCCACAGGCGAACATGTGCATTATGAAGTGCGTACTAAAAATGGTAATAACTGGCGGGCAGTAAATCCGTTAAACTATATAAATTGATATGAAAAACATAGAACTAAATCAACTAACAACAAACCAAAGAAGAGTGCTGCAACTTGGCGTAGCTATCGTGCTCGTTGTTTTCCTTGCTGGATTTTTTCTATTGAGAAAGTCCCCAACACCAGTGCCAGAGCAGAAAAATGAAACCGTCTATATTCAAGATTCAACACTCTATGTTTTTGATGACACTATCTCGATTGCAGAGTACCCTAGCCGAGTAGCCGTGCATTATCCGTACCTTTTGGTGATACTGCCCAAAAAACAAGTAACGCATGTCTATAATCTTGAGGAAAAGAAAAAAGAAAAAGATTTTAGCGAAACCATTCTTGATTATGCAGATGGTAAAGTTCTGCGTAATGGAGGTAAAACAACTCTGCTTGATACTTTAGATCTGGGAGTGCTTTGCGACAAGGGATTTATTCAATCAAGTTCACAAGTGTTATGTTTGACTCGAGTAACTACAAACAATGTCGAAAACAAAGTCATTTCTATCTCTATCCCAGACAAAAAACAAAAAGAAGTATATGTGTCTGGAGATATTATCACTGACTTTTCAGTTATAAAGGGTCGAGTGTATATTGGTGAAATAAAGCTACACAACAAACAAAACTATTTGCTAGTTGATGGAGAAAAAACAGAAGTACCAAGCGTTGTGAGCCTGATCTATGAGTTGGGCGGAGAACCTCACTTTGCAACGCTAAAGGGGGCATTGAGTGAATTTGAAAAAAACTACAATGTACAAAATCTAAAGTCCACTTTGGATAACTCAAAAATATTTTTATTAAAATAGTATTGTTCAAAAATACCCAGGAACAATATCACTCACATCTCCAAAGTTTTGCATTTCTGGAGCACAGTCAGATAATTTCATTTTATATGAATTAACTAATTCCCTTTGTAGTTCAACAGTTTCTATATTAAATGAAGTCATTTTATTATCACACTCAGGAACACTCTTCTTTTCGTAACAATCACCTATATATGTTATTCTTTCCTCCTGTCTGCTCTCAAATAATGACACATATTCCTTATCAAGGCCTTCTATCAGGTTTTTCTTTTGAGAAATACATGCTTCCGAACTAAAACTATTCTCTTTAGGAAGATATTTGACTTCAAATTCATTCTTCTGTTCTGTGTCACTTGTAGTTAATTCAACCAAATCACCTTGAGTGGAATCTTTACCATCAGATACTTCATTATTGTTAGGTAAAACTTCTTTTTCTTCTGAATACTGTATGGGAGGGTTATCAACAAGCTGATTATCGTCAGAATTTTTATCTGTAGAACTTAATTCCTTAATTTGATTTTTATTGATGGGAGCATCATTGTCTTTATTGATCAAAAAAACACCTGTACCTGCAATTGATATAAATAATATTAATGCCAATCTTATAAAAATTACCTTAGTCATAATTAGATTATATCTTGTATCATCTAGAATGAATATCTATGGTTTTAATTCTTGGATCTTATTAACAACCTTTTTCATATCCTCAATTATTCCTTTTACATACTCTGGTGTTGCGTTTTCAGGATCTGTACTTTTCAACATTTTAAGAATAGACTCAGTTACTTTTGGTTTATTCTCTTCATCCAAAACTAGTTTATAAGTTTCTGGATCAAGATTTTTAAAAAACTCTTTATATTTTTCATCAAGAATTAATGGCTCTATATCTTGCCAAGTGATGTTTTTGATTTGATTATTATCAGATGTCATTACACTATTCTATCAAAGTTAGAAGGTATTTATACAAACTATCCAGAAAGATTGTATAATTAGCAGGAAAGAATTAAATATGGAATCACAAAACCAGTTAGCAAAAATATTAAAAACTGCTCGAACTAAAACAAAATTGACTCAAGTGGAGGTCGCTGAAAAGGCTGGCATTCATCCTAATTACTATGCCCGTGTTGAGCGTGGAGAGGTTAATCCTACTGCGGATATAATAGATTCAATAGCTAAAGCTTTAAAAATTAAGATTAAATTTCCTCTTGGAGATTCTAAATAAGATTTTTTAAACCTAAAAACTTAAACATTTCCTTCGCATAGCTTATCCCTTCAATTCTTCTCATAATCTCAAGACTATTGCTATATGAAAGTATATTTAAGCTTCCCTCCCACAAAATTTGTTTATCAATAATTGCTAACTTTCTGTGATGAAAACCTCTTAACAAGACTATGTTTATCCATAATTCCTTGCACTTTAATATTTCATTTGTTGATTGGTGCCTAAAATATTCATCATCATGATCTACTGGATCTCTTGTTATTAAATGTATTTTTATATTTTTATGTAATAAACCTTGAAAGACTGGATAAAGAGTTTCCATTCTGGAAGATGTAATATATGGGCTTTCAATAACTACCTCCTTTTTGCTACAACTTAAGTCTTTCAAAAATCTTTTATAAAACGTCTTTTCATTAAATAATTCTGATTTAAATGTATTATTGCGTAGACTAAACATATAATTAATTGATATTATCAATATAATACGTAGGTAAAGACCTTGAAGGTAAGCCTTCTTGTTTATCCTTTTCCTCTTGATCAGAAGGATAAGCAAGCATTATTTTGTAAATCCAAGGGAAAAATGGTTCGAAACAAGATGCACTAGGGTCACCAAAAACAAGATCCTAATTTTTAAACCCCTTCAGTAATTCCTTAGAAGTTATAGTTTTTCCGTACATTACTGGAAAGGTGTACTTTATTAAAGTTTTTTGTAAAGCTTGCCTAATTTTTACATCGGTAGTTTCTATTAGGTCTTTTAAAATAACAAAGTTATACCCCTTAGAAAAACCTCCAATAACCGATGCTAAAACACACCCATCGGTAAAAATTCCAGTAATTATAATGTACTTTATTTTTTCTTTAGCTAGTTTTTTACACAAATCTTGGTTAGTAAAAACATCGTAGGTATTTTTAGCTATTACGAAATCACTTTTTTCTACTTTTACTTCATAAAATTGTTCATCAAAACCTGTTGTGTCTTCACTATAATAAGTACATTTTGGGTCTTTATACAACTCGATTAAGTTTTTAGCTAAGTGTTTTTTATCCCAAGGAGTTATAGTTGTTACTACAACCAAACCCCCCACTTTTTTTCTATATTCTTTAATAAAGTTATTTAGTTTTGGAAGCATTGTTCTTATTTTTGAAAAATGTATCCCCCATTCTGGAGTTTCACAATCTTTATGCGCGCAAGAATTTACAGGGTCGATAACTATTAGGGCGGTGTTATCTTTAGTCATTTCTTTATATATTTTCATACTTAAATATTATCACTCTATTCTATATCTTTTATGATTTTATCAATTTATAATTATTTTAATGCTATTTAAAGGACTAATTAACTCATTTATTGGGGTGTTTTTTGGCAATATTATCGGTTTTTTTAAGTCCCCCAAAGAGGATAGTTCTTTAATTTGGAAAGGTGATCCCTACTATAAACAACCTGGGAAAGTAACTTTGTGGATGCCCTTAAGCTTTGGTATTGGATTTATACTTATGGGTCTGCCCTGGGTAACTTTCATACAAAGTGAGCTTATTTTTCGAGTCTTCGGTTCTGTTTTTGTAAGTATTGGGTATTTTGCACTTACTGGATTTACATTACACCTTGCACAGCTCTATATGTACGATAATAGAATAGAGGTTAGAGCATTAAAACAGCTTATTTTAGTTATAAACTCTCAAGATATAGTCGCTCTACTAAAAGTAAAATCAAACTCACCGCAATATAATTTACTTTATAAGGTAAGGGGTAAATATAATTTATTAAGTTCTCTGGGCTTAAACTTTTATATCCCAGTAGATATCTTAAAATCAAAGTGGGGGGTTAAAGAAATAGAGGTAGCAGATTTAGATAACGTTTGGTCTAAAAATTCAAATGCGTCTATTTTAGATAAAGCCTTGTCTTACCTGACTAGGGTTTTTAACCCATTTGTGGCCTTAGTATTCTATATAGCAATCTATGGCCCTTTTGCCAATTTTTTTACAGGATTGTTGGTTTTAGAGTCAATTTCTATCTTTTTCAGTCTTATTACGAAGTATTTTATTAACAAGTATAGCCCTAGATTAAATAAATCTTTGCTAGAGGAAATATAGTTAGTAAAATTAAAATAGTTACTTTCTCCCCGTATTTATTTTTCTAGTAGTTTCTCGTAGGTCTATTTTTACCTTCAATGAGGTGGATTCTTGTGCAGGGGATGAGCTCCTTTCCAAGTAGTGTGTTCCTAACATTAAGTATTTTTTTATTATTGTTATAATATATCCATGCTTTTTTATAATGTAATAACAGAGTTGTTTGCAACACAAGTTTTGTTTGTAGTAATTATTGAGGTTGCCATCTTACTCTCCGCTACTTTTATTTTTAAACTAAAAATATCCCCAAAGATTATTTTATTTAGCATAATTGTCGCTTTTGTTCTTTCATTGTTAAGCATAGTTTTTGTGCGAGGTGACTATGGGGGAACGGCATATCACGAAAGGTTTGGGTGGCCTCTTCAATATCATAGCGTTTCAAGAAACATTGAATTGGGAACCGATATTGCAGTACCTTACCAAAAGTCTTTCGGCGTATTTAAATTTGTTGTAAATACTTTATTTTGGTCCATTTTTCCGCTTATTATATTAATATTTTTTTCTAAAAAAGATGAAAACCAAAAAAGGTCATTATTTTTAATCGTTTCATTATTAATATTTTTATCTTTTATTTTATTTTTTTCTTATTCAAACAACATTGGCGAGCAAAACAGGAGAAATGAAGGTTCTTTAAGAGAAGTATCAAGCTACGATCCGAACATTCAAATTAGTGATAAAGCTAATGTTTGCATTTCCGTCTTTTCTGGAATGCCTGACCCATGTGTTGATTTATCAGAACAACAAACTGTTGAGCTTGTCGAAAAAATTAAATTGTTACCAAATGCAAAAAGTGATGCGTATATAAGAGATACTGGCTTAGGTTATAGGGTAATAACTGGCAATCTTGCTAATAACTTAGATTTAAGTATTGATAAATCTTTTGTAATGTTTCAAGTATTTGAAGAGTTAGTTGCTTACAATCCAAATATAAAAGCCGGGATTAGTTCAATGAGTTATACAGATGAACCAAACCCCAACTTAATTTATAGGGTTGATAAAAGCAGAGAATTAGAAAAATGGCTAGCTAGTTTAATACCTACTGATTCAGAAACACAAAAGCTTGTCGACGATCTTTTTTAAAGACTGGTGAAGAGGTCAGTAATACTTTGGTTAATTCAATAGCGGGGTGTCTACTTTCTTCCCGTATTTATTTTTCTAGTAGTTTCTCGTACGGCTATTTTTGGTAAAGAGTCTTTATTCTCATTTAAAAACTCTTGTACCTCTTTTTTATAATTTTTAACCATTTCTCTTAAAAGCCAGGATACAGCTTTGGTTATTAAAATATCTTTTTCGCTCTGTAAGTTTTGAATATTTTTAAAAGCCATTTTTTGCAGATCTATACTTTTAGCTTGCCTAGCTGGTTTAGTTAGTAAAACTAAACTCGCCCCTCTTTTGCTAATATTTTTATCTTTATTTAACTCGTTTAAAAGTTTTTTCCAACTCTCCCAACCATTTAAAACTACTTCTGCTGTAAAAAGTGTTTGGCAAAGTGAGTCTACTTCTGCCCAACCGGTTAAGTAACCTAACCACTCGTTAATTTTATTCGTTTTAATTTTGCCTAAATAATTTTTGTAGCAACCTATTAAGTAACTAGCTAAATACTTTTCTGTTGTCGATTTACCCTTACTGTATAAAGAATCTAATAGAGTAATAAAACCGTTAAATTCTAAATTTTTATTAGATGTATAAAAATCTTTAGCAATGTTTTTTATTTGAGGATTAGAAAGAAAGTAGATTTTTGTAGAGCTTTTACTCCCCGAGTAGCCTTGCGGTAGTTTAGAAATTATAGGGTTTTTGCTGTTTTCAAGTTCTAACTTTTCTAGTAATTGAGTGTGACATTTGTGTAACATTTATATCAATTGTATTGAAAATGTGACAAATTTAAAAAGACTTAAACAGTTAAAAATCTCCCTTTTGTAAATGGGGGATAACAGATTTCATAAAAAATTAAGTCCGAGTCCTCAGCAGCCTCCCAGTGCATAATATCTCCAACTAATACTTCCATTTCAAATATTCTATTTTCATCACACACGAATTCTAGTATATCGCTACCTCTTTCAATATAAAATTTTCCTTTTCCCGCAAAAAATACTTCCACAGTCTTTTCTCCTTTGAAAACCAGTTGTCTGGGAGTAGAGTAACCTGCCTTGACTAAAACTAGTCCTAAGTCTTTCTCATTATCATTTGGGTTTTTGTATGCCCAACAATATACCCCTTCTGTAACTTCTCCTTCATCAATTATTTCTAACTCGGGTATTTCTTCTGCGATTGAGCAAATTAAACTTTCGGATTCGAATCTTTGTTCTCCTACAGTAATCATAGTGAGTACTTAGGCAGGGTAAATTTTAATTACTTTCTTCTGGCTTCTCTTGCCCTTTCAGCGTTGTTTAAAATTCTTTTTCTTGTTCTTAGTGACTTAGGGGTTACTTCTAAAAGTTCGTCGTTTTCTAAAAAGTTTAAACTTTGTTCTAAATCCATAACTATTGGGGGAGTTAAAATAACTGCTTCATCTCCTCCTGCGGATCTTACATTAGTCATCTTTTTTTCTTTGGTAACATTTATATCCATATCGTCGCCTCTGGTATTTAAACCTACTATCATTCCTTCGTAAACTTCGGTACCAGAACCTATAAATAAAGCCCCTCTGTTTTGTGCATTATTTAAACCGTAAGGATTAGCTTTTCCTTGTGAGGAAGAAACTAAAACACCATTTCTTATTTTTGGTATAGCATTTCCCAATTGCCTAAATTCTATAAAACTTGTGTTCATTACCAAGCTACCTTTTGTGGCAGTAAGCAATAAGTTCCGTAGACCTAAAGTTCCCCTTGTAGGTATTTCAAAAACTAAAACTGTAGTCATAGTGCCTTCTTCTTTTTGTAGTACTAGTAATCCTCCTCTTTTTAATATTTCTCCTGTTACACTACTTGCCGCGTTGTTAGGAACTTGTAATGAAAGCTCTTCGTAAGGCTCTTTTTTTATACCGTCCTCCTCTTTTATAATAACCTGGGGTTTCCCAACCTGCATTTCAAATCCTTCTCTTCTCATATTTTCTAAAAGTACAGATAAATGTAGTTCTCCTCTACCGGATACTAGAAATTCGCCACTTGGTCCCATTTCCATTTTTAAAGAAACATTCGTTTCTAGTTCTTTATCTAATCTTTCTTTAATATGTCTGCTTGTTACTAATTTTCCTTCTCTTCCTAAAAAGGGTGAGGTATTTGGTGAAATAGCAATTTTAATTGTAGGGTCTTGAACAATAATTCTAGGCATTGCTTCTGTAACAGAAGTATCTGAAAGAGTGTCTCCAATAGAAGCATTTTTAATACCTGTTATATAAACAATATCTCCTGTTAATCCTTCATCTATCTCTATTCTGTTTAAGCCTTGATTTGTGTATAGATTTTCTATTTTGTAGGTTTCCTTTGCTTTTTCTGTGAATAAAGTTACGTCCATACCTCTTCTAATAGATCCTGAGTGTACTCTTCCTAACGCGTATTTTCCTTTATAGTTGTCCCAGTCTAAGCTCGATATTAGCATCTGAAAAGGTTCTGCGCTTAAGTCCTCTGGACTTGGTATGTGTTCTACCAAACCCTCAAATAGGTCGGTTAAATCCTTTTTTTCATTATAGTCTTCAGGTAAGTGCTTCCAAGCCTTACCTTCTCTTCCAATTGCATAGTAAACTGGAAATTCCAAATCTTCTTCTTTTGTAGCTAAGTCTAAAAATAAATCGTATGTTCTGTTTAAAGCCTGTTTAGGATTACAGTCTATCTTATCGATTTTATTTATTACTAATATTATTTTTAAGCCAAGTTCTAATGCTTTTTTTAAAACATATCTAGTCTGGGGCATAGGGCCTTCTTTTGCATCTACGATAAGTAAAGCTGCATCAGCCATGTTTAGGGTTCTTTCTACTTCTCCACTAAAATCACTGTGGCCTGGGGTGTCAATAATATTAATTTTGGTATCTTTGTAGGTTATAGCTGTATTTTTAGCTAAAATAGTGATTCCTCTTTCTCGTTCTTGGTCATTAGAGTCTAAAATTAACTCCTCATTCATGTAGCTTTCATTTTCTCTAAATGAGTGGGATTGTTTTAACAATTCGTCAACTAGGCTAGTCTTTCCATGGTCAACGTGGGCTATAACTGCAATATTTTTAATATTCATATAAATGTTGTTTACTAAAATAAAAGGAGAATGTGGAATTCTAGCGTAGATATGTTACTAGTAAGGCTTTAAATAGTCAATAAAGGAGTTAAATTGTAGGCATACTTTTTTTATGAGTTTGTAAAAAAGTAGCCTATAAACTCCCGGGTAGTGTAGTATAGTAAATGTAGTTTTCTGGTACTTTTTTTGTTTGTTTTCGCTCGGCATTTAATTTTTCTATAAGTTATTTAGCCCCATAAAGGGCTATACTAAAGGATGATACATACTAAATACTCAGATTGTAATTTAGATTATAATAAGGTAAGATTTATGTCCGTATAGTAATTACTTAAACCCCCCACAAGTAGGTATCTTGAGGGTGTTTTATTCTATTTATAAAGATATGAAAGAAGATTTGATATTAACAAAAGAAGGCTTGGAAAAGCTTAAAAAAGAGCACACTGAGCTTGTTGATATAAAGAGACCTAAAAATATAGAAACTATTAGGTCAACTAGGGCTATGGGAGATTTATCTGAAAATGGGGGCTATCACGCAGCCCGAGATGAGCAGTCTTTTATTGAAAGTCGAATCCAAGAGCTTGAGGAAATCTTTAAACGAGCTAAGGTTGCAAGTGGTACCAAAACAAAATCAGTATCCGTTGGTTCTAAGGTCGTCCTAGAAAGTTATCAAAATAAAGATAAAGTTATCTACGAATTAGTGGGTGCTACCGAAGCGGATCCTGTGAATAATAAAATATCTTACGAATCCCCTTTAGGTAAAGGTCTTATGGGTAAAAAGCCAGGAGATTTATTTACTATTCAGGTCCCTGTAGGAGAACTCAAGTATAAAATTTTAGAAGTAAAATAAAATGTCACAGGTTAAAACCAACTATATCTCTAAGCTCCGTGCTGAAGAACTAGAACAGGAATTAAAGTTTCTTTTAGAGGTTAAACAACCGGATATAGCAAAAAAAATATTAGAAGCCCGTGAAATGGGCAACCTACAAGAGAATAGTTCCTTTGATTTATATATAGAAGAGCAGGAATTAGTTACTTCTAGGGTAAGAGACATTCAGAACTTACTTGCAAGTGCTAAAATAATAAAAGATACTAAATTTACAACTGTTGAGGTAGGTACTACCGTAATAGTTGAAGTTGAGGGGAGACAAGATGAATTTACTATTGTCGGAGTATCTGAAGTACAACCGACAAGTGGTAGAATATCCCACGAATCCCCAGTAGGTAAGGCATTATTAGGCGCAGCTACAGGCCAAGAAGTATTGGTAGAAACAGAGGTTTATTCTGCCATTTACAAAATTATAAATATTAAATAATGACCAATTCTCTGAATTACGGAGATAACTTAGATAAATATAAGAACTTAATTCCCAAAGAGGTGGAAAAACACCTACCCCTTTATAAAGCTCTTATATGTCAAATATCGGATGTTCAAGATAAACTTGAAAAAAACTTTTATAGAGTTCCGGATTTAGAAAAACTTAAACAAGCAGTTTTAGACGGAAAAATAAAACCCGCTAAATATTCTATAATTGAGGAGGTATCTGGAGGTTATCACCTAGTAAAGTTTAGTGACTTTTTTGAAACTGAATTTGAAAAAATAATTGTTAATCTTCAACGTATAGAAAAGGACCTAGTTCCCGGCAAATATGCTGAGTACATACAAGCACTAATATCTGCTTTTAAAAACAACAACTTCATAGACCCTTACAAAAAGTGGGTTCAACTAACTACTTTGGATTACCCAGTAGACTTTATTATACTTCCTACTGAGCCTGATTTAGATAAGGTTTTCGACAGTATTTTATCCTTTGACGCTTCTTTAAGAGTTCACGCGCCTAATTTTTTATCATATAAAGTAGAGGAAGATTACATAAAATACTTAACTTCTGCCGTAAAAACTTTGCCAAGGCTTTCCGAGATTCATTACGGGTTTTCAGAGGATGCTTTAAAACTTCAGATTCGGGTAGATTACAATATTTACAGTGCTGGTGTACATTTTAAAAGAAGATTCTACGGACAAAATTTACCTAATGAAAGAGAATTTGTTATTAACTGGGGATCTAAAATTATAGTATATAAAAATTTAGTAGATGAATTTTCCTCCAATGGGGCCAGCGAATTAGGGAGCAAGGTTTTTGACAATTACACACTAACTTCAGAGGAGCTGTCTCGAGCTGTCAGTGAGAAACTTTTAGTACACGAAGTAACAGAGTCTTTAATGAAGTTCGAAGGTGACTCAGCTAGACTAGGTAAAAGCTACTTTAAGGTAAGAGAAATGAATGCAGAAATGTCTGGAATTAAGAATTACATTCTATTTTTACTTAAACTTGAGGATTCTGCCAGAGGTATGCATAACTTAGCTACCGCCTACATACTTTCGGCTTTAGACTACTACCGAAGAAAGCATGCTCCCGAGGATAGATCTGCACATTACCACGGCTATATGGCTGCTATTAATTATTTTGCAGAAAAAGGTGGCATAAAGTTTGTCGAAGGTAACAAGTTAACTTGTGATACTAAAATTATTCTAAAAAGTATCTCAGAATTATCCGATATTTTGGTTAGTTTACTTATAAAGGGTACACAACAAGAGGCACAGGACTTTTTTGAAAAATATTCTTCAGAAGATTTACCCAAACGTGCCTTAAATATTAAATAGCAGGTTAAACTACTTAGCTTGTCCTATCTCTTTCTTCGATATAAAATTTTAACAATATATGAGCGATAATAATCAAACACAACTACCAATAGATCAGCTTAGACAAATTAGAATAGAAAAAATAAATAAGCTTACTGAAAGAGGTATTAACAGTTTTCCTTCAACTGCCAAAAGATCTCATACAAACAAGGTTATAACCGAGGACTTTACAAAGCTTGAAAACAAAGAGGTAAATATTGTTGGAAGAATTATGAGTTTACGCGAGCACGGCGTTATTGCTTTTGCAGATTTAGAAGATAGTTCTGGAGTTATTCAGCTTTATATCAAGCAAGATAGTCTTTCTAAGCCTTTAAAAACTAGAAAAAACCTAGGTTTTGAAGATTTAAATTTACTTGATATTGGCGATTTTATTGAGGTTACTGGGGTTGTAACCAAAACTCAAAGAGGTCAAATTTCGGTAATGCCTAAGTATATAAACTTACTTACAAAATCGATTCGTCCACTACCAAGTAAGCATTTTGGCTTAAAAGACGATGAGGATAGATATCGTCAAAGATACGTAGACTTGGCTCTAAATAGCGAATTGAGAGAAATGTTTGTAAAAAAGGCTATATTTTGGAATTCTATGCGTGACTTTCTAGTTAAAAAAGGGTTTTTAGAAGTAGAGACTCCTGTTTTAGAAAATACCGCAGGGGGTGCCGATGCAGAGCCTTTTATTACTCACCATAATGCCCTAGATATTGACGTTTATTTAAGAATTTCTATGGGTGAGTTATGGCAAAAAAGACTGATGGTGGGTATGTATGAAAAAACTTTTGAAATTGGCAGACAGTTTAGAAACGAAGGTATGAGTAGAGAACACCTACAAGATTACACTCAAATGGAATTTTACTGGGCATATGCTAACTATGAAGATTCTATGGAGGTAGTGGAAGAAATGTATAAACACGTGGCAAAAAAGACCTTTGGTACCTTAAAATTTACTATAGCGGAGCACAAAATTGATTTGTCTAAAAAATGGGAAAAAATCAGGTATAGAGATATTTTAATTAAGAGAACTGGTATAGATCTTGAAAAAGTAACTGAAAAAGAGCTAATTAAAAAATTAAGTGATCTTAAGGCTGAATTTAATCCAAATGATGATAAGGCTAGATTAATAGATACCTTATGGAAACAAATAAGAAAAGATATTAGCGGACCTGCATTTTTAGTAGGTCATCCGGTAGAGGTATCCCCCTTGGCTAAAAGAGACCCTAAAAACCCTAATTATGTTGAAAGATACCAGATAATTTTAGCTGGTAGTGAAATGGGTAATGGTTATAGTGAGTTAAATGATCCTATCGACCAGGCCCAAAGGTTTGAAAAGCAACAAGCAATGAGAGATGCCGGTGACGGAGAGGCTCAAATGCACGATGAGGATTTTGTAAGAGCACTGGAGTATGGAATGCCTCCTGTTACGGGCTTTGGGGTTAGCGAAAGATTATTTTCGTTTTTAGCAGATAAAAGTGTTAGAGAATGTGTTATGTTTCCTTTATTAAGACCAGAAAATGTACAAGATGACTAAAGAAAAAGCCTTAGAGATACTTCATAAAAACATGCAGAATACTAATCTACGTAGACATTGTTATGCAGTAGGTTTTGCACTAGCGGGTATTTATGATTATTTAAAAGAAAATAATTGGAAAGCAGATAGCCCAGATAACTCGGAAGACTGGGAAATTTTAGGAATTTTACACGACAGCGATTACGAGTTAACTAAAGATGACTGGACACAGCATACTTTAAAAACTCTTGAGTGGTTTAAAGAAGAGGGAGTTTCTGAAACAGACCCTTTGTATTTAGCTGAAACGAGTCACAACAATAAAATAACAGGATTAAGAGAACCCCAAACCCAAATGGAATGGGCTTTAGAATGTTGTGACGAACTTACAGGTTTTATAGTAGCCATTGCCTTAATTAAACCAGAAAAAAAGCTTTCAGCTGTTGATGTAGCTGGAGTTAAAAAAAAGTTTAAACAAAAGGCCTTTGCCGCCGCAGTTGAAAGAGAGCAAATCTCTCAGTGTGAAGAAAAATTAAACATACCCTTAGATGCCTTTGTAGAGGTGGTTTTAACTTCTATGCAGAAAAATTCCCAGGATCTAGGTTTATAGTGTTATTTTTTGTAGTATTTGTTGTATTATAGTTAATAAGTGATGATGAGGTTTAGCAACCTTTGAACTTAACAGGGGTAGTTCCCTTAAAAAACTTATTCAAGTGTCTCCACGTGTTGGAGGAAAATGGAGTGGCACCGCGGACTACCCGTCTCCATTATTTTCATTAATTTATAGTTAGTTTAAAATTACAGGTTCTTTGTAGTTTGTGATTTTAACTTTACACTTAATATATGTTAGATATAAATTTTATACGCGAAAACAAACAACAGGTTATTGATGCCGTAAAAAATAAAGGCTTGGATAAAAAAATTGACATTGAGAAGTTGTTGGAACTAGATGTGATAAGAAGAGAGTTGGTTGCTAAAAGAGATGAACTTCGGTCAAAAAGGAATGAGATATCTGACAAAATTGGCTCAGCTTCTGCGGAAGATCGAAAACCTCTAATCGAAGAGGCTTCCAAAATTAAAGAGGAAATAAAATTAGTCGAGGATAAGCATGTTCTTGTGGATGAGGAGTACTTATCTTTACTTCTTTTAGTTCCTAATGTTACTTCCGATAGAATGCACGTCGGTTTAAATGAGGATTTTAATAAGGTCATAAGAGCTTGGGGAGAGCCCAAGAAATTTACTTTTACTATTAAAGATCATGTAGATATAGGGAAAGACCTGGATTTAATCGACATAGAGACTGCCGGTAGGGTTAGTGGTGCTAGATTTTACTATTTAAAAAATGAGGCTGTTCTATTGCAATTTGCTCTAATACAGCTAGTTTTCACCACTCTTCAAGATACCAAAATTATTAAAAAGTTGGCCGACAAAGTGGGTAATCCTTTCGATAAAGCTTTTTCCCCTATTTTACCTCCAGTTATGATGCGCCCCGATGTAATGAAAAAGATGGATAGGCTAGATCCTATCGATGAGAGATTTCAGATGAAACTTGATGATTTAATTTTGGTAGGTAGTGCAGAGCATACTTTAGGCCCCTATCATATGGACCAAGTCTTAGAAGAAAAAGATTTGCCGATTAGGTACATAGGTTACTCTACCGCGTTTAGAAGAGAAGCGGGTTCCTATGGAAAAGACACTAGAGGAATAATTAGAGTTCACCAGTTTGATAAATTGGAGATGGAAACTTTGGTGCCCGAAGAATATGGGCAGCAAGAGCAGGACTTAATAGTATCCATTCAAGAGTATTTAATGCAGCAATTAGAGCTACCTTACCAGGTTATACAAATTTGTACCGGAGATGCTGGAAAGCCTGACTTCAACCAAGTTGATATAAATTGCTGGATACCGAGCCAAAATAAGTATAGGGAGACCCATACTTCGGATTATATGACTGACTTTCAATCAAGAAGACTCGGGACTAGATATAAAACTAAAGATGGTAACAAGTTTGTTTATATGAACGATGCTACAGCCTTTGCAATTGGAAGAACTTTAGTTGCTATTTTAGAGAATAATCAACAAAAAGACGGATCTGTTGTAATACCTAAAGTTTTGCAAAAATACGTAGGTAAAGAGGTTATAGAACCTAAAAAATAATGCTGAAGCTGTTGAGTAATTTATTGGCTCAAAATGACGAAAATATCTTGTTTGAGGGTAATTCCCCTTTATCTGGACACCTAGTAGTTAAAGACACCTACCTCGGCAGAGAGCTACTTATTGAGGGTACTACGCATACAATTAAATCCGTGTTTAAAAGAGCTAATTATTGGGAATACTGTGTAGAGTACTCGAGTGTAAAAGACGGGGACAAAGTTTTAGTTTTGGGGCTTGGGGGCGGTGAAATTATTAGAAACCTTTTTAACAAATATAAGGTTACTATAGAGGTGGTAGAGTTAGATCCTGCAGTAATAGCTGTCTACAAAAAGTATTTTATGCATTTTATAAAAAAACACGTTTCTAATTTAAAAATAATTGAAGGGGATGCCCTTGAATATGTTTTAAATAGTAATCACAAAAAATACGACGTAATAATTGGGGATGTTTATAGTAACGATAGTTACGATAACAGACTTTTAGAAGATTCTTTTTTACGAACTGTAAAAAGTAGGCTCACTAAAAATGGGCAATTTATAAGTAATAGGATTTTTGTGTTTATGTCTAAATCTGAAATAGAGAACTATACGGGTCTTTTAAAGCTTTACTTCAACACTGTTTACAGTAAGTATGTTGCCGATGGAATATTTCATTCCAATAACTATGTGTTTTTTGCTAATAAGTAGTTAAAATAAAACTATGATTAAACCTAAGAAAGGCAGTTTTGATTACACCTATATTTATTTTATTTCTCAAAATCTAATTTTCTTCTTATTTGGGATTTTTCTACTACTTTCCAGGAACCATTTACAGGTTATTAATTTTGCCTTTGTAAGCCTCTTATTAAGTGTTGTGACATCTGAAGGTATAAAATATATTCATTTTAAATCAAGGCCAAAAAATTATTTATTTGGTGTTACGCATGACTCCAGTTTTCCAAGCACCCACGCTACCGCTTCGTTTGCATTGGCATTTACCTACGCATTTACCTCAGGTGATCTCTCCGGATCCTTATTACTTCTTACAATGGCTGGTTTTGTTTCATGGGGTAGGGTTCTGTCGGGGGCTCATTTTAAGGTAGATGTGTTTGCAGGTTTAGCAATAGCCCTTATTGCCAGTTTGTTAGTAAGCATTTATCAAATCGGAATTGTTTTAGGTTTATATGCTTAGCTATATTTTGTTAGGTTTAATCCAGGGAATTACAGAATTTCTGCCAGTTAGCTCTAGCGGTCACCTAATACTTTTTAAAGACACTTTAGGCTTGGGGCAAGACATCATTCTAGACGTAACTTTACACATAGCCACTTTAACTGCTGTAGTAATTTACTACCGTAAAAAACTATATAGCCTAACTCTATCTATATTTTACTTAATACTATTAAAGTTAAAGGTCGTCCCGTTAAAATCCGCAAATTCTCTAAATAAATATAAAAAAGACGCTAGATTTGTATCTTTTTTAATATTAGCTACTATTCCGGCTGCATTGTTGGGGTATTTTTATAATGATTTTTTTGAGTCCCTTAGATCCCCTTTAATAGTAGCTACTATGTTGATAGTTGTAGCACTATTAATGCTTTACGATCACTTAAGAACATCTGCAAAGGCTACACATTTTAGCTATAAAAATGCCATTCTTGTAGGGCTGGCTCAAGCAGTTGCCATAATTCCAGGTACTAGCAGAAGCGGTATTACTATAACCCTTGCCTCCTTGTTGGGTATTAAAAAAGAGGAGGCAGCCGACTTTACTTTTATGTTATCTATCCCTGTAATTTTAGGTGCTTTTTTGTTTAAAATTTCAGATATAAGTAGTTTTTCAGTTTTTTTTAACACCCGGGTTATCGTGTCTTTTTTAACGGCCCTACTTAGTGGATATTTTAGTATAGGTTTACTGATAAATATTTTAAAAAAATATGGTTTTATGCCCTTTATTATTTATCGAATAGTACTTGCTGGTGTAGTTTTAGTTTTTTTATTTCTATAATACTTGTTTTACACTAGGGTATAGATAAAGTATCTGCTAATATTGAGAATGCTATGTAAAATAGCTTGCTAATTATTTTTGTTAACTTTATATTATGAACTTCTTATCCAAATATTTCGACTCTAACGAAAAAAGGCTAAAACCTTTACGTCCAACTTTAGCTCAGGTATCTAGTTTTGAAGAACAGGTTAAAAAATATTCTGATAAAAAAATGAAGGATAGAACTTTAGAGTTTAAAGAGGAGCTTAAAAAACTACCTTATAGTGAGCATGCCGCCTACCTAGATAAAATATTACCTGAGGCTTTCGCGATTGTTAGAGAATCTGCTTTTAGAGTAGTTGGGGTTAGACACTATGACGTTCAAATAATAGCCGGTATAGCCCTTCATCAAGGAAAGATTAGTGAGCAAAAGACGGGTGAGGGTAAAACTTTAACTGCCACGGCACCCTTGTATCTTAATAGTTTAACTGGGAGGGGATGCCACTTAGTTACCCCCAATGATTATCTGTCTCGTCATGGGGCAGGTTGGTATGGTCCTTTATACACTTTTTTAGGTATTAGTGTGGGTGTTTTAGCACAAAACCAGAGTTTTGTTTTTGATTCCGTATATACAAATGAAAATTTTGAAGATTCCTATTCTAAAAACTTTAGACCAGCTAGCAGAAAAGAGGTTTATTCTTGCGATATTACTTACGGAACTAATAACGAGTTTGGATTCGACTATCTTAGAGACAATATGCAAAATGAATACGAAGATATGGTACAGACCAATGCTCGTGCAAACATAGGATCTCACTATTTTGCTATCGTTGATGAAATAGACTCTATTTTAATAGATGAGGCTAGAACTCCTTTAATAATATCTTCACCCTCTGGAGAGGATGCTAGTGACTATAAATTATATTCTCGAATTGCGGATAATCTGGTTAAAGAAACAGACTACAAAGTCGACGAAAAAGAAAAAAGTGCCACACTATCTGAAATAGGTATGATAAAGGTTGAAAAATCTTTAGGTGTTGCTAACTTGTACGAAGAGAACTTCGAGGCTGTAAAACAGGTAGAAAACGCTTTAAAAGCTAAGGCAATGTTTACTAGAGACAAAGACTATGTTGTTCAGAATGGATCTGTAAAAATTGTTGATGAGTTTACAGGTAGAATTTTAGAGAGTAATAGATATAGCGGAGGAGTTCACCAGGCTATTGAGGCTAAAGAGGGAGTTGAAATTCAACAAGAAAGCAAAACGGTAGCCACAACTAGTTATCAAAACTACTTTCGTTTATACAGTAAGCTTTCGGGAATGACAGGTACAGCTAAAACCGAAGAGGAGGAATTTTATAAAATATACGGTTTGGAGGTAGTAGTTATACCTACAAATAGGCCTACGGTTCGAAAAGACAATACCGATGTTGTTTACAAAACTGAATCGGCTAAATTTAGAGCAGTTGCAGATGATATTAAAGCCAGACACAGTAAGGGTCAGCCCGTCTTAATTGGTACTACCAGTGTAGAAAGGTCCGAGCTTTTAAGCGGATTTTTAAAGCGTTTAAAAATCCCACACAGTATTTTAAATGCAAAACAACATGAAAAAGAGGCTTTAGTAATTGCTCAGGCCGGTAGAATGGGTGGAGTTACTGTTGCAACCAATATGGCAGGTAGGGGAGTCGATATTATTTTAGGTGGTGATCCGGTTGATAAAAAAGAACAAGAAAAAGTAAAAGATGTAGGTGGTCTCTATGTAATAGGTACAGAAAGGCACGAAAGCAGGAGAATTGATAACCAGCTAAGAGGTAGAAGTGGTAGGCAAGGAGACCCTGGGGAGAGTACTTTTTACATTAGTTTACAAGATGACTTAATGCGTATATTTGGAGGAGCTCAAGTAGAAAGTTTAATGAATAAGTTTGGCGTTGAAGAAAGTACCCCACTATCTGCAGGTATGGTGAGTAGGGCTATTGAAAATGCGCAAAAAAAGGTTGAGGGGATGAATTTTGATCATCGAAAAAACTTAGTTGAGTACGACGACGTTATGAATATTCAGCGAGAAATAGTCTACAAGCTTAGAAGAAGAATTATGCAGGCTCCAAAGTTTGATAAAGTACACGAACTTATCGAAGATGAGCAAGTTAAAATGACTAGGGATGAATTTAATGATTGGTACCTAGGAAAACTAGGTAAAAAGTCTAAAGATAAATATTTAAAATTTGCAAAGGATTATAAAGACGCTTGGTATCAAATACTTAAAGTAGACACTTTAAACGTTATAAATAGTCTTTGGATGGATCACATAGATATAATGGATGATCTACGTAAGGGAGTAGGTCTCCGGGGACACGGTCAAATGGACCCGCTAGTTGAGTACAAAAGAGAGGGCAGGGTATTATTTGAAAAACTTGTTTCTAGTGTTTGGGGTACTATGGATAAAAGGATCGAAAGATTAGATATAAGAGAAGCTAATGCTCCGAAAGAACAAAATATTCCAGAACAACTAAAATATAATGACCCGTCTGTTCAAGAATATGGTGTTGCTACTGAGGCCGAAGAGCTTGCCGCTGCAAGGTCAGGGGGTTCTGCACAACCAGTTGAGCCTTATGTAAACACTAAAAAAGTTGGACGAAACGACTCTTGTCCTTGTGGTAGTGGTAAAAAGTATAAGCATTGTCATGGAAAATCCGCCTAAATCGGGTATTTTTCAAAAGGTACTAAATGAAGTTGCTACTATACCTTTCGGTAAAGTTACTACCTACGGTGATATAGCTCAAAGATTAAGTATAAAAGATGTTCGCATTATTGGTTGGGCACTGCATACAAATAAAGATTCTAAAAAATACCCTTGTCATAGAGTAGTAAAAAAAGACGGTAGTCTTCCTAGCGGTTATGTTTTTGGCGGTCCCGATGTACAAAAGGGTATACTAGAGTCCGAGGGGGTTAATTTTATAAATAATAAAATCCCCACTAAATTTTTTTATTCTACTTAACATTTATTATTTATAGTGAAAACTGAATTACGTTACTTATTGAAAGATAAATACAACTGGGACGAAGTTTCTATCCAAAAGTATTTTGAAGACCCTAATCAGAATGTAGACCCCTCTATTTTAAGAGATACTAAAAGGTTACGAAATGGCGAGCCTTTAGCCTATATTATTGGTTGGGTAGAGTTTTTAGGAAGCAAAATTGAAGTAAATAAAAATGTTTTAATACCTAGAGTAGAGACAGAGTTTTGGGTTCAAAAAGTAATTAATAATTGTAAATCAAAAAATCAAAAAATAAGCGTTTTAGATTTATGTTGTGGTAGCGGTTGTATTGGGATTTCTATTTTAAATCGTTTACCAAAATCTTTTGTAACTTTTGCGGACATTAGTCCTAAAGCTTTAGAGCAGACAAAAGAGAATTTAATATCCTGCAATATATCAAATTCTAGATATAAAATAATAGAATCGAATTTATTTGAATCCTTAAAGGATATCTACGATCTTATTCTTACTAACCCTCCTTATGTAAGTACAAAAAATACCAACCCAGATCTTAAATTTGAGCCCTCTAAAGCTCTTTATGCAGGTTTGCAGGGTTTAGACCTAATTAAAAAAATACTATCTGCATTTCCAAAATTTTTAAAACTTGGTGGTGAAATTTATATAGAAATATCTGAAGATCAAAAAGACGAATTGCAAAAACTACTTACAGGTAAATATAATAATTTTGAATTTATAAAAGATCAAAATGGTTTATGTCGTGTATTGCATTTAGTCGTGTAAACTTTTGTGGTATATTTCGGGTACTATTCGGTAAATGTTAGTCGTGGTAACATAAGCTTATGATAATTTTGGGTTTGGATCCTGGAACTACCACCACTGGTTTTGGTGTAATAGAGGCTTCTAGTAAACATATTTATAAAACACTAGATTATGGAGAAATCCATACAAAGCCTAAAATCCCTCAGCAAGAAAAGCTGGTTGAAATTTATAACGACTTAACAAAACTTATTAAAAAATATAACCCAGATATTATTTCGATAGAAAAAATATTTTTTAATAAAAACCCTAAAACAGTTATAAGTGTTAGTCAGGCAAGGGGAATATGTATGTTGTTAGCCGGGCAAAATAATACCCAAATAGTAGAATTTACCCCGCTTCAAGTTAAAAATAATGTAGTAGGTTACGGCCGTGCCGAAAAAAAGCAGGTACAATACATGGTGCAAAAGGTCTTAAATTTAAAAGAAATTCCAAAACCAGATGACGCTGCGGATGCTCTAGCCTTAGCAATTAGTGCTGCACTAACTAGTTATCACGATTAATGCTCTTTTTTAATAAACTAATTTATACTTAAATAATGATTTATAGCCTTAGGGGTATTTTAAAAGAAAAACTTATAGATTCTATAGTCGTAGAGGTTAACGGTATTGGATACGAGGTATTTTTAACTGGAAGAGATATTAATAACCTGTCAATAGATACTGATATATTTTTATACACACAACAGATAATTAGTGATGATAAGCATTCATTATATGGATTTATGTCACAAGGGTCTTTGCAACTCTTTAAGTTACTTAGAAGTGTTAACGGTGTTGGTCCTAAATCTGCTCTAAATATTTTAAATGCTGGGGATTCAAAAAAACTTATTTCTGCAATTGCTCAGGCTGATAAATCTTTTTTTAAGTCAGTGTCTGGTATTGGCCCTAAGTCAGCCCTAAAGATTATTGTAGATCTACAAGATAAAGTAGGAAAATTAAAAGATTTAGACTTAGCCCCCAGACCCAGAGAAGAAGTTGAAATTTTAGATGCATTAGAATCAATGGGTTATGATAGGTTAAGTACCGAAGAAGTAGTATCAAAAATTGACTCTAAGTTAAGTGAAAAAGATAAAATTAAAGAGGCAATTAGGTTATTATCTAATTAATTAAGCGTCAGTAGCTAAATGATTAAACAAAATAAAGTTTTACAAGAAGACTTAAAAATAGAAGATACCGTTAGGCCTAAATTCTTTAAAGATTTTATTGGGCAAAAAGAAACTAATAAAATTAAAATGTTTGTGGATGCTGCAAAAAATCGTAACGAGGTATTAGACCACTTTTTATTTTATGGTCCACCCGGACTTGGAAAAACTACCCTAGCTAATATTTTGGCTAACGAAATGGGAAAAAATATTCGTATAACAAGTGGACCAACACTTAGCAAAGTGAGCGATTTATCTTCTTTACTAACAAATATTTCCGAAGGAGATTTTTTATTTATAGATGAAATACATAGGCTAAATCGTAATATCGAGGAATTACTTTATTCCGCAATGGAGGACTTCGCTTTGGATATATTTCTAGGTACAGGTCCAAGTGCTAGAACAGTAAGGGTAGACCTACCTAAATTTACTCTTATTGGTGCTACTACTAGAATTGGTTTACTCACCAACCCTTTAAGAGATCGTTTTGGAGCAGTTCATAAATTAAAATTTTACTCTGCTGAAGATTTGCAAAAAATTATCATTAGAAGCGCTAACTTACTTAATGTTTCTATCGAAGAAGTTGCTGCCCTAGAGCTTGGAAAAAGAAGCCGGGGTACTCCAAGAATTGCTAACCGACTTCTACGCCGTGTACGAGATATTAGCGAAATATCGGGCGCAAAAAAAGTAAATTTAAAAAGTGTTTTAGATGCGTGTGAAATACTTGGTGTTGATAGCAAGGGTTTAGACGCAGAAGACAAAAGATTACTAAAAGTTTTAGCAGAGGACTTTGAACAAAAACCAGTCGGCCTTTCAACTCTATCTGCTTCTTTAAGCGAGGATAAACAAACCTTAGAAGAAGTAGTAGAGCCGTATTTAATACAGTTAGGGTTACTAAAAAGAACCAGTCAAGGAAGAATAATAACTGCCCGGGGAATAGAGCACCTAAGAGAATCTAATTAAAGTATTGGTTTATTTTTTTAGGTTCAACGCCCTTAATATTACCCACTACTGCAACCTCAAAATTTTTAAGCTCGATTGCTTTTAGTTCTGAATTTATTTCATCTAATTTTATAGACATTAAGACATCTATTTTTTCTTTTGTGGTGTGTATTTTTTTCGAGTAAAAATAATCCCAAAGCATACCTCGACCGATACTTGTATGGGTATCGTTAGCAATCAGATTTCGATTTAGATTAAATGTTTTCCAGTGTTCAAGTTGTTTTTCACTAAATCCCTTTAATTTAACTTTTTTTATTACTTTACTAATAGAATCTAGTATTTCATAAAATTTTTCTGAAGAACATTCATAGTTTAGTGAGACTAAGGAAAAGTTTTCGTATATTAAATTGTCTAATCCGTATGAATATAGATATCCAGTTTTATCCCTAAGTTCTTTAAACAAAACTGAGGATTCTCCTTTTGCTAACATTCTTTGAAATAACGCTGATGTAATATCTTCTCGTAAACTTGTTCCGCTTCTTCCCTTTACTTTTGTACTTAAACTTACTATTGGGTTGTTGGAAAGTTTAGAAGACTTTAAAACTATTTTACCGGGTTCTCTAAATTCTGAGTTTAAAAAAGTAAGTTTTTTACTATCCTTGTTTAAAGACATTTTTTCAGAATAGTCTTTAATGTATCTTTCTACTTCTCTTTTTTTAAACTTTCCAGACACCGCTAGTACAATGTTTTTAGGTCCGTACTTGCTGTATGTTTTTAATAGCTCCTTTTTACCTATTAAATTTAGACTTTCGGCAGTGCCAAGGATATTTCCTGAATTTGCTGTGTTTATTTTTAAGTAATTGTTTTTAACGGTGTGGTAAGCCAAAACCCAGGGGTCGTTTAGATCTTTGTTTATTTCGTCTAATATTACCCTTCTTTCCGCCTCTACTTCTTTTTCATTAAAAAGTGCGTTTACTAGAGTATCTTCTAAAAATGTAAAACCATATTTTAATTCTGTGTAGGGTAGTGTTATGTAATACCTTGTAAAATCGTAAGAAGTTCCTCCGTTGTGAATAGATCCTCGATACTCTATCTCTTTTTGTTTTACATTATACTTAGCTCTGGAGGATGATTTAAATACACAATGTTCTAAAAAATGAGCCTCTCCCCCTATTAAGTCAAGATTTGCACCTACTCTAATATTAGCTGTGAAACTCACTGAATATGATTTTGGATCGGGGATTAAAATGTATTCTAACCCTTCCTTAGTTACTCCCTGTTCGTATTTTGTATCTTTTATTTCTAATTCCATATTTTAGCCTCCAAATTATAGCAGTACTAGTTTATATTGTCTCTGTTAACCTAACTATCGTAATTAATTTTCACCTGTCGGTAATGTTTGCTACACTATACTTATAGTAACTTTAAGTACCTGCAAATGCTTGCCAAAATATACGATTTTTTAACAGTCCTTTTAATTTTAGTTGCTGTTGCAATTTTTGGTTATGTTTATTTGCATAGAGAGTCTTTTTTCCCAAGCAAAATATCCCAAACTAGTACTACCCAACTTTATTCAAGCCTCGTGCCTGTGCAAGTAAAAGTTTCGGATAAGTGGCTCAGTTATGCAGATCCCCTAAGAAACAATAAATTAAATGCTCTTGAAGGAAGTAACCTCATTTTATTTGGGGCATCTCTAAATTACCCATCTCAAATAGAGGTTGTAGAAGATTATATAGTTGTTTCAGAGCCTACCAGTGGAAATTTAGTTGTTTTAAAAGACACCAATGGTGATAATTCTGCCGATGAGAAAAAAGTTTTTGCATCTAGCTTAGATGGTCCTTATGGGATTTCTTATTATAATAAAGATTTATACGTAGCTACCCAAAGTAAGGTTTTAAAATATCCAAACTTTATTGCTCAGCTTAATTCTGGGACAAACGACTCAGAGGTTTTGCTGTCTAATCTTCCTTATATAGGGTTAAATAAATACAAATCTATACTCGCTGGGGTAGACGGCAGAATTCTAATTTCAATTGGCTCCAGTTGCAACGATTGTATTGAGCAGGATAAGAGAAGGGGATCAATTATTTCTTATGGGTTGGGTGGTGACGATGAAAAAATATATGCCACAGGTCTTAAAAATGTTTTTTCAATGTCTTTAAATCGGGGAGAAATTCTTGCAGTAGAAGATAACCTAGATTTAATCGATCAGGATGCCTCAGAAGAAATTAATCAGATTTTACCCGGCAAGTCTTATGGGTGGCCTCAAATATACAATGACTCTTCTGCAAACCCTAAATACGGAGACTTTTCTGTGGCAGGCTACAAGGAGCCCTTAATATTATTTTCCAAAAATTCTGATACGAGAGGATTAACTCCTGAAGATTCAAAATTGGGAGTTTTAAACGGGGCGATAATTTGTTTTTCGGGTAGCTCCTCTTTTGACTCAAATTCCAAAAAAGTTAGTTTGGTTGATTTTAGTACAGGGGAGTTAACTGATATTGTATCTTTTTGGAACACCAAAACCGACTTTGTAGGCACTCCCTACGACATAAAAAAGTATAAAAATGGGTGGTTAATAACTGATATTGATAACGGATTTGTCTATTATCTAGATTTTTAAGCTATTTAGTAGCTTCGTTTAGTAACTTTTTTATTTCAATAAGCTGCTTCTCGACGTTTGCCAGCATGGAGGCTACAGAATAATCGATATTTTCAGTTTCTGTATTGGTAAAGTACCCAACTGGTCTGTGAGTAATTTTTGCTAGTTTTTGTAAGGTATTTAGTCTTGGCACGGCCCTTCCAGATTCGTAGCTAGATATAGCTTTATCAGAAACACCTAAAGCTTCTCCCAACTCTCTTTGAGACATTTTGCTTTCTTTCCGAGCTCTTTTTATTTTTAAGGCCAGTGGTTTATTCACAAAAATAATATAATTTCGTAAGTTGGTAAAAGTGCTGATGTATAGTAATAATATTACTAGCACCTTTCACTATAAGTTTGTGTTCTAAATATATTTGATATCTACAAACTAATCTTAGTACCTATGTATTCTAGAAGATGTTTTTTAAAAGACAAGTGGTTCTTGAAATATATTTGATATCGATTAGTATCAATATATGAAAACTAAATGTTCCAGTTGTATCTTAACACTGGGAGAAAAAAATCGAATACGTATTTACGAACTTCTAAGTATTGAAGGCGAATTAAATACTTCTCAGTTGAAGGAGGCATTAAATATTAATCAGCCAACTGTTTCTCATCATTTGGGAATTTTACAGCAACAGGGCCTAGTGTCTTGCACTAAAAAAGGAAAATTTAAATTCTACCAATTAATGATTAATTGTCCGTATTATCAATGTCAATGTATTTTAAAATAATAAAATGTTATCTATAAAAAACTTAAAAGTTAATAGGGAAGGCTTAGAAATATTAAAAGGTATTTCTTTAAATATTAAAAAAGGGGAAACTCACGTTTTAATGGGCCCCAACGGCTCTGGAAAAAGTACTTTAGCTAATAGCTTAATGGCTAATCCAGACTATGAGGTAACCTCTGGAAGTATTGTTTTAAATCAAAGCGACATTACAAAACTGGATGTTTCAGAACGTGCCAAAAAAGGCCTATTTTTAGCTTTTCAATATCCCGTCGAGGTTCCAGGAGTGCCCTTAATACAGTTTTTAAAATTGGCCTACACAGAAAAAACAGGCACTAGTATTACTCCTGGGGCCTTTTTAAAACTAATTAACGAAGTGGCAAAAGATTTAGACATAAAGCAGAGCCTTTTGGATAGATATCTCAATGAGGGGTTTAGTGGCGGAGAAAAAAAGAAAATAGAGATACTTCAAATGGCTGTTTTAAATCCTGAATTTGTAATACTTGATGAAACTGATTCCGGTTTGGATGTTACGGCTCTAAAAACTATTTTTAAGTACGTAAATCAGATTAAAATAAGTAAAAATATGGGTGTCTTAGTAGTAACTCACTACTCCCGTATTTTAGAATTTTTAAAACCTGACTTTGTTCACATAATGAAAGAGGGAAAATTGGTCAAAAGTGGCGGTATAGAATTGGCCGAAGAAATTGAAAAAGATGGTTATAAAACTTTAGTGGATGTTAATTAGGTATTAATAAATAACGTTATCAATGAAAAATAAAGTCCCTCTAAAACAAAATACTAAAAGTGGTTATCAATATGGTTTCTCGGACCCAGAAAAATACGAAGTGAAGTTCGAAAAGGGACTTAATGAGGGGGTTGTAAAGAGAATATCCAAATTAAAAGGTGAACCAGATTGGATGTTAAAAATAAGACTAGAGGCCTATAAAGTATTCTTAGGAAAAAAAATGCCTAATTGGGGTGGGGATTTATCTAAGATTGATTTTAATAATATTCATTACTATTTAAAGCCAACACCAAAAGAGCAAAAAAGTTGGGAAGATGTTCCCGATGATATAAAGAATACTTTTAATCGTTTAGGTATACCGGAGGCTGAAAAAGAATATTTAGCGGGTGTTAAAACTCAGTACGACTCTGAAATAGTTTACGGTAGTGTTAAAAAAGAATTAGAAGATAAGGGCGTGTTGTTTATGGGGACTGACGAGGGTTTAAAAAAATATCCTGAGATCTTTAGACAGTACTTTGGTTCAGTAATACCTGCAGCCGACAATAAATTTTCGGCTTTAAATACTGCGGTGTGGAGTGGCGGAAGCTTTGTTTATGTTCCTAAAGGAGTAAAGGTAGACTTACCTTTACAGGCCTACTTTAGAATTAACGCAAAAAATATTGGGCAATTCGAAAGAACCCTAATAATTGCTGATGAAGGTAGTTTTGTAAATTATGTAGAGGGCTGTACGGCACCAATCTATACGTCTGACTCTTTACACTCTGCGGTTGTAGAAATAATAGTAAAAAAAGATGCTAGGGTGCGCTATACCACTATTCAAAACTGGTCTAATAACGTCTACAACCTAGTTACAAAAAGAGCATTTGCTTACGAAAATTCCGTTATGGAGTGGGTTGATGGAAATATAGGGAGTAAGTTAACAATGAAATATCCTAGTGTCTATTTACTTGGAGAAGGTGCAAGAGGTGAAGTTTTAAGCTTAGCCTACGCCAATAGTAGTCAGCATCAGGATACAGGTACAAAAATGATCCATTTAGCTCCCAATACCTCTAGCAACGTAATTTCTAAATCTATTTCTCAGGGAACCGGAAGATCCAGTTATAGAGGTATAGTTCATATCGCTAAAAATGCTAAAAATAGCAAGAGTAATGTTGAGTGTGATGCTTTATTAATTAATAAAAATAGCAGAACGGATACTTATCCTTTTATAAAGGTTAATAATAGTTCCTCTAGGGTCGGCCACGAGGCAAGCGTTTCTAAAGTTAACGAGGAACAGCTTTTTTACCTAATGAGTAGGGGGTTAAATGAGGAACAAGCAAAAGCACTAATTGTTAGCGGTTTTATTGAGCCAATAGTTAAGTTGCTACCTATGGAATACGCTGTAGAACTTAACAGGCTAATAGAGCTCGAAATGGAAGGTAGTGTAGGGTAGTAAAGAATTGAAAATACATAATTTACAATCATTAATTCAGAAGTGAAAACAGAAATAATTAAAACAACTTTAAATAAAATTCCTAGCAAAATCTTTCTAAAAAAAGACGTTAAGAAAGTATACTTTTTTGAGCATACAGGTGGGTTAAAAACCAAAACTATTGAAATTATAGCTAAAGAAAGGGGGGGAGAAGTAGAGTTAAAAGGAAGTGTATCCTTAAAAAATACAGATGACTTTAATTTAAAAACTCTCACAACACATTTTGTGGGAAATAATAAGGTAAGAATTCACATTAAAGCTGTTTTAGATGACCAAGCAAAGTTAAATTATGAAGGACTAATTAATATTGAAAAAGGCGCCGACTTTTCCGACTCGTTTTTGCAACAAGACAACTTACTCCTCAATGACGGCGTAGTTTGCAATTCTAGCCCCCAGTTACAAATTAAAGCTAACGAGGTTAAGGCAAGCCATGGCGTAACCATGGGGAGTTTTGACCAAAATCAACTTTTTTATTTAAAAAGTAGGGCCCTTAGTGAAAAAATGGCTAAGAAACTTTTGGTACAAGGGTTTCTACTTTTCTAAATTCTCACCATCTTCTGTAAAATCTAAATCTATAGTTGGTTCCATCCAACTTAAGTCCCTAATATCCAATCTACTTACTCCTCGTAATTCTGGTAACAATATACTAGCGTCGATATCTTGATGTCCTCTAAGGGAGGAGCTGATAAATGTGGTGATGTCTATTCCAGATATCTCTGTAGTTTCAAGCCAATCCTTGGCGGTTTCTATTGGTTGTTTACCTGAAACGGGACTCATGTGTGGAGGGGTTATGTGTATCAAAGATCTTCCTATTATAACCATACCACCCATTGGGAAAACTTTAAGTTTACAAATTTTAAACTGAGAGTTGGAAATACTACCTTCAGCGGAAAACGGATTAATTTCATTTTTATATTCTGCCAATACAAAATTATGCCCGATTCCTTGCATAATTCCCCCCGTTGTTAATGTATTGCCTCTAGCTCCAATTTTTAGTTCTAGATAACTCGTGGTTAATCTTGAGTTTTCTTCGTAAGAAAATTCAAATGAAGGGGTGGGGCCGGTTAGATAGCTGATTGCCTCTAAGCTTATGTCTTTTGGTGCGGAGTAAAAATACCTTTTTAAAATTATACTTTCTTCGAACAGTAGTGCTGATGCTTCTAATCTAGCCCCTTCTATCTCTTCGTTTTTGTAGTAGGAAGTACTCTCTGGACCTAAATTGGTTACTGGTAATTGCACAGCTGCTTCCCTTACTGAGTCAACAAGATCCTTGGTATAATTGGTAAAATTTGCTAGTCCCTCTGCTCCATAGGGTTCTTCTCTGCGTAAATTGGTGTATTTCATAACCTATAGCATAAATTATGTGGTATAATTATCTTGACTTAAGTTCGACAAATTTATGCACATAAATTTTAGTTACAGCCCTTTAAAAGAGTATCAGGGATTAATTTATAATCTTTACAACGCTGAATCTGGTTTTTATAAAAATGAAGGGATGTTTTTGTGTAGTCAGCCAAATATTTCTTCAAGTAGTGTAGTTATTCCAAACATTAACGAAATTAGTAAAAAAAGTTTTTGGGCAGAATATAAAAAAGTAAAAAAAGATATACCAAAAAAATACCCAAGTTTTAAGGGTAACGAGTTTTCTAATTTATTTGAAGAAGTTTTAAAGTTAAAGGTACTGGATACTACCCCTATAAAAAGAGAATGGGGGAGTGTTGAAATTGAATTTATTAATATTATAAATACTTTGTTTGAAAATGATTTAGATGAGGTTAATGTTTATCTAACACTTTTTGGTACAGTGGCTTCCTATTACATCAAAGGCAGTGGCTTAAGCATTTATTTAAGAAAAGATGCGGATATTTCGCAAATTGCATTCTGTATTTTAAGTTATTACATTCATAAATACCCAGGTAAATTAACTTGGTCAGAGCAACAAAGGGCAGTTGATTTTTTACTATCCAACACAAAATTAAATGGGTTATTTCCTAAATTCTATTCGGTTATAGAATCTTCTAAAAATCCTGAGTGTGATATCTCATTAATCTTAAGCTCTGAAAAATTATATAAAGAATTAGGAATTAACCTTAAAAGTTCCATAGAATATAAAAACAATAAGGTTTATATACTGGGAGAGCACGTAACTAATTTAACCAAACAAGAACAATTGGTTTTACACGAAATGTTTATAAACAAAAATCAAGTTACAACTTTTGAACAAATATCTAATATTCTTTGGGGAGATGACTTTTCCGCGTTTTCATTACAAGCAATTGCAAAGACAGTAGAAAGGGTTAGATCAAAAATACTTAATGCAGGTCTAAATCGGCAAGTAATTTTTACCAGGCGTAAAGAAGGTTATCTTTTATACGACTAGTACAGTGGTATAATTGATCGACAATGATAACAAAAAGCATTAAAAAAGATTTTCCAATACTCTCTCGAAAAGTGGGAAAAAAACAACTAGTTTATTTAGACAATTCAGCTACAACTCAATCCCCAAAAGTTGTTATTGATTCTTTAACCGACTTCTATACAAACCACAGGGCAAACGTTCATCGCGGTATTCACATGCTTTCAGAAGAAAGCACCGTTATGTACGAGCAGTCAAGAAAAACTATCGCCCATTTTTTTGGTGTAACTCCTAGTGAAATGGTTTTCGTGAGAAACACCACAGAAGCTAGTAATTTAGTGGCATTTACTTTTTTGCAGACTTTAAAAAAAGGTTCAACAGTAATGATTTCCGAATTTGAACACCACAGCAACCTTATTCCCTGGCAAATAGCCTGTAAACAATTAAAATTAAATTTTAAGACCGCACCGGTTAATAGCGAGGGTGAGTTGGATTTGAATTTTATTAAAAATTCCGATTTTTCATTTATTGCTATTAATCATATTTCTAACTTTTTGGGAAACATAAACCCTGTCCATAAGATAATTGAAATTGCCAAAGAAAAAAAAGCTTATGTGTACATCGATGGGGCTCAAGCAGTGGCTAGAGTTCCTCTAAATTTTAAAAAACTTGATTGTGATTTTTATTCTTTCTCGGGGCACAAGATATACGGCCCTTTTGGCATAGGTGGTTTGTATGTAAAAAAACAAATTTTAGAAAGTATGCCTCCATTTATGACTGGTGGTGGAATGATAGTTGATGTAGGTATTAAAAAATCGTCTTTTCTTAAAGATTCAGAGGGGTACGATGCTGGAACCCCTAACGTTGGTGGGTCCATAGCTTTGGCTAGTGCACTTGATTACGTAACCCAGGTTGGCATAAAAGAAATAGCCAAACATGAACATGCTGTTTTAACCTATATGTACGAATCTCTTTTAAAGGTTTCTGGTGTTGAAATATATGGAACAAAAAAAGTTAGTAATCGGGCCGGATTAGTTTCTTTTAATCTTAAAGGGGTTCATTCTCACGATTTGGCTAGTATTTTAGATGGTGAAGGCATAGCGATTAGAAGCGGTACCCACTGTGTTATCCCAATGCATAAAAAATTAAATATTTCTTCTAGTGCTAGGGCTAGCTTGGCTTTATACAATTTTAAAGAAGATGTAGATGTACTAATAGAGGGTGTTAAAAAATCTAAAAAAATACTTGGAGGCTATAATGTCTGATCTTTACGCTAGAGAAAATATGCTAGACCACATAAAAAACCCTAGAAATAGAGGTAAAATGGTAAACGCGGATATTAAAACTAAAGTAGTAAACAGACATTGTGGAGACATATTAAGTCTATACGCGAATATTGAGGCAGGCAAAATAAAAAAAATTACCTTTGATGGTGACGGTTGCGCTGTAGCTATGTCTAGCGCCTCAATGATTTTAGAAGATATTCAGGGAATAGACTTAAAAAATCTTTCCAAGGTAACGAAAAAGCAGGTTTTAAAAAACTTTGGTCAAGACTTGACTCCTAGCAGGCAGAACTGTGCACTTTTAGTTTTAGAAGGCCTTCAACAACTCAATAAAAAGTTAAATAAAAATGCAAAAAAAGACGAAGAATAAATTTAAATACGTTAACCCCGAGGACAATATTGCTGAGGTGATTAGTTTGTATCCGGAAACCGCTGAGGTTTTTTTAGCTTATGGTCTTCACTGTGTCGGGTGTTTTGCCAGTTCCTTTGATAGTATAACTGCAGGTGCACAGATTCACGGTATGGGTCTAAATGAGATTGAAGATATGGTTAAGGAGGTTAATTATATTGTCGAAGAGAATAAAAAGCTTATTAAAGAGAGAGTACAGAAAAGTTAAATAACCAAAAATCTATGTCATCTAAAGTTATAAAGAAAATCAAAAAAAGAGATATTCAAAAAATAGTTGTTGATAGAGATTTGTGCATTGGTGCAGCCCCTTGTGTGGTAGTAGCTCCTAGTGCTTTTGAATTAGATTCAGAGGGAAAAGCAATAGTATTAAAAGACTGGATTAAACATACTGATGATGAGTTGTTAATTGCTGCTCAAAGCTGCCCTGTCCAGGCTATCTTACTTTTTGACAAATTAGGTAAGCAGATTTTTCCTTAATCAAAATTATAGTTTAAAGAAGGTATGCGTATGTTTAAAGCTGAATTATTAGCAAAAAAGGCCGTATCCCCAAACGTAATTGAATTTACATATAGTCGGCCTTTAAATTTCAATTATTTGCCTGGTCAGTATATCTCTATAGTGGTTGATAAAATCACAAACAGATCTTACTCTTTAAACTCTCCCCCTTTAAATAGTGAGACAATATCCTCTTTAGTGGACATTTCCCCTGGGGGTAAGGGAACCACTTATCTAAAAAAGATGGCTGTAGGAGGTTTAATTACTTTCAAGGGTCCTTATGGCCACATGATTCTACCTGATAAACTTGATACTTATAAAAATTTAAATTTTATTGCAACAGGTACGGGTATTTGCCCCTTTATTTCTATTATCTCTCATTTAGAGGGTGCAGATTTTACGGGCAAAATAAATTTGTTATATTCTGAAAAATATCAGAATGATCTTCTAGGACTATCTAATTTAAAAATTGATAACATAGCTATTTCCTTAACCAGAGAGGAAGTTAAAGGTTATAATTACGGAAGAGTTACAGCTTACTTAAAAAAATTACCCAGGGAAAAGGCCTTATTTTTTATTTGTGGGAATACAAGAATGCTTTTAGAAGTTATAAAGTTACTAAAAAGAGATGGTGTTAAAGATTCTAAAGTTATCTACGAATCTTTTTATTATTAGTTATACCAAATGGATTTTTTAGAAAGAATTGAAAAATTAAAAACTAACTTAGGAGTTGTGGAAAAAGAAAAGGAGTTATCTGCTTTGGAAGAACAAATCCAAGCACCTGACTTTTGGTTAAATTCTACAGATGCTCAAATTAAAACTCAAAAGTATAATTCTACAAAGAGTATAATTGAAAAATTCATTACATTGGATATTCTTTTGTCCGAGGGTAAAGATACCGAAGTAGCAGAAATATTAGATGAGCTGGAAATTCTTACCTACCTATCTGGCAAATACGATTTTAATAATGCTTTTTTTTCTATTCATTCTGGTCAAGGTGGGGTAGAGGCGATGGATTGGGCACAAATGTTGGAACGTATGTACCTATCCTACTTTTCTAAGGTAGGGTATAAGGTAACCCAGGTTGATAGAAATATTGGCGAAGAAGCAGGTATAAAGTCTGCTTATTACAAAGTGGTGGGCGATAATGCCTTTGGTTACTTAAAAAGAGAGTCAGGGACCCATAGATTAGTAAGGCAGAGTCCTTTTAATGCTAATAGTTTAAGACAAACTTCCTTTGCTAAGGTAGAAGTTTTACCTGAAATCCCCTTTAAAGAAGTGGAGCTTAATGAAAATGAATTACAAATTACTACAATGCATTCAAGTGGTGCTGGGGGACAAAATGTAAATAAGGTTGAAACGGCTGTTAGAGTTAAACACATACCTACGGGCATTGTTATCTCCAGTCAGGCCGAACGTTCTCAGCCAAGAAATAAAGAAATTGCCTTGCAGATACTTTATTCAAAGTTAGTTGAAATGGCGGAGGAAAAAAGAAAATTAGCTGAGGGGGATCATAAGGATTCTGGAACAGCTAGTTGGGGTACCCAAATAAGGTCCTATGTTTTACATCCTTATAAACAGGTTACTGACCACAGAACTGATCTAAAAATTACTAACGCTGAGTCTGTTTTAGATGGAAATCTAGAGGATTTTATTGAAAGTGATTTACGATCCTTCTAGTTGATAAAAATTTATAGCGTATTTACCCATTTCTAACCTAGTTACTTTTTACTGATATTGCTATAATGAATTAATGAATCCATCTCTGCCGGATACAAAAAAACTCATTTCAGTGATGTTGTTTTTACTCGTGGTAGGCTTGTCTTATTTTGTTGGTGTTAAAAAGCCTGTAAATAAAGATATTACGGGTGATACCCCTTCTAGGGAAGGTAAAATATCGAATGCTTTTTTTATTCCACCCGACTCCACTGTAAAAGAAGCAAAAGTTAGGGGTAGGGTACTACCCGCCCAGATTGGAGAATTTGACGGGGCAAGCCACAAAGTTGTTGATGGCGACGGTAAGGTTTTAGTATATGCTTATACCGAAGATGATAAACTTAAGCAGCAAGAGCAGAGCGTTGTAACATTAGTAGGTTCTGTTCCAATTGGAACCAACATAAGCCCGAAAACTTTATTAAAGGTTGACTATATATCGTTTAAATAATGCTCAAATTCGAAAACGTTTCAAAAAAATACGGCAATAAACAGGTTTTAGATGATGTGGATTTATTCGTCGACGACGGTGAATTTGTTTTTTTAATGGGTACTTCGGGGGCTGGAAAAACTACCCTTCTTAGAATGATTCTACGTGAAGAGAGCCCTGATTCGGGTAAAGTATTTTTTGATAAAAAGGATCTTCTTCAGTATTCAAAGTCAGAACTTCCCGGAATCCGGAGAAAAATAGGTTTTATTTTTCAAGATTTTAAACTTTTAGAATCTAAAAATGCTTCGCAAAATGTTTCTTTATCTTTAGATATTCTCGGAAAATCTGCCAAACAAATAAAACAACTAGTTCCTGAACTTTTAAAAAGCGTTGGGCTTTCTGAAAAGGGTAATAATTACCCATGGCAACTTAGTGGCGGTGAAAAACAAAGATTGGCTATTGCCAGGGCCGTGGCACTAGAACCTAAACTTATAATTGCGGATGAGCCAACAGGAAATTTAGATAAAGGTACCAGTTGGGAAATAATTAACTTACTAAATACCTTAAACAAGGAGAATGGCACTACCATAATTGTAGCTACCCATGATGAAACTCTAGTAAACTCATTAAAAAAGAAAGTTTATAAAATAGAAAATGGGAGGATTCAAAATGCGTAGATATTTTAAGACGGCTTCGGACAACTTAAAAATGCAGTCAGTTATTACTTTTGTAAGCTTAATTACTAGTACCCTAACTTTTTTTATGCTTTCCTGTTTTTTAAGTTTTGCTTTGTTATCTAACTACCTTTTAAACTTTTTAGAAAGTAAGGCTCAAATAACCGTATATTTTCAAGATTCTGCTTCTCAGGACCATATTTTAGATGTTAAAAAACAACTTTTAGATCAAGATTTTGTTAGTGATGTTTCTTATACCTCAAAAGAGGAAGCTTTGAATATATTTTTAAACTTGTATGAGTCCGAACCTTTATTAACCGAAAATGTGGATGTTGGGATTTTTCCAGCCTCTTTAGATGTTAGGGTTAAAGATATCTCTGATCTGGATAAGGCTTCTGAGTTTTTAAAAAACACTGATGAAATAGAAGAAATTAGCTACTTTAAAGAGGCTTTAGATCAATTTAAATCTTGGAGTAATGGAATTAAGTATGTTGGCTCTGTTTTAGTCTCGGCTCTTTTACTTATTAGTTTTTTAGTAATGCTTTTAGTTACGGGCATAACCATAAGAGACAAATCTGAGGAAATACGCGTAACTAGATTATTAGGCGCTACAAACGGCTATATTCAAGGACCCTTCTTTGCTCAAACCTTTTTAGTTTCTTTAATTTCGTCTTTATTTTCCGTGGTTCTTTTCATGGGTTTGCTTCCTTTTGTTGAACCCTTTATTAGGCACCAGTTTTCCACAATTCCCATACCGCCCGTAAGCTTCTTAACTATTTTGTATATTTTTGTAATACAGTTTGCTATTAACTTGTTTATCTCTTTTACCGGAACCTTGTTTGCGGTTAAAAAGTACATGAACCTTTAGCTTATGCTTAACATACAGAAGGTTTTTTCGATCTTAACGGTTTTGATTGTTTCTGTGTTTTTCGTGTCCGCTATACATGGGCAAGAAGCTAGTACAACCGATGCTACTGCAAGTAAAACTTCACTAGAAAAGAAAATTCAAGATTACCAAACTAAACTAGACGACCTGGGTAATCAAAAAGGTTCCTTAGAAAAAGAAAAGCAATCACTAGAAAATCAAATAATTATTACCGGATATAAAATTGAGTCTGCCTCAATAGAAATTGCCGAAAAGATTAAAGAAATTGAGTTTTTAACTGATGATTTAAATTTTTTAGAAACAAGATTAGATAAAATTGTTGAATCTATATCCTCCCAAGAAGAAATATTTGATCGCAGAATACGTGAAAAGTATAAAACTTCTAGGGTCAGCTCTATCCCCCTACTAGTTACTTCTAACGGGTTTTCAACCTTTATGAGTAAGGTTAAATACGATCAAATAGCCGAAGAAATGGATAAAAGCTTACTAGGGGATATGCGTTCAACTCAAAAATCCTATGAGGCTCAACAAGGAATATTAGCAGATAAAAAATTAGAGATAGAAAAAGCCAAACAGGTTGTTGAAAATCAAAAGGCCGAGTCTGAGAGACTTAAAAATGAATTTTCTGATCTAAAAAAGCAAAAAGAGAGCCTACTAGAAATTACAAAAAACGACGAAAAAAAATATCAACAACTTTTGGACGATGCCAAAAAGGAGCTTGATCAAATACAATCTGCTGCCAGTGTTGTGATAAGAACTGGCAAATCCGTTAGTGTAAAAAAAGGGGAAACTATAGGAACAATGGGAAATTCTGGATTTTCTACAGGTGCACATTTACATTTTAGTATCTACCAATACTCTGTTGAAGATTTTAATAACTACAATGGGTGGGCATGGTATTACTCAAAACACATTAATCCAGTTAACAAGCTAAGTCCCAAATCGGTGACTTGGGGAACAGGTTGTTATTTAGATCCCTCGGGTAGTGAGACTTCTGGTAAGGGAGATTGGGACTGGCCCATGTCTTCTCCTGTTATTACTCAAAATTATGGTAATAATACTTGTTACAATTGGATGTATGGGGGTAAGTCACACCCTGCTATTGATATGGTTAGCTACAGTAATATTTCTGTAAAGGCAATTGCTGATGGAGAGGCCTATTTTTGTAGAAATTGTCTAGGCGATGGCGGAAATGGAGTTTTTGTCTTTCATAAAGGTTCCTACATGAGTGTTTATTGGCATTTAAGGTAGTCGTTTATATAATCAGAGATATTGAAAATCTTGTATTTAGGTTTGCTAAACCTCTATTTTAACGATGTTAGCAACTCTTTTTCTACTCTCTATTTTCAATTTAACTAAGATATAATTTTCAATTTGTTTAACAATTAACTCTGGCCATTCAATAACTACTACATTTTTTACATTATTAATTTCTTCTAAAATCCCTAATTCGTCTAGTTCTTGCTTGCCCGAAAGTCTGTATAAGTCATAGTGGCATAAATTTAGAAAATAGTTGTCAGTAGTTGTATATTTTTTAGCAATAGTAAATGTGGGTGAATTAACCCTAGTTTTAACCCCAAGCTGTATAGCTATATTTTGGGTAATTGTTGTTTTTCCGGCCCCTAGCTCTCCTTTTAATAAAATTGTATTACAGTTGGTTTTTTTACACTGATTAACTAAGTACTGGGATAATTCTTGTAAACTATTTAAATCAGTATAGTCGAATGTCTTCATACAAGTATTTTTTTAATAAATTCAGGAGTTTTTCCCCACAAGGTTTTTAAATAAACCGCGCCAATTAGACCTCCTAATATATCTATAAAGACATCTTTTACTGCAGGACCTCTACCCTCAACAAAACCCTGATGAAATTCGTCGGAAGAGGCATAGAGTACTACTATAATCAAAGATATTATAAATTTGTGTTTAAAGTTTTCTTTTTCAATACTTTTATTTACTAAAATAAATAAAACAGCGTATTCGGTTAAGTGTGCTATTTTGCGTATAACTAAGTCCCAGTCGTTATTCTGATTAATTCGGGCATTTGGAATGCTTGAAAGAGCAAATATAAATAACATCCAAATAACCACCTTGTAGTATTTTTTTATAAAATTCATTATTCTATTATACTTCAATAAAGCCTAGTTCTACATAAATGCACCAAGCTAATGTTATAATTTTAAAGTGAAAAATAATATTTTATTAAAAATTAAGAGCACTGGTAGAGAGGACAAAGAGTTAATTGTAAAGTACGGTACAGCTACGTACAAAAAGAATTTTTCCGGGGATTTTTTGTCTAACTTACAGTTAGTTCTTAGAGAAAAAGGGTTAAAAATTGCGGATGTTAGTAATATTTTACCTTTAAAGTCGGATAGCTTTACTGGGTTTAGAGAATCTGTAGTTATTGCTAATATTTTTAATGGTATTTATAAAAAAGTTCCTTTAAATAAGCTTGTGCTAGCCAAATATCACAAAGAACCAAATATAAATATACGAACTAAAACTGCATCCCCAAAGCCTCTAAATTAGTTTTTTTGTTTGCTAAAAAACTGAACATAGCACCTCCTCCGGTGGACACAAACGTATAGTTTTTAAAATTTCCAAACTTTTCTACCGCAGAAATAGTGTCACCTCCTCCAATTATTTTTAATGCCCGGGTATTACTTTCTATTGCTTCAATTAATTTGACCGTGGATTTTTGATAAAGTTCCGACTCAAATTTTCCTAGAGGCCCGTTCCATATAATTGTTGTTGCAGAAGAAACCCTAGAAGTAATTTGTTTTGTCGATTCTTCTGATATATCCAAACCACTGGGTAAAAGGTTTGCTAAGTAAGATCTGCCTTGCAAACTAGCACTAAGTTCCGGGGAGTTCATAATCTCTTTAGGCATAAGACCCCCTATTAAAAATAAATCAAAGTGAGACATTATATCTTGCATGAGGGGTATTTTAGTTTCAGCCTTGGCTCCCCCGAGCACAAAATAAGCTGGCCGTTCGAATCTCCCTATTCTAATTTTTGATAAATGACTTATTTCGTTTAAATAATTTTCGCCTGCAGCTACTTTGCCTATAACTTTGGGAAAAAAATAATTTGAGGCTTCTTTTCTATGACTCATGGCAAAGGCCTCATCTACAAAGTATTCGAATTGTTTTGTAACTTTGCTTATTTCTTTTGCCTCTTCCGGGTTGTTTTTTAAGTAATCTAGCTCTGACCAAGAAAAAAATCTAATATTTTCAAATATAACTATTTTATTTTGGTCTATACTAATTTTTAGGTTGTTTAGTTCGTTTTCAAAATATATATTTTCACCTAATAAATACTTAAGTTTGGGGATTATATTTTTGGTACTTAAAGACTCTTCTTTTTTAGTAGGCCTTCCCAACTTAGTTAAAATTAAGATCTTATTGTTGTTTTTAAGAAGTGTAGAGATTGTGGGTATACATCGTTTAATTCTATAGTCACTAGATATGTTTAGATTAATGTCTAAAGGTACATCAAAGTCACAACATACCACTACCTTGGAGTTAATGATTTCGGAGAGTGAGCAGTATTCCATTTGTTAATTATACCTAAACTATTTTCTAGTAAAACTAAGTGAATAATAATTGTTCTTTCTTCTAACCAATTAACTGTATATATTATATAATAGTTAACAAGTAAGCCCTTAAAATATGCCCCATAGACTTTTTAAGCCAAGACATAAACAAAGATCCCATGCTACCTCTTCGTGGGCTCTGTTATTTTCTAATCTTTTAGTTTTATCTCTTTTGCTTCTTAGGCATTTACCTGTAAATAAAGAAGGGGCCAAGATCTTAGGTTTTGCTACTAATGTTAAATTAGTGGATTTATTTGATCAGACTAATTTAGAAAGAGATCAACTGGGGCTAAAAAAACTTAAATACAACTTAGTACTAGAAGACATAGCCAAGCAAAAAGCTGCGGATATGTTTAACGACAATTACTGGGCACACGTGGCCCCCGATGGCAGAACGCCCTGGGATTTTTTTCAGGAATCAAACTATAAATACTTATATGCCGGAGAAAATTTAGCTAAAGACTTTGATAAGACTCCAAACTTAATTCAGGCCTGGATGAATTCTCCAACACATCGAGAAAACATTGTAAATCCAAATTACACAGAAATAGGTTTTGCAGTAGTTAATGGGAAATTAGATGGTGAAGAAACAACCTTAGTAGTTCAAGAATTTGCAAAACCAGAACCGGGTTTTATAACTAGTACTCTAGAGGAACCGGTAGGGACCTTAGGTATTAATCAGGTTACCGTAGAAGAAACTCCTACAGTTAACTATTTAAGTTCCAGTAGTAAGTCTTTTGTGTCGGTAAATATTTTATATATTATGTATTTTTCCTATTTTGTCTTGGGATTCTTTGCCATGTCGCTTCTTATTGATGGGGTTTGGGCATATAAAGAAGGTCACTTAAGAGTAACGGGTAACACAGTTTCTCATATCATTCTTTTTGTAGCTTCTATTGTATTTATTTTCTATCTACACCATCCCGAAATCATATGAACAATCTAAAAGGTTATCTAGCACACAACATAATTCTTGTAATTTGGTTTATGATAATCGGGGCAGCTTACTTTTACAGCTCAGTTGCTTTTTATAAACATTTAATAATTTTGGGAGGCATACTAGGATTTTTTGGAATTAATTTTTATTACCAGCAAACCCGGGCAAGATTAAGTATAAACGTACTTTTAGAGTATTTTTTAGTAGGAAGTTTGGTTTACTTGCTGTATTTGGTAATTGCACTTTAAATGAAGAGAATAATTTTATTCTCTTTGTCTCTATTTTTGTTTAGCGTTTTAAAGCCAGATTATATCCACTCTCAAGACAAAGACGGGATAAACAAAATTATTCAACAAAATCTTGAAGATAGTACATCAGATTTTATAAAGAGTACGGGCGAAGATTTACAGGAATACGTACAAGAAGAAGTTAGCAACAAGACTATAGAATTAACTGAACAGGTTTATTCTCCTAAGTTTATAGATTCTGTTAAAAGTACTTTTTGGTATTGGTGGGGACAGCTATTAACATTTATCCAACAAAAAGTCTCTGAATTTGGTAAGTATTACTCTAGGTAGTAGAATACCCTTATGCCAAAAAAGATCAAAAAATACGTTTTAATAATACCTACTTACAATGAGGCAGAGAATATAGAAAAGACTGTAAATGTAGTTTTAAACTCGTTTCCTAAAGACCCCTTAAAAGAATTTCACGTATTGGTTATTGATGGTAATTCTCCAGATGCAACTTCAGGTGTAGTTAGAAAATTGATTAAAATACATTCAAATGTTCACTTGTTAATGGAAAAAGAAAAAAGGGGATTAGGTGCTGCCTACTTGCAAGCTATGTCTTACTGTTTTGATGAAATGGGAGGTGACTATGTTATTCAGTTTGATGCCGACTTGTCCCACGATCCCGTAATTATAAAATCGATGGTTGCGCTTACAGATTCTAAAGCCGAATTTGTAACCGGTACTAGATATAAAAAGGGGGGAAGCATACCCTCAGAATGGGCCTTTCACAGAAAGTTAATTTCAATAGGTGGTAACTTGTTAACAAGATTAGTTTTTTACCCCACTAACGTTTCTGACTGGACTAGTGGCTATTCTTTAATTTCGAAAAAGGTTTTTAAAACAGTTTATAATAAAGTAAGTTTAGAAAAGGGTTATAACTTTCAAATTTCTCTAAAAAAATCTGCATTAAATAACGGGTTTAAGATTGAAGAAGTTCCATACCATTTTAAAGATAGAGAGATGGGAGATAGTAAACTTGGTCCAGAATATATGTTTAGAGCTTTCTACTTTATACTTAGGACCCGTGCATCCGAAATTTTAAAATCTCCTTTTTTTAAGGTTTGTTTGGTCGGAGGTATAGGGACTCTTGTACAGCTTAGTGCCTTTGCCTTAATGTTTTCTTACTTAGGATTTAATAACTATGTATCTTTGGTTTTAAGTGTTGAGTTAGCAATTATTAGCAATTATATTCTTAACAATAACTTTAGTTTTAAATCTAACAAAATTGAAGGCTCAAAAGCTGCTTCACTTTTTTCATTTGCTAAATTTAATTTAATAAGTTGTGGGTCTTTGGGCATACAAGCCTTAAGCCAGTATATTGGGTCTGTTTTCTTCGGTTTTTCCGATATCACAGTTTACACATTTTTAATTGTAGGTATTCTATTAGGGTTAGTTTCTAATTTTTATTTTTATAAGACACTTGTATGGAAAGTAAAGTAGTAGCAAAAAAACTTCCAAGACCCTACATTTCAATAGTTATTCCAGCATTTAATGAAGAAAAAAGTATTTTAAGTACTCTAAAAAAAGTAGAGGCCTTTCTTATTAATAATAAAAAAAGTTACGAGGTTTTGGTTATGGATGACGGAAGTGTAGATGCTACAGTATCTATAGCAAAAACCTTTTCAGATACAAATTCTAAAATAAAGATTTTTCCACTTGTTCACAAAGGCAAAGCCAATGCAGTTATTCAGGGTCTAAGGAAAGCCAATGGAAAGTATATTTTATTTTCAGATGCAGACCTTGCAACACCTATTGAGGAGTTGAAAAAGCTTTTACACTATATTACTGACCAAAAATACGATATTAGTATCGGAAGTCGCGAAGGTGTTGGTGCTGTGAGAAAAGACGAACCCTTTTATAGACACTTAATGGGCAGAGTGTTTAACTACTTAGTTCAAATAATACTTATTAAGGGTATTAACGATACGCAATGTGGTTTTAAGCTTTTTACTAACGAAAGTGCTAAAGCCATAATTAAAAAGATGAGGCTTTATTCTAACGCACCAGAAATAACAGTGGCTAAGGTAACTGCCTTTGATACAGAAATACTTTTTTTAGCTAAAAAGCTTGGTTATAGAGTTAAATCTGTGGCTGTAGAGTGGCAGTATGTTGAAACAAACCGTGTGAGTGCTTGGAGAGACTCTCTTCAGAATTTTTTTGATGTATTAAAAGTTTGGTATAACGACAAAAAGGGTTTATATAAATAACTTATATGCTTGGAATCTTAAAAATATTAAATTAAAACAAATATTATGAAGGTAACAATAATTGGAACAGGCTATGTCGGTTTAGTAAGTGGTGCAGTTTTTGCTGATTGGGGTCACGAGGTAGTGTGTTTAGATATTGACGCAAAAAAGGTAGAAAATATCAAAAAGGGCATAATGCCTATTTATGAGGAAGGTTTAGAGGAACTTGTAGATAAGGTACAAAATAAAGATAAAAGGTTTGAGGTTACTACTGATTACAAAGGAGCTGTTGAACATGGGGAAGTTATTTTTATTTGCGTTGGAACACCTGGAAATCAATCTGGTGCTGCCGATTTAAGCTATGTAGATCAAGCAGCTCAAAGTATTGGTAAGAACATTCCAGAAGGAGATTACAAAGTGGTTGTTACCAAAAGTACTGTTCCCGTGGGTACCCACAATCGAGTTAAGGAAAATGTTAAAAAGGGGTCAGAAGGTAAAAAAATTAGTTTTGATGTTGCAAGTTGTCCCGAATTTTTAAGGGAGGGGACATCCATTTACGATGCTAATAACAGTGAAAGAACGGTTATAGGAAGTAATAGCGAAAAAGCACTGGATATTTTATCCGGTGTCTACGCTACTTTAAAATCACCCATTGTTAGAACTGACGTAGCTAGTGCAGAGCTTATTAAATACGCTGCTAATGCATTTTTAGCCACAAAAATAAGCTTTATTAATGAAATGTCACAAATTTGTGAAAGAACTGGGGCTGACGTTGTTAGTGTGGCTAAAGGTATGGGTTTAGATAGTAGGATTGGTCCTAAGTTTTTAAATGCAGGTATAGGTTATGGTGGAAGTTGTTTTCCTAAAGATGTAGAAGCCCTGTATAGGACCAGTAGTGAGAACTTTTACGATTTTAGGCTACTTAGAGGTGTGATGGATGCAAACGAAAGGCAAAAAGACTACTTCTTTGACAAAATTACTAGTAAGTACGGAGCTAATCTTTATGGGCTAACTTTTGGAGTTTTAGGCGCTGCATTTAAAAATGGCACAGACGACACTAGAAAATCCGTAGCTATACAAATAATTAGAATGCTTCGAGGACATGGCGCAAAGATGAAGGTTTACGACCCTGCTGCAATGGATAATGCTAAAAGAGAGCTTGGTAATGAGTACATTACCTATGTAGATTCTTCTGACGAAGTATTTAAAGACTCTGATGCTTTAGTAATTTTAACTGAATGGAAAGAATTTGCAGAATTAGACTATAAAACCCTTTTACCACAACTAAAAGAAAAAGTAGTTTTTGATGGTCGAAACTTGTTAGATCCTATAAAAATGCAAGAAATGGATGTTGATTACTACGCTATTGGTAGATTTTTAGGTAAGTAATGAGTTAGTAATAAAAATATGATTTTTATTACTACAGAACCTGAAAACTTTAAGTTTAGTTTAAAAGAGGATTACGTTAATCTTAAAGAAGAAGAAGCGGCTGTAGAAAAATTCTGGCAAGAAAAGAAAAAATAACTCCTTTCGATTGGCCTTTTATCGAGAGATTAATTGTTTTACAAAATTTAAATGTCATTTAACCCTGTTTAATATTAAAATCTTAAGTTCCTTTAAAAAATACACCTATGACGATAATACAAATGCGTATGATTTTTATCTTCAAAATAAAGAAAATTTAGAAAAGTTTTATTCTGTAATACCCAAAGAATTTTACACAATGGTAGAGGAGGAGGTTTTATTGGCTTTAAATTCTGACCTAGCCTGTAACAAATCTCATTTTGTTAACATAATGCGAAAAGTGGTACACGTTTTAGTAGAAATTCCTGCATTAGCTCAAGAGCTATACGACTTGTCTAAAGATAAAAGCTTAAAGCAAGAAAAGTTTTTATCTTCTTTATTACACGACTTAGGTCATTTTCAGCAGTACTTAACTATACAGTCTTTTAACAATTTTAAATATGATCATTGTATAGAAGGGGACAAGATTTTTGTATCTAAAATAGCAAAAAAAGAATTGAAAATTGAGTCACATTTAGAAAAAATTATTAGTTCTGTTATCGTAGAACATGGTTTGACTTTTATAGAATCCCAAGATCCAGAAAAAGTTAAGTGCATTTATTTTCTGCGTGATATAGATAAAATTTCGGCAATAGAAGCCTGGGATCGAAATCAAAGAAAAGTTATAGAAACAGACAAAAACGGCTGGGGTTTGTTAAAAAAGGGTTATAGCGAAGATGTAGTGCGTATTTTCCTGTCTTCTTCTCAAATAGATTATAAATATCGTAAAACGACTGCCGATGCAATGATTTGTTATTTAGCATTTATTTTTGACTTTTATTATAAAGAATCCCTTCAACTAGTGTTAAAGAATGGTTATCTAAATAACATAATAAATTGTATCCCTCCCTTTTTAGATGAAAAAGATTTGGGTATAATAAGATTAATAAAGGACCATATTAGGGATTACGCTAGAAAAATTTTAAGTTCCAATTAATATCTGAAACAAGAATGTTTAAGTTGCAATATTGTAAACGGTAAGGTTAAGAGTCTTTTGGTTTATGAAGACGCCTGTTTTCATGCACATCAAGATTACGGGGTCCCTATTCCGGGCTTTATTGTAATTAGTTCTAAAAGACACTTAAGGTCTATGTCTGATTTTAATGAAGAAGAACAAAAAAATTTTGGAATTATTCTCTGTAAGGTAAGAACTGCTATGGAAAAGGCTTTGGATATAAAAACAGTATACACAGCCCAAAAAGAAAGAGATAAAGATCCTTTTCATTTTTGGATTTTACCTAGGTACCCCTGGATTTCTGAAATGTTTGGTAATTCTACCGCCTCAATTTCTAATTCTTTAGACTATGCCAAAGACAAATTAAAGACTGAGGAAAACTTAAAGGCTGTTGTAGCGTCTACGGACAAACTTTATAAATATTTAAATTAGTATGGAAATTAAAACTGGTTTTGTTAAAGACTTAGGTAGCGACACTAAAGGGTGGTTTGTGGGCAAATTTATGCCTAAAAATAGTCCTTTTCACTCAGAGGACTTTGAAGTTAAGTGGGTTGAGCGTAAAAAAGGGGAGGTAAAAGAGAACAAAAATCCACCAGAAAATAACCAAAAAACAGTTTGTATTTTAATTGAGGGCGAAATGGAATTTAACTTTCCTGACTCCAATCAAACAGTTGTTTTAAAAGATAAAGGGGAGTATCTGTTTTACAGCCCCACACCTATTCACAAAAGCACGGCCTTAAAAGACAGTACTGTAATTGTACTACGCTGGCCTTCTAAACTTCCTTAACTCTATCTGTGTGGGTATTTATATATCTGGTTATCTAAGTACCAACTTACGGTTTTTTTAATACCCTCTTCCAACTCTATACTTGAGGTGTATTTAAGCATTTTTTGTGCTTTTGAAATATCGCCTTTTATATAGTCGCTGGTTAAAGCCGAATAATCTTTATCTTTAGACCTTACCATTTTTACATTCTTTTTACCCATTTCTTTTGCTATAGCATTAATGACTCTTTCCAAGGTGTAGCCTTTTCCACTTGCTATATTTATTGCTTGATATTTAAATCTTTTATTAAAACAGTTTGTAATGTAATTTAGCGCCTCTTCTATATACAAATAATCTCTAACCGTGCCTTTATCACCATATAAAATTACGGGCCTGTCGTAATAAATTGACTGTAGTGCTCCATATACTATTGTGTGAGGGTTAAGTTCTGGTCCGTAGACACTAAAAAATCTTAAACTTATCGCGGGAATATCGTAAAAAGTACTTAGGTATTCCACTACTTTCTCTCCTGCCAAACTGGCTGAACCTACAGGGGATAAAGGATTTAATACAATGTTTTTTTCAGTGTAGATATCTTTTTTTGTTTTTCCATAAACAGACTTTGCGGATCCATAAATATATTTTTTTACACTTAATTTTTTAGCTATCCCCATAGCTACAGAGTTTCCAACTACCGAGGCTTTTATGTAAAGTGTGTATTCAATTTTTTCTTTCTCCATGTAATAAAAATTTTCGGTAGCAAAATTTATAAAAATATCCCAATTTCCTATAGGAATTTTGTTTATAATCTCTGGGTTAGTAATGTCGTCTCTTACAAAAGTAAAATTTTTAAAATTTAAAAGTTTTGTTATTCTTCGCATTTTAACCTCAGTACCATAACTTTCGGTTAAGTTGTCTATTCCTACTACAGTGTCGCCTCTTTTGAGCAAACGGTCACATAATGAGTAACCAACAAAACCCCCACATCCTGCTAAAATAATTTTTTGATTTTTCATATTACTTTAAATTTTATCACAGATTAGACGAGTTAATTTGTACCCATAACCCCAAATTTAGTGGTCATTTTTACGTAATTTCCCCTATCACAAAAGCTTACATTAAACATTGAATACTTCTTGGTTAAATATATCCTATAGCTGTTTACTATTAATAATTTTATTTAATTATGAAAAAAATATTAGTTCTAGGTGGCGTAGGTTTTTTAGGTAAGCATTTAATTGAGCAGGCAAATATAAAAGGAATTAAGGCAGACTACTTTGACATTAAGGCTGTCGGGAAAAACAAAAAGGATAAACTAGAATTAAGAACCCAAGATTTTAAAGGGTATGGAGCAATTTATGATTTTGCTGGGGTACTTGGAACACACGAAACCTTTGAAATAGCTGAAAAAGCTGTTGAGGTGAATATCTTGGGTACGCTAAATGTTCTAGAGCAAATAAAAGACCTAAATATTCCATATTATTATATTACCTTGGGCAATAACTGGCTCAATCCTTACAGTATAACTAAAAATGCAGCGAGTAACTTTTGTTTAATGTATTTAAATGAATATGGTACACCTGTGCAAGTTGTTAAAACTTATAATGCTTATGGGCCTTATCAAAAGCTTTTTCCAGTGCGTAAAATTGTTCCCACTTTTATGTACAAGTTAATAAAAGATGAAGAAATAGTAATTAATGGAGATGGTAACCAAATTGTCGATTTAGTTTACGCACCCGACTTAGCTAAAAGTTTGCTTAAAAATAAGCAAGTTGGTGTTGTTCACTACGGAAGTGCTAAACCTTTAACTGTAAAACAAGCTGTAGAGGCTTGTGCTAAATCATTAGGTATTAGTGACTATAAACTTAAATTTGTCCCGAAAAGAATGGGTGAGCCTTTGCAGTCTACTTCGTTATCACCGAGAAAAATGGAATATTCAACTCCTTTAGAAAAAGGCTTAAATATAACATCGGCCTGGTACAAAGGTGAAATTAAAAAATTAATATAAACTTATGGTAAATGAAGCAGAAAAGCCAATATTCGAGGATATTCAACGAAGAGAAATAATTGAGGAAATGCGTGCCTATTTATTTCCAGGTAATACGGAGTCTTTGAATGATAAATCTGAGATAAATAGATATATAGACGATACTGCCTTGAATATTCCTACTAGTCTATTAATTTTGTTGAGGAGGCCCAACCGCTTCCCCGTGAATGAAACCTTTCCATCTTTTAATTCCGCACAAAAGACAAGAAAGGAAGAAGAATTATATTCTAACCACATATCGACTGTGTTTAAAGGTTTAGCTATGGGTATGGTTTTTATTGAGTACGGGGATACACCGTATTTTAAGTACAGCTCCAAAAATACTATAGACATATCTAGTGTAAGAAAAATGGTTGAAATTGATCTCTCATTGATTACTCTGTTAAAGCTGAATTCTCCTTATAACTATAGGAATTACATATATAGGCAAAGATCTATAACCGATCATCCCTTCGCTATTTAAGTCTTAAGTACATATTTACTATACAAAAATTGTAGATATCTATTGACTATAGGTTATAAATAATATACTATTTTCCTGTTTACAATTCTGCCCCCCCATAATTGTAACCAATTTGGGTGGGCACATTCATAATTTATCTTAGTCAACAAAAAACTTGCATAAGTTTCTTCTTGAATAAGCGGACTACATTAAGAGCATTAATAACGTGTTTTTAATGTAGTTCGTTTTATTCACTCGGCCTAGGCAATCTCGCCGTAGGCATTCAACCAAAAGGAGAAACAAATGTTTGACAATCTATTGATTGGTGGTCGTTTTTGGGATGGGAAAAGTGAAGATCCGAGCCAGCTTTTGGCCTGGGTAGAGGCTCACTCAAACATTGCAAAACTTGCGGTCGCCGTCAACATTGCGAACGACAAGTCCCATGCAGTGAAGGCTCTACAGGAAGGTGGCGTAGCTACAGCAATCCCTGTCCAGCCTTGGCTCAGATGGTCACCAGCGCTTCTGGCTCTTACAGCAGAAGCAGTTCGACAGGGAAAGGAGTACGTACTATTTCTTTCCACCACAATGCGGGTCGACGAGGTCTCAGTAGGGGCCCTAGTGCAAATTATGGATGAGAATCCTAGCATTATGCATCTCGGCCCGGCTTTTCCCGAACACGACTTCCAACCAGGAGTCAACAAGATTCGGGGGAGAACTGTAGGTTGGAACAACTGTTCCATTCACCGAGTCAGTGCGCTATCTGGCTTTGGTTTCCAGCCCGGGTCTGAGGGACTTCTGGATCCTAAGGCGCAGGGAGTTGAGGAGGTGGTCTACGATTCTTTGAACCAGGCAATCCGCGGTCGTCAAAATCACCGAGTTCTCCTAGTGAAAGGACTTCCCGGTCTTATTGTATGGGATGTTAATACGGACTCGCATGGGGCCTGGTATGTGGTATACCACAATGACAAGCTTCAGTCGAAGGACGATCGTCCCGACGCTCAGTTGCGATTGCTGGGACTCTCCGCTGGAGAAGTCTGGCATGCCGAGTATGGAGATCTTCTCCAGAATGGGATGCCCTGGAATCGTTAAGGTTGACTAAGTTTATGTAAACAACAGGAGGTCCCGGAGGACTAAAGAGCGTATTTCAGTACAAAACTCTTTAGACTCCGGCCTCCAGTCAACCAAATGTATAGCTAGGCTATACATTTTTAATTATATCTTATTTTTAAGGTATTTAACTACAGGTTATGTGTTTAAAAAAGATGAAACTATAAAAATTTCACTTCTTTTAAGTACAAAATAAGTACTTTAAAACAAAAAAATGACTACTAAGAGAGATGAAACAATAAACTACCCAACCGTCCTAAGTGAGTCTTGGGATAAAAATATTCAAGTATCTTTAATACGTCCAGATGTGGTAAAAAAAGAGGAATTATGGACTAATAAAGGAATTCCTGAAGGTGCCGCAAGTTGGAGATTAAAAAGAGAGTATTCTACTTTACAGTATTTAAGTACTCAAGGCTTACCTGTTCCAACTCCTCTAGATATTACAGAAGGTAGTGGTGTGCGTGGAGCCGAAGCTATTGCATTTACAATGCGGAGAGTCCCTGGTTACTCCTTAGACTTCCCTGACTCTCCAGATAGAATTGACCATTTCGAAGATTTTCGTGCTAATTTTGAATGTTATCTTGAGGATGCTTTAGAGTCTTTAGACTCCATACACAAAGCCGGCTATGCTTTAGGGGATATAAAGCCTGGAACTTTTATTATTAATCCAAAAACAAAAAAAGTGACTTTAGTGGATTTTGAATTTGCTTACAGTGTCAAAGACCTTGAACAAAATATGGGGTATGGGGCTAATTCACTATTAAATTCTCTGAAAGTGGATCCAGGAATCGCTTGTTTAATAAACAATTTAACACAACCCTCCCCGGGTATTTCGTTTGAACAGGCTAAGATGATAGAAATTTCTTCTTTGGTCAGGTATTTTTGTATTTTAGCTTCTTCGGATTTAGATAACCCAGTTGAGTTAAAATCTATCGAGTTTTCCGAAAATGAACTTAATCAGCTTATGGAGGCTGCAAGATATTCTTCAACGCTCCATTATTTGGACCGAGCAGGTATTCCTATTAATGGTGTTAGTAGTATTGATTTTAGAAGTTTTACTGAGCAAATTGGTGATGACTACGTACACCCCGCTTTTATGAGATACGGGTATGAAGCAGCGTTTAGAAAGCAAGCTGTTACATCTTTAACCACCTTGGGTATAGAACTATCCGAATCACTTCGTCAGTTTATAAATAAAAGCTTAAGTTTAGATTTATCCAGAAGACCAATTAATTACAAATTAAAATAAAAAATATGAATACACCAAAATTACCACAAATATTAGAAATTGGCGGGTCGATAGAGAGACCTGAAGTAGATCCAGACAGGGAATTTATTGAATTTATTACTAGGGCTAGTACCGAACAGATGACAAGTTATATAGATGAGGAGTTTCCTGAGGAAGCAGAAGAAATGAAAGCTGTTTTATTATCCGAGCGTTCTGTAGTTGCACCGTATTTACTTTTAGACCGTGACTCCCTATTAATAATGTTTACCCCGTTAAGGGATAGAGTACAAAATGCTACTGAACCTGATTATTTTTCTATGATTAGACCTGGATTAAATCAGGTTTTAAGATATCCTGGCGAAGGTAGCCAAGGTAAAGGTAGGGCGGAGGGTTACAAGAATGCCTTATACGCTTTTTATAAAGGTGTAGTAGATCAAAAAATTGATTTTAGATCCCATTGCCCCGCAATTTTTAAACCTGACGGTAGTTATGTTACTTTTACGGGTTATGAGGTATCTTCTCAGACTTTGGAACCAATACATATTTTAATGGTTGCTTACTCTGTTCTTAGGTATGATTTTGCAACTGATATAGGTTTACTTGAGATGGACGGCCCAAATATTTTCCACGTACTTGAAGATCCAGTAGGTTACAAAAGGCGTGGGAGGTAAGGATACGGATTTTGCTTAATTATCGTATATTTGGATTACTAAAATATGTACTCAATAAGATCTTTATTCAAAAATAATTCTTCGGAAGGCCCTCTATTTGGAGAGGGTGTTTTACATGTGAGCGACAGAACCCCTGAAGAAATAATTGATCATTTACCAACTATAGATTCTACTGAAAGTTTTTTGGGTATAGATAACTTACCCCAGGGTGCAGTTATGGTAAATTTAGGCAGTGGACAGTATGATTTGTTCTTTGAGTGGGTAAAGGAGCGTAGGCCAGATGTCACGCCTGTAGGAATAGACCTATCCGCAGGCGTTAATCCTGAAGATTTAAAGTCTGGAAATATAGGGATTGAGCAGTATGAGAGATTGAGGATGGTGATCTATACTGATAGAACTAAAGAAAGAGGAAAAGGCCTGTTTATAATGGGCGTGACTTCTATTGCTACTGACCCAGAAATCTATCAGTTAGATCGGCAAAGACATTTAAGTAAATACAACGTAATATCCGCACGTTCCCCAGAGATCCCCCTAAGACCTAATTCCGTAGATCTTTTAGTAGATTCCTACGGTCTAACTTCTTATACCGATGGTAAGATTAAGCGAACTTTATTAAAAAATGTTGTTAAGGTACTGGCGGATGGAGGTAAGGCAATAGTATACCCCGTAAAAAATAAGCCCATCTTTCCTACCTCTGAGAATGAAAATAGCTCTGTTGACGAGGTGAGTAAACTGGTAAGAGCTGTGCTAGGTTGTGATAAAGATGTGTCCGTTGAGTTATTCCTAACATACCAAGAAAAGGAGAGGTTTGGTTATTATATAGGCCTTGTTGTTCGTAAATACTCTAATGATAGTAATAAACGTAGGCTGAATCGAGCAAGTATTTTCATATCGGGTTTAGAAGACTCTGAAAAAGATTTAGCTATATCTTCACTTTCGCAGAAATATAAAGGTTTAAAAAAGTATGGTCTACAAATACTTTAATACTTAGTACGTTTGTATACCGCTTAATACACTTTTACTTTGCTTACTGCCTCAATTGGCTGTATTATTTATTTGATGGAAGAATTAAAGGACTTAATAAATGATATTGAATATGCTTTTTTTGATTGGGACGGGACAGTGTTAAAAAGTAACCCAGATTTAAGTATAAAACTAGCTTTAAAAGAGTTGCTTAATTACCTTTACTCCAACCCCAATTTTATTAGTGCCCCACTAGAGCAGACTGTTACCCGAACTGTAGGTAAGCCTAGAGATGAGCATGTTAAAGATTTTTTTAACATTTTAGAAAGTAGTCTTACTAAAAAGAATACTGCGGGCGAATCCGTCTGGGATGCAATATACGGTCCAATAAAAGCAGGGTTTTCCGAAGAAATAAACTCGGATGTTTTGGTTTTGTTTGAAAAATTAAGAAATTCAGGTGTAAAAATAATAGTATCTTCTGTGGTCCCTGAACCCCGTCTTTTAAAGACTGTCGGAGAATATGGTATTACGGAAATGGTTGATTTGATTTTAGGTAAAAATACTTTAGGTACGAAAGGTGGGGGCCATATAAAAAGAGCGGCGGATTTTTTCGAGGTTTCGAAGGAGATGTTAGTTTTAAAAAGTATGTTTGTGGGAGATACTCCAACAGATATGAAATTGAGCAGCGGGATTAAATATAGGTTTCTTTTGCAGCCGGATCTAACTGAAAGTATTCTAAAAAAGTCAGATTATTACATAGTAAATAGCTTTTCAAGCCTACGTGAATTTCTCTAGTCCTAGTTTTATTTCTAACGACTAACTTTTATGGTATCGGTGTTTATGTTGCTCAGTTTCTAAATACCACTTTACGGTGTTCCTAATCCCTGTATCTATATCTGTCTGAGGTTTATATTTAAGCATTTTTACCGCCTTACTTATGTCGGCCTGAACCTTATTAGCCGTAATATCTGAGAAGTTTTTATGTGATTTACCTATTTTTATTTTACTTTTGGGTATCCCCATTTCCACTGCTACTTTGTAGGCTATTTCTCTAAGTGAATAACTTTTACCTGAGGCGATATTAAAAACTTGAAATTTTAGCCTCTTGTCAAAAGTAGAAATAATATAGTTAACTAGATCGTCTATATATATAAAATCCCTAGTATCGTCGATGCTAGAATACATTTTTAAACCTTCCCCGTGGTGAAACTTTTCCATATAATGACCTATAATCTTATAGAGAGGCATTCCTGGGCCGTATTCAGAAAAGATTCTTAGAACTACGCAAGGCAGGTTGTAGTATTCACTCATAAATTCCACCACGTGCTCACCGGCTAGTTTAGAAGAACCGTTGGGAGATACGGGCTTTGGGATAATCTTTTTCTCTGTAAATTTAATTTTTTTAGTTTTTCCGTAAACACTAAAAGTTGAGCCGTAAATATATTTTTTAGCGCCTAGTTTTTTTGCCAACTCTATAATTTTTGCAGTGCCTATAACATTTGTAGTCAAGTATGGGCTGTAATTTAAGAGTTCGTGCGAGTCATAATAAAAGTCTTTAGAGGCTAAATCTACTACGATGTCTATGGACTCTTCTTTTAGTAAAGACTCCACCCCTTCATTTAAAACACCTAATTTTACGAATCTAAAGTTTTTATAACTAGTTAATTCCAGGGTCCTAGACTCTTTAAGGTGATTTGGGGACTCTGCTTCTATATTGTCTATACCTACGACGTAATTTCCTAGCTCCAGAAGCCTCTTGGTCAAGGCGTGTCCTACAAAACCCGATGAACCTGTTACTAGTACTTTCATAGCCTAAGAATACCACATAAAGATTAACGTAGTAAATTATAACTGTTAGTATTTACCTAATGAATAATTTTCAGATGGACGGGGGGTCTGGCAATTCGAATTCCCAAATTTCGATTCCTAAAGGACCTGAAATTGAAGATTCCTTACACCACTTAAAAAATTTAGGGGACCAGCTATGGGAAGACTGTAGAGATGTTTCTAGGACAGGTGAGGTTAGAGGAGTACTAGACCGTAGTTTTATTGAAAACTATGTGTTTAACGATGCGAATTTTTCGAAATTTGTTGTAAGAAACTTGCCTAATCCTACGGAGTTAATAGATCAATTGGCTGTCTTAGACTTGCCTGAAAACTTTCTCGCGGTAAACCTAGGTTCAGGTTGGGGTAATGATACTAGAAATCTTTTAAGAGATCCTCGAATGAGACCAAGAATGGTCATTGATCTGGAGTTAGAACCTACTGTCTCTGTATATGATAATGACGAAAACCGCGCCAGCGGGTTTTCTGGCCGCACAAGATCCTTGGTAGGTGATCTCCGATCTACACCCTTTCCAAATCATAAATCCGAAAATGGTCCCCTCGTGCATTTGGTTTTTTCCTCTGGAGTCGGTCGTTATCAGGTCCCAAGTAAACTTGGCGGAGTCGAGGAGCTAGATCGTAGGATGTCGGACAGTCTAAGTATAGTTAGAAGTGGGGGCTACACCGTGCATATGGAGATGGGAGATGCAGCTAAGACATTCTTTTTTGGAGGCAAAGACTGTGGGGGAGGATTTAATACAGTGCTTAAGAATAGGGGCTACCAGGCTGCACCACAGAGCAAGCATCTAGAAAAAGGAGAATATTCAGTTAAGAAATTAGTAGTCAGCAACTTACCGAGGTTTACAAGATGGTACCTTTTATACGCAATTACTTCAGGTGACCATAATTTAAATTTGCCCCCAGATACGGATTCTAATAATCTTAATGAGATAGAAGAACTAGTTCAAAACCTAAGGTCTCTCGTCAAAGAAGAATTAAGGAGAAATGGTAAAAATCTAGATTTTAGCTCCTCTAACCCTGACTACTTGAAGTTACTTTTAGAAATTGCGGGATCTGAGGATAAGGAATCTTACATTGTCACTGCTCGAAAACATTAAAATTGGTCATTTATAGTATGTGAGATATAATTGTCCCTATGAAAGTACTAGTAACAGGAGCCGCAGGATATATTGGTAGCTACGTAGCAAGGGCTCTGCTTTGGAGAGGGGATGATGTGGTTGGGTTAGATAATTTTAATTTTTACTACCCTCGTAACTGTAAAGAGTTCCACGTAGACTTGTGCCACAAGGCCTCTGGTCGAAAAACTCATTATTTTTCTGGAGAAACTATTGATCCTGTTTATAAGAAATTAAAAGGTTATTTTGATGGGAAAAAAGCTAAGGAACCTGGTCAATTTAGTTTTTATGAAGCAGATATTACCAATTACGAATTTTTAGAATACATTTTTACCAGAGAAAAACCTGATGCGGTAATTCACCTTGCTGCAATGGCAGGAGTTCCTTTTTCAACTAAACAACCTAGAGTTTACTCTAGTGTAAACGTTGATGGAACAACCAACTTATTAAACTTGTGCAAAGAAGTTGGTACAAATAAGTTTATATTTGCCTCTTCCTCCTCAGTTTATGGGGACATGGGTGGGGGGTTAGTAACAGAAAAAGACGATGTAACAAGGGCGGTTTCAATTTATGGAGCTACTAAGGTTGCAGGTGAATCCATTAGCCATGCGGCTCATGCAATATATGGAATTAACTGTGTAAATATAAGAATATTTGGGCCAATTTATGGACCTCTTCAAAGACCCTATGGGATGTTTTTACCTCGGGCGATAAACTTTATACGTAACAATAAGATAATGCAGATTTATGGTAGAAAAGGTCTTGAAACGGCTAAAGACAGTACCTATATTGATGATCTAGTAGATGGTTTATTACTTGCTTTAGACAGCGATGTTAAATTTGATGTATTTAATATAGGTACACAAAACCCCCAATCGATTCAACAATGGCTTGACGCTGTTGAAAAGGCTTATGGAGAGCCTGTAAAATATAAAATTGTAGATGTAGATGTTGCCGATGTAGCTAGTAGTGCCAGTATTGCTAAGGCCCGTAAAATTCTTGGCTACTCTCCAAAAGCAACTTTGGAAGAAGGTGTTAAAAGACAGGTAGAGGTGTTTAAAATGATGCCTGAGTGGTACCAAACTATGGATAATGTTTAAAACCTATAGCATATTTGTTGTAAGCATGGTATAATGTATTTGTATGGATATTTCCACGGTTGTACGAGTACACAACAATGAAAAAACAATTGAAGAGCTTTACGAAAGACTTTCAAAAACTTTAGGCAAGTTTGGTAGGTCTTATGAGACTATTTTCATAAACGACGGATCTACAGACAAATCCTGGAGTATAATTTCTAAAATTCAAAGAAAAGATCCCCACGTTAAAGCTATAAACTTTACAAGACACCACGGTGAATCCGCTGGTTTGCAAGCTGGCTTTGAGCACAGTAAAGGAGAGTATATTTTTACACTAAGCCCCACCTTAGAAAACGCCCCCGAAGAGCTTAAAAAACTTTTTAATAAACTTTTAAAAGGTAAGCATGATATGGTGGTAGGGAATAGGGTTGGAAGACATGGTGGTAGGCCCCTAACCAAAATCGCCTCAAAATTTGCCCATAAAGTAATTAGTTTAGTTATTCCCCATACATATAACGATGTAACCTCCCCTTTCAGGGTGATGCGTAGCGAGATTTCTAAAAATTTAAAACTATACGGTGACTCTCATTTATTGCTTCCCGTATTAGCTAGTATGTATGGTGCTAATTTTGCAGAAGTTAAAATTAAACATTACCCATTAAAGTATATTGAGATGAAGGCAGTAAAAACTAGTCTTATTAAAGTATTATTCGACTTAGTGTTATTGAAATTTTTTATATCCTCTACTACGCCTCCTTTTAATGCTACCCCCATAAGATTTATGGGTATACTAGGTGTTACTTCTACATTTGTAGGGCTATCCATTGGTGTCTATTTGAGTGTTTTAAAAATGTTTTACGGCCAAGATATAGGGGGCAGACCAATGTTACTGTTGGCTTTTTTGCTTATGATTATTGGAGTATTATTTGTTTTAATGGGTCTATTAGGAGAGATTATAATAAGAACTTACTTTGAAAGCGCTAAAAAATCTATTTATACTATTAGAGATAAACTAGACTTTTAATATTTAACAAATTTTATTTTAACTATGGAAAGAGATATGAAATTACTAGCTTCTAAACCTAAGAACAACTTAGTTTCTATTATTATCCCAGCTTACAGAGAGGCCGGAAATGTTAAAAGATACAAAAAAGAACTAATGCCTTTTTTAGAAAAATTACAGTACCCTTACGAATTAATTATTACCGAAGATGGTTCTGCTGACAAAGATGCAAAAGACAATACTTGGGGCGAAATGTTGCAACTCCAAAAAGAATTTCCTAAAACAGTTACTGTTTTAAGACACGCAAGAAATTACGGTATGACTGGGGCAATGCAAACAGGTGTTGAGGCTAGTAAAGGTGACTATATTATTTTTTACTCTGCGGATTTAGAAATAGATCCCGATGAAATAAAAACAGTTATTGAAAAACTTGATGAAGGTTACGATTTTGTAAATACCGAAAGAGAAAAAAGATGGAATGAATCATTTATAGACAAAGCAGTTAGAAGTATTCCTTCTAAGTTTGCAAGTAGTTTAATTACAAAAGTGCTCAAAACTAATATGGCCGACAACGGGTCGGGGTTAAAGGGTTATAAAAGATACATTATTGAAAACATGAATTTGTACGGCGAAATGCAAAGGTTAATGGCCAGCTATACTGGTAACTTAACCAGAAACTATACTGAGATTCCTGTTAAATACTTAGAAAGAACCTTTGGGGAAAGTGCTTACGGAGGAATAAAAGGGATGTTTAAAAGAACTTTTGCAGTTATTTTAGACTTAACAGGCTTAAAATTTATGGCAACTTTTTCTACAAAGCCCTTTACCTTAATGCCTAGTAGGGCCTTTGGTTTTACTGGAATATTAATATTTTCATTAGGATTAATGGATACTATTTACATGATAGCTCTAAAGTTAATGGGCCAAGACATAGGTACAAGGCCTTTATTTATAGTCGGTCTAATATTTATAGTTTTAGGTGTTCAAATGGTTATGTTTGGTATGCTTGGAGAGCTTATGCTTAGAACCTACTACGAGAGTGGGAAAACTAAAAACTTTATTGTTGCAGATAAAATAGAGAGAAAATAAGGGTCTTAAATTTCTGCCAAAATAAAGTTAAAAATACTTATGAAAAAATACTTTAAGATATTATTGAGAGTGGGTATTAGCTCTGCATTAATAATATTTTTATTAAGCACCCAGGACTTTAGTAAAATTAAAGATAGTTTGCTTTCGTTTAATTTTATATTTGTTGTTATAGCGTTGCTGTCTTTACTTGCAGGTACTTATATATCTTCTATTAGGTGGAAAACTATACTAAAAACCTCGAATATAAATGTTTCTGAGTGGTTCTTATTTGCTCTTTACATAAAAGGGTATTTTTACAACAACTTTTTACCTACCCAAATGGGAGGAGACGTTTATAAAAGTGTAGCTTTAGGAAATAAAATTAAAGACCAGTCCACTGCTTTATTTAGTGTGTTTATGGATAGGTTTGGGGGATTAGTAGTTTTACTAATTTTAGCGCTTTTCGGGATAGGGTCTTTGTATGGATTACTTGGTGTGTTTGCTTCTCTTGGGCTATTAATAGTTGGGTTAATGCTTTATTTTCCAGTTTTAAAGATTGCTGCTAAAAAAGTTAAGTTCTTAAAAAAGTTTGAAGACGCTAGTAAACTTTTTATTTCTGACAAGCAAAATGGTTTTTTGGTACTAACCTATTCCCTTCTTGTCCAAATATTTTCCTTTTTTACTACTTATACACTTTTTTTGGGTTTAGGTACTGTTTTACCCCTAGGTAAAGTGTTTGCCTTTTTACCTATTGCTGCACTTTCTTCTTTAATACCCTCGTTTAATGGTTATGGTACACAAGAAACAGTGTATGCCTATCTTTTTGCTACAGCAGGGGTTACTGCTACATTATCTATTACGGCTTCAATTATGAATCATATAGTTAGATTAATTATGAGCTTAGTTGGCGGGCTACTTATATTTTTTAATATAGATCTTTCCAAAAATAAATGAGTATAAGTAAAAAAAAGTTTAGAGTCCTTAGAATAATATATGATTTTGCGGATGAAAACGTTCAAACAGAAGGACTTTCTCCAGGCCCTTACGAATTAACAGTATCCCAAGGAAAAAATCCGAATTATAAAATATATGTTTTAACTGGTAATTTAAATGGAAAAAATGTTAAAGCAAAAAAGTTTAAATATTCTTTATGTGAGGGTCGAGTAGAGGTTTATAATCTCCCTCGTGCTATTTGGAAATTTGGCCCTTTTATAAGTTCCTCGGTATTTGTGCTGCCCTATTACTTTTATTTTAGATTAACTAAAAAGATTAATATTGTTCATATTCATCAGCAAATGGGTGTATGGTTACTTTTATACAAATATCTTTTTGGTTGGTTAGATAAAATACCATTTGTACACACTAACCATGCCTCTATAAAGGGTAGGGAGATGGTGGCCCTTTCAAAAGGTGAAAAACTTGGATTTATGACCAAATATTTTGAATATCCGCTTCACAAGTTTAACGATTATTTATCTACAAAAGTAGCAAATGTTTTAATTGCCGTAAGCGACGATACTTTAAAAGAATTAAAAGATTTTTATAATCCTAAACAACCCATTTATGTTATAGAAAATTCAGTAAGTATTGATAGGTTTAAAAAAGAAGGAGAAACTATTGATTATGGTTTTGAAAAAGATTCTAAAATTCTATTTAATTTAGGTAGACTTAGTAAAAGAAAAGGAATTGGTGTCTTGGTCGAGTCGTTAGCTATTTTACCTAAAAATTTTAAACTAGTTTTAGCCGGAATCTGGGAAAACGGCTATGAGGAGCACATTAATAAATTAATATCCAGGCTAAAGCTTACTGACAGGGTTAAATATATAGGTAAGGTTAGTAACTTTAAAGCACCTGCATACTTTAGATCTGCAGATATTTTTGTGTTAGCCAGTGACCATGAGGGTCTACCAAAAGTGGCAATTGAGGCTTTGGCATCTGGTAATAAGGTAGTAGGAAGTCATTTTAAACTTTCGCATGCTGTTCCAAATATTTTTTATCTAAAAGAAAAGAGTGTAAAAGATTTAACAGCAGGTATCTTAAAGATAGATAAACAAGAAAATAGGTATCAAGATACAAGAAAAGTAATAGAAGAATTTTACAGTTGGGATGCAAAGGCTAAAGACATTGAGGTTATTTACAAGAGCCTTCTTAAATAAACTTAGAGTTTACACAAATTTACTAATGCAAATCCTAGTCTACCCACTCCTTAATTTATCTGAATCTGAGATGGTATTATTAATCAATGATCTATTCTAAAGAAGTATATTATTTGTATACCAAAATAGCCCTCAAGGCTCATGACCTTGGATACGGTCCTTTAAGAGATTGTTTTTTACATTTTACCCCGCTCTTTACAAGGATTGCCCATACAAATGATAAGGACCCCAATACTCAATTTGAAGAACTGTTTAAAAAAATTGATTCTGTAGGTTCTTCCAAATGTGAAGAAATAACTGAGTTAATATATAAATTTTTTATTAATATCCAGGAACTGGGTTTTCCCAAAGAGCCCTCAGGACTTGTAGGTGTTTTTTATACTATTTATTATCCAAAATTTAAAAATTTGGGAATACACTTCTACTTACCTCCTGATCTAAAATCTAGTCCTTTTTTAATACAAAGTTTAAATCAGAGGCAATATGAACTTAAAGAGCTCTTTAAAAAAGCTAGAATTGATTATCCCCAGGCTGAAAGGGTAAGAGGGTTTTCTTGGCTCCATAATATGGATTTTTATAAGCGTATCTTTCCGACTTTTTACTATAACAAGGGTACTATCTCCGCTAAAGATTACTACGGTAGTAATGCCTACTGGGGACAATTTGTTAACAGAGACGGTAGCTGTAGAAAAGATTCAGCCAATAAGTTTTTAAACTGTCTGGATACCAAAAAAAATCTAGCCACCTTAACCGAGTGCTTTCCCCTTAAGGGGTTGGAGGTTATTTGTGATATAAAATATTTCTATGATTTTTACGGTGTTTAGTTCGTGTTAATTGTGGTTTTTCTTAGAAAGGGATTATCTTTCAAAAAATAAAATACCCTGTCAATTAACTATTACTTTTCCTAACCCACATTTTTGTCTAGAATTAATTTGTGTATAATATATAGGATAATCCTAAATAGGATTATCCTAAATAGGATTATCCTAAATAGGATTATCCTAATAATGCCTTATAGAAATAGGATAAAAGATTTTTATACCGACTCCTACTATCATCTATACGCCCGTGGCATAAATAAATAACCACTATTCCATAGAACGCCCGATTACACATTTTTTCTCTACTTACTTAAAAAATATTTGACCCCAAAATTTATAGAAAAAAAGATAGTCAATGGTTTTGAAGTGGAGATCGAAGCCAATGGTGTAAGCGATCTAGTTAAACTACATGCCTACTGTCTTATGCCTAACCATTTCCACCTGTTGGTTCAAAATGTAGAGATTGAGGGTGTGCAACTACTAATGAGGCGGGTACTGACCGCCTACGTTAGAGTATTTAATAAAAAATATGAAAGAGAAGGCCCCTTAATACAAGGTTCCTACAGATGTGTTCCTATACACTCGGAACCTCAATTAATCCACACGTCTCGTTATGTACATTTGAATCCTCTTAAAGATAGATTAGTAAAAAAATCGATAGAGTACCCATACTCGTCTTTAAAGTTTTATTATAACGGGAAGAATTTTCCAATATGGTTGAAGCGTAACGCAGTAATTCAGAATAGTACTGATTTTGGTAAGTTGGACACACTGTTGAAGGTTTTTGAGAAAGAGGATAATCCTATTTAGGATTATCCTACTTTAGACTGGGTGGGCGGGTAGTGTATAGTATAATGGTTTAATATATGAAAATTCTTATTTTTTCCTCTCTATTTCCCCCAGATATTGGAGGGGTGCAAAACGTTACTTACAATTTAGCTCAACAATTTAAAAGTAGTGGTCACGATGTTACTGTTCTGTCCTCAGTACGATTAGGCGAACTGATAGAGAACAAAACTGGGTTGTCCAAGATTTTTAGTTTTTTTAAGGTCTCTAAACCACTATACGTCTATAAAGATTTAAAGGTAAAAAGAGTATTTATGTCCTTACCCCGTACTTTTATGGGTTATCTTTCTTTTCCATATCGTTTTCTGAGTTCTGTTGTTGTAATCTCTGTATTTATTAAAAAAATCAAACCCTCTATTGTAAATTTCCATTTTCCCGACGACTCCTTGTATTATTTTTATGCAGTCTCACTATTGGCTAAGTTTCCTTACATAGTGAATATTCACGGTAATGAATTACACGTATTTAGTAAAAATAAATTTTATAAAAGAATTCTGGCAAAGGTGATTTTAAGAGCTAAAAAAGTAATTGTTAACTCTGAATATATGAAAAAGACACTTCTAAAAACCTTTTCTTCTATTGAGGAGTCAAAGATAGTAATAATTAATAATGGTTTAAATTTAGGTAAATTTAATAATTTAGAAAATAAACAAATTTCCCTAGAAAAGGACTCCTATTTTCTATATGTTGGGCGTTTAGATTATAAAAAGGGAATAGATATTTTAATTGACGTTTATAACAAAATAGGTCATAAGCTTAGCCATAACCTAGTTATAGTTGGTGGTTCTTCTGTCGGCAACACTGGAGATGGTGGAGTAAAGCTTGAGGAATATCAAAACAGGGCTACAAGTACAAAAATAAAGTTTGAAGGTTGGGTTGACCCAAATGTAATTCCCTACTACTTTAAAAATGCCTACTTTAGTATTTTTCCTTCTCGTAACGAACCCTTTGGGTTAGTTGGGTTAGAGTCTATGGCCAGTGGCACTCCTATTATAGCTTCAAGCGGTGGTTTTAAAGAGATAATAAATGCAACAGAAGGGGGTATCTATTTTAAACCGAATTCTAAAGCTCAACTCGAAAAATTACTTTTAAAGGTTGATGCTAATTCTAAAATTAAAGAAGTTTTGGCAAAAAAAGCACTAGAAGGTGTTGTCAATTTTGACTGGGGAAGTAAATCTTTAGAATATTTAAAGGCTTTTGAAGAGTCTAAAAATATTTGAATTAATTAACTTAATATTATGAAAAAACTTTTAATTGTCTCTAGAAGCACTGTTTTTCAAAATAAATCGGGGGGGCTAGAAACACAACTTAAAAATTTAATTAATTTTTTAAAAGATACTTATAAAGTCACTGTTCTTACCACAGCCTTAGAAAAATCTTCTAAGGTAGATCAAAAAAAAGAAATAGAGGGTGTTTCATATGTATTTTTAGCAAATACAGTTCCAGGGGAATATGGTTACTCTTTATACGAATCTTTATTTTGGCAAGTGCCTTTTAAAAAAAATTTTAAAGCCTTAAACAGTAATTTTAAAAGTAAAGCCTCTAATTATTTTAATAAAAACTTAAAAGGCCATTTTGATACCATTATTAGTCAGTCTTCTTCTGCACAAAATTTTAATTTAGGTGACGAAAAGTTGATTCTTATTAACCACGGCACAACTCTTAATGAGATCAAAAATAGGTGGTTTGGTTTAAATAGAGAACAAACAACTTCTTTTATTAAAGATTTTGTAAGGTTTATTGGCTTAGACCTACCGGTGTTGCTTTACGAATACTTTATAAACAACAATTTACTTTTTTCAAAAGCTAATAAAATTGTTTTAATAAGCGACAGGTTGAAAATAGATTTTGATAAACAGCATTTTAAGTTTTCTTCAAAAACTGTTGTTATTCCAAACTGGATCGACATTGAAAAATTTTCACCAAAAACTAAAAACAAAGATTTTACAGTGGTCTACTTTGGAAGAATAGACTTTGAAAAAGGCTTAAAAGAATTTGTTGAGGTTGCAAAAAATGTACCAAATGCAAAGTTTCACGTATTTGGAGATGGTCCGGATAAAGAAGCCTTCATAAAAATCAGTAATTTAGCTAACTTAAAATATCACGGTTCTGTCACTAATGAAGAAGTAGCAACTTTCTTGTCAAAGTCCCAGCTATTTTTGTTTTTAACTAAAAGAAAAGAGGGTATGCCTATGAGTATCCTAGAAGCAATGTCTTCAGGTTGTGCTGTAATTACAACATTAAAAGACAAGGCTATGGTAAAATTAAATGGTTACTTAGTAGTTGAAAGTGCGTATACGGCCGAAGAAAATTTGAGGGCTTTGCTATACAATAAAGTGGCCTTCAAAAAGGCCTCCATAACTAACCGCAACTACGCTATACTTAATTTTAGTGCTAAGTCTGTTGCAAAAAAATATATTGAAATTATATAGAATTAATGAATAGTTTTTTAAAGAAATTTAACTTGGAGAAGATACTACTAATATTCTTTGGGGTCATTATTTTACTAGGGGTTTTCATGCGTTTTCAGGACTTAGGGTATTCTGAGTTCCAAGGTGACGAAATCGACACAGTAGAATTTGTACCTGAAATAAATGGTACAGCTCCAACTTTTAAAACTTTTTTTTCGAAGGCAATTTTTGAAAATAAAAAAGGCCCTGTTCAGTACACGATAAATTTCTTTAATCTGCAAATTTTTCCTCGCTTAAATGAGTTTAATATTAGGCTGCCTTACTTGGTATTTTCACTTTTATCTTTTGTAGCAATATATTTTTTATCCAAAAAAATCTACAATGACCGTTTTATTTCTATAGCAACCTTAGCAATTTTTGCTTCAAATGGACTTCAGGTTGCCTTTTCTCGCATAACCCAGTATCAGGCTCTAATGTTTTTGTTACAGCCCTTAGTAATTTATTTATTTTTGGTAGGTTACTATAAAAAAAGTTTAAAAATAATTTTAGTTTCCGCTGTACTTTTTGGTTTGGCGTTTTTAACCCACTACGATGCCCTCGTTTTATTTTCATTTTTCTACAGTTTTTTATTATTAGAGTCATTAAAAAATAAGAAAAATATAAAAATTTGTATTAAATACGCTGTACTTTTTACCCTGCTTTTTGCAGCTATATCAGTCCCTTTTTACTTCTTTTATTTACACAGCGATTTTTATGAAAACACCACCTCTGCCTACCTAGGAAGAAGACTCTTAGGTTATGGCTTTATGCCCCGAGTACCTCTTGTTCTTAATATAATAATTCACTTATATATGCCAAAAGTCTTTTGGCTTATTTTCTTTTTATTGGTAAATGTAGCTTTTATCCCATTGTTAAAAAACCTAGGTTCAACACGAGTGCTATTTTTAAATCTAAGCAAAAAGGTTGTAGTAACTTTATATGTATTTGCTATAAGCCTTCTTACTTTTTCGGTCATTTTTAGTAATTACCCTATTAAACCTAGGGCTTCAACTTTACTAGTTTATATTTCTACAATAATGATTCTAAGTATTTTAGTGTGGTTCCATAAAAACTTTAAAACGGAAATAATTTCTTTAGTGACTTGGTTTTTATTTTCATTCAATTTTTACTTTTTCTTCATTAAAGACCCTAGAACTCACGTTTATATAGCCACTGTCCCTGCTTTTCTTTTGGCCGGTTTTGGTATAAAGGTTGTATGGGATCTTATAAATAAAGAGCTGTATCGATTATTTATTTTGCTGTTACTTGTCTCTGGTTTTATCTATCTCTCTGTTTTTAACTGGACTGTTTTTGTTAATAAAAATCCTGAGTACCCTTGGTTTCAAAAGACGCTGTTCGGACAAAATCTCTATCTAACACCGAGGGAATATCATAAAAAAGTTGAGGGTGTGTTTGGCTTTAATAACTACAGACACTGGAGGCAAGTTAGAGATTTATTTGATCGAGGGTGTTTAGTAGAGGGGTATAACGCTAATGAGAAAGATTCCGTTACAAGCTTTTATTTAAACAGACATCAAAGTACTGCAGATACAAAAGCTTTAATATTAGGAGCCCCAACCATTATTACTACAGAAGGTCCCCATAGTTGGGTTTATGTACCTTTAAACAAACTTCATGATGAAAAATATGTTCCTATTAAAACTTTTTACAATAAAGATGTTTTAGTAATGCAAATTTGGGGTGATATTTCTTTTTATCCAGAGGGAAAGATGCTTTGCGAATAAATTACCTGTAGTTACATTATAGAAAAGACCCTAAAATTTAACAAATTCCTAATTTTATATCGACAATTCTAACAAAGTTAGTTCAGTAATTTATAAATCAATATCCTTTTAAAATATGTTTAAGTGGCAATCAATAAGTTTTGTATCTAGATTATCCGCCCAATTCGTAGGTATTTTACAAGGTGCACTTATTTTACGTCTGTTATCAACTCAGGAATGGGGGACCGTACAGTTGGTTTTAAGCTTTGCAGCCATAATAGGTGCTTCACAAGCTTTAGGGCTTACCAGCGGTAGTACTAGGGAGATATCCGGTGCTAAAACTAATTCTGATGCTTATAAAGTTTTTTATACCTCGTTGATTTTAAGGTTAGCTATTTCCTTGCCTTTTATTATTTTTTTGTATCTATCCGCAGATTATTTTTCTCGTAGTACCGAGTTTCCAGAACAAGTATCTTGGGCTTTAAAAATGATTTCTATTGCCATGTTAATAGACAGTGTACGAGGAATTTTTAACTCAGTTTTATCGGGCTTTAGAAAGTTTTCCACTCTTTTTACCTATCAAATAATTAGAGCATTTCTTTCAATCTTAATCTACGTGACTTTAGTTAAATTTGTAGGCTTCAAAGGTTATTTTTATGCTTTTGTTTTATTTAATTTACTGGATGCTATATTTCTGTTTATTTTAGCTTTTAGAAATTTTGATAACCCTAAAATTATCATAAGCCTTATTGATTTTAAAAAAGTAGCAAAGGATGTTTTTGGAATTAGCATGGTCGTGTATTTGGTTAAAACAATATATTCTTTTTGGGAAAGCTCTCCTAATATTCTACTTAAAAATTTCTTAGGCGTTCCTATAGAATATGTAGCTATATTTTCCCTGGCCCTGATATACGCAAAAAAACTTATGGTTTTTTCGGACTCTATAACTGATGTAACACTTCCTATTATGTCTAAAAGATATTTTGAAGATGTTGAGGGATTTAAAAAGTCCTATAAATTAAATTTTTCAGTAACTTCCGTTGCCATATCCCTATTTGCGGGCCTTGCAATTTTTTGGAGTCGAGAAATAGTGCTACTATATTCCGGAAATGACGACTTTATACAAAGTTCTTATTTAATACCTTTTACAATGCTGGGTATTTGGTCGTACTCAAAAATTAATCTACTAAAGTCGTCAATATTTGTTCCTGCAAAAAAACTTTTTTCATTAGTTATAGTTTATGCCTCCATTCTTTTATCTACCTACTTACTATTTTTTACTATTAATTACCTAAATCCAAACTCTGTTCTTTTGAATTTTGCTATTTCTTTTGGCTTTGGTGCATTTATAGCCTTTAACCTTGGGGTACTGGTAGTGTATAAAACCTTAAGTATTATATTATTAGGTAAAATAGAAATTTTATACTTCCTGTTAACCTTCGTTTATTCTGGAATTTTCTATTTAAATCTTAGTTTCTATAATAGGGTATTTTGTACCTTTATTTTTATCCTACTATTTCTAGTTTATTTTTATAAACAGGGTATTCTTTTTAAAGTATATGAAAAAATTACAAAACGTTAAAAAACAACTTTTATTAGTCATAAGGAATAATAAGCTTTTGACTTTAATCTTGGTATTCGGTTTTGCTATTAGATTGCCTGGGGTAACCCACGGCTTACCTTTAAATTTTAATATGGACGAGGAATCATTTGTTAGATCTGTTTTGGGTTTAAGATTTTCTTTTAGTCTTAATAGGTTTGATTGGCCCCATACAAACTTTTTTATTCACTACTTTTTTTATTTTTTATTTTATTACTTTAGAGTGGGGGTTCAATTTTTAGGAATGAGAGGTTTATTGGAGAATTTTTTTCCTCTATTGTGGAATGACCCGGCGGTTTTTTACGCTATATCTAGATTATTAACAATTTTATTAGGAACCTTTACTGCTATTCCAGTTTATTTAACTTCGTTAAAGATTTTTAAAAGTAAAAAATATGGCCTAACCTCCGCCTTAATCTTATTATTGATCCCTTACCATGTTTACGATTCTACACAGGCAGTTTTAGACACCGCGTTAGGTTTTTGGTGCGCCTGGTTCTTCTTCTACTGCTATAAAATAATACAAAAACCTTCAAAAAATAATTATTTACTTGCCGGAGTTTTTTTGGGTCTAGCAACTGGTACTAAATACAATGGGGCGCTCTATACTTTGCCTTTTATAGTGGCAGTATTCTACTCGGCAAATTTCTCAAAGTTCACTTTGGCAATTAAAAGTCTTATATCGAGCAAATATCTAGGTTATTACCTAAAGTTTTTAATTGGCCTTATTTGTACCTATCTTATATTTAACTATCAAGATATTACCAATTTTAAATTGTTCTGGTCTGATGATTATGGTAGGGGACTTTTATTCCAACTAGACAATATTAAAAGTATACCTTGGGTGGAATATCCTCATTCCTTATATAGTAATCTTATCACTCAGGCATTAGGTGACTTAGGTTATGGATTTTATTTTTCCATTGTTTTAAGTTTAGCGATTCTTGTATTTTTTACACCCTTAAGAACAAAAAATAATGTCTTATTTACTTCTTTTATCCTCTTTGTTTACTTTTTTATATCTTCAAAAAGTAGGAGCCCTTCGCATTACTTTGTTTTTATTTTTCCATTATTAGCCTTAAGTATTACTCAATTTTTAATTTTTGCAGAAGCTTTTTTAAAAAACTGTAGTGAGTATTTTAAATTAAAAAAGATATACTCAAAATTTTTAATACTTGCATTGTATCTTTTGGTTTTTATTCCTTCTTTTGTTGCATCATCCCTAGTATTTATAAAGCTAGTCCAGCCAGATACCCGAAATGTCGCCAATGAATGGTTAAATCTTAGTGCGGATAAATCTTTACCTCTCTACTACATGGGAGAAAATCTGGAGCCCGTTCCCTTTGACGATATTGAAGAAAAAAGGGTAAGCAAACTAGATGCATCTCAAGTACAGATTAGAAAAACCCCATTTTATTTAATGATAGGGATACCTAATGTGGGTTACAATGATTTAGTTGTTAACATGAGGCATGAAAAAGTTAGGGGTAGAACCTCTAAATTTTTAACAGACTCTACACTTGAGCTATATGTAAACAATAAATATAAGTATGGGCCTCCTATATATGTGTTTAAGGTAAATAATGTTCTTCTTAAATAATTTATATTTTAAATATGCTAAAAAACCTTAATTTAAAAAAGATAAATTCTCTTGTACATAATTTAAAAACTGAAATATTTCTAGCTCTAGTGTTTGTATTAATAAGGCTACCTATGTTAGGTTTTGGGTTTATTAATACCGATGCCCCTACGTGGAAGTACCGTATATTTTTATTTTCTACAGCGGTTTTTTCTGGCGATTGGAAAGGTACCTATGTAACCTACCACCCGGGCGTAACTTTAATGTGGTTAGGTTCTATTGGATTAAAATTTTATAACGTTTTTGCAAATATATTTTTTGGCACGGAAAAGGTTGGCAACCCCACCACATATCTGAGTTTGCATTTTACTCAAATATTAGTTATCGATTTATTTATCGCATTTACTTTGGTTTTGTCTTTGTATGTAATCCGAAGAATTTTTTCTAAGAAAATAATGTATTTGTTCTTTTTAATATTAACTTTTGAACCCACAGTTGTTGCTTTAACCAAAGTATTACATACTGACGGGTTAATAACGTTTTTATCCTTACTTACAATATTATCTATATACTACTCCCTAGTATTTGGTTTATTTCAAAATTTAAAAAGAAGGTTTATACTTTGGACTTTTATTTCCTCATTCAGTATGGCTTTATTATTGCTTACTAAATCCAATGGTTTAGTTATTTTAGCTTTTTCAGGATTTGAGTACCTAGCAATTTACTTAATGTTCAAAAAAATTCAATCATTAAAACAACTATTTTCGGTGGCTGTTCCTGCTTTAATATGGTTGGGTTTAGTGGTTGTTTTTACATTTGTTCTTTGGCCTGCTTTGTGGGTTATTCCCTCCGATATCGTAAAAATTTATATTAATGGGGCTTTAGGGATTGGTTACGAAAGTGGCCATAAGCATTTGTGGTTTGGGAACTTAACTAGGGACCCGGGAATACTATACTACCCTGTAATAGTATTTATTAAGTACACCCCAATATTTGTCTTGAGTACTTTTTCAGGGCTAGCATTGTTTTTTTACTCTCAGTACAAAAAAATTAAAACATCTAAATTCTTTTGGATTGCTCTGATCTTTGTTGTTTTTTACTCGTTAATTATGTCCCAATCTGATAAAAAACTTCAAAGATATATTTTACCTGTAATTCCTTTTTTATCACTTTTTGCTGCCTATTACCTTAGTGAGCTTTTTACATCTCTTTCTAAGTGCAAAAATAAGTTGTGTAAAACCAGGTATACTTACCCAACTTTTACCTTTATTGTAGGTTTAAATTTACTAGTTTCTTGTTGGACTATATTCCCTGATTACCAGGCCTACTTCACCCCGCTTGTGGGCGGATTAAAGGGGGGGATGTTTATTGACGACCCTAAATGGCCTTTAGGTTACTCTAAGCTTGCTAAGCTACTAAATAAGGATGCTGATTCGTATGATCGAGTGGCCTTTATGCAAAAGGGACATATTTTAGACTTATTTTATAACGGTGAGGGTTGGGATGACAGTGCGGTAAATACCGGAAACCCTGGTGATTACTTTATACTCAAAGATTATAAAGATTTTGATTCACTGGGTAATATACCCTGGAAAAATTTAAGAATTATGAAAATAGGTAATCAGGATTATTATAGGATTTTTGAACTTAAATGATTCTATTAGCTAAAATTAAAAATCTTAAGTTTCCTAAATCCCTGTGGGTAATTTTTGTTTTCGCGTTATTTATTAGAGTTTCTGCCGTGGCATACGGTCTACCTTTAATGCTAAATAGCGACGAGCCCTCTTTAGTCAGCGGGGTATTATCTTTAAAAGACACCGCTTTAGTTTTAAGCCGATTCGACTGGCCTCACCTGCACTTTTATCTAAATTTTGTGTTTTATGTCATTGTAATTTTAATTACACGTATTTTAGGCATATTTGATGTTGGTAATATTATTGGTACTGATCTATCTATTTACTTCTACACTAGCCGAATTATAAACTCTTTAATGGGAGCTTTGACGATATTTCCAGTATTTTTATTTGCTAAAAATCTTCTTCAGTCTAAAAAAAAGGCTATCTTGGTTGCTTTTTTGTTTTCAATAATGCCCGTTCACGTTGTAGATTCGCATTTAGCTCTGCTTGATACGGCCATGACTTTTTGGTTAAGTATTTCTTTATATTTTTCGTCTAATCTTATATTTTCTTATACAAGAAAAAATTTTGTGTTGGCAGGTTTGTTCTTTGGTTTGGCCTTTTCTACTAAGTACACCTGCTTTCTTTATATTTTCTATTTCACCTTACTTCTCCTTGTTATTTCCGGGTTAGATTTTAGATTTGATCTTACCTACAATCTAAATTCTATTCGAAAAGCAGCTAAAAAAATGTTTTCTAAGTTTAACATTTTAAATTATCTTTACTTTTTCATAACTTCCATAGCAGTATACTTGGTTACTAATTTTTCGATTTTTATTAAGCCTGAGGTATTTTGGTCCAATACGTACGGTAGGGGGTTTTTATTTCAGTTTGAAAACGTAGGAGAAAAACAAGGTTTTGAGTATCCTGCGTCCTTGTATGAGAATTTTATAAAGCAGGGTTTCACTGACTACGGCTTCACACTTCTAGCTATAATGTTAATTATATTTATACTTTTCCTATTTTTTAGTTATAGAAATAAAATTACTTTGTTAACTGTCTTTTTTCCTTTATTTTTCTACTTTTTTATTTCTACAAAAGATCGGAGCCCGTCTCATTATTTTATATTTTTATACCCCCTAATAACTATCTCTGTAGTAAGTTTTTTATCTGATCTATCTTCATATCTTCGTAAAAGTTTCAAGTTTTTTGGTAGAATACCAAAGTCTGTACTTTTATACGTTCTATATTCAATAGCTATCTTTTCACCCCTATCCCTTACTTTAAAGGATACCTATAGATATATAAATGGCGATACGAGAACTGAGTTTAGAAAGTGGGTAATAGATAAATCTGAAAAATCCATCCCGATTTTTTACTATGGTGAGAACATGGAAAGTGTTACTTTTCCAAAGGATATAGTGTATGAAAAAATAGTGTTTGTGGATATAGGTTTTATGGAGACTTCTTCCCCCTACTCTTACTTAGTGCTGGGTATGAAAGATCTACAGGAAGAATCCCTTACAGGTCAGGATAAAGATGTAGAAGAGATAGATGGGGGTGAGCAAGATGTTATAGAACATGGGGTACTTGTGAAAAAATTTATGTCTAGTGGCCGGCTAGGCCCTAATATTTACGTGTTTAAAATAAACAATGACTTTAAAAATGACTAAGTTAAAAAATTTTTATAAGCTGTATAAAGTAGAAATTATATTCTTTTTCGTTTTTGTAATTTACCGTTTGCCTTTACTGGGTTTAGATATAATTAATACGGACGCTCCTAGGTGGAAAAGTAGAATTTATGAGTTTTCTTCTGCCCTCTTTAGTGGGAACTTTGCTGGAACTAACGTTACTTATCATCCGGGGGTAACTCTCATGTGGATAGGTACTTTTGCGGTTAAAGTTAGCAACCTATTTCAAAAAATACTCTACGGTGCCGTGGATGTGACAAGCCCCTCGGGGTATTCATTTTTACATTTTTGGGAGAAATTTTTTGTAGTTTTAACCTTATCTATCTTTTTAACTTTAGGATTGTATGTATTAAGGAGGTTATATGGAAATCTATTTACCTTAATTTTCTTTGTTTTTTTAACTTTTGAACCTCTGTTTTTGGCATTTTCTAGGGTTTTACATACCGACGCTTTAGTGACGACCCTTTTGTTTTCAAGTTCTTTATTTTTGTACTACGGACTATTGCCTAAAAAAATATCCAAGCGTTGGGTTGTTTTAAGTAGCCTTGCAGCAGCCCTTGCTGTCTTATCCAAATCTAATTCTCTTTTAGTATTTCCTTTTTCGGGATTACTAATGATGGTTGTTTTTCTTGGTAAATTTAATAAAAAAACCCTTATAATTAGCTTTAAAAAAATAATTGTAAATTACTTATTTTGGTTTGTAATTACCTTATCCTTTATATTTTTATTATGGCCAGCTCTTTGGGTTTCTCCCGTACAAACAATTACTGACTACTGGTACGGTATTACGGGTGTAGGTATTGAGGAAGGTCACTTTCACAAGTGGATGGGAATAGAGACTAACGATCCTGGGTTATTATTTTACCCAATAACTTATTTTATTAGATTTACTCCCACCCTAGTAATATCCTCTTTCTGTGGAATCTTCTTATTTATATACGGGGTATTTAAGTACCGAAAAGTGGATAAATTACTTCTATTGTCTTTATTTTTTGTATTTACCTACCTACTTATGATGAGTTCTACATCCAAAAAACTAGATCGTTATATTTTACCCACCATACCTTATTTTGTTTTGTTTGGTACCTACTATATTTCCGTTTTTCTTAGAGTCATTAAAAAATACAATTTACCTACAGTCTTTTTTGTAGCGTCTTTAATATTCACGTCTAATTTTATGTTAACTTACAAAACATTCCCAAATTATTTATCTTATTACAGTAGTTTTATAGGTGGTTACGAGGGAGGTAAGTTTATAGATAAATCCCAGTGGCCTTTTGGTCATAGAGAACTTTACCTGTACATTAATAGCCTACCTAATGCAGAGACATTAACATTATTTATACGCAGGCCTTTTTTATATGATCCTTACTTACACAATATTGCTTATGACGTGGTGGAGGTAAAAAACTTAGCAAAGCCAGGTGATTTGTTTATTTTAAAGGGGAATGATGACTGGGAATTTTTGAATGAAAAGTCTCA
>Ga0210025_1000247_pt1 | contig 76750 bp, 58 predicted proteins | sample CryGeyme20150102_FD_183989 | JGI IMG/M metagenome (GOLD analysis project Ga0210025, IMG submission 183989) | Groundwater microbial communities from Crystal Geyser aquifers in Utah, USA - Crystal Geyser metaG 2015-0102 (SPAdes) (version 2) | ecosystem: Environmental > Aquatic > Deep subsurface >... | reverse complement strand
AAAAATTTCCTTGCATTTTTCTCGCGTCTCCTCCCCCCACCCCTCCACCGCGAAGCGGAAAAAGAAATGGAAAGGAAATTTTTGGTTTTGCTTCGCCGTCAACATTCTCATATATTGTAATATATCACATTATTGATATACGGCACAACAAACTGCTACAATACGAACTGTGGATATGAAAACTTCGTCAATCAAACTAGGTAAAAACATCAAGCGCATACGAGAGAAGAAACAAATGTCGCAAGGCGACATTTGTCGTGCTCTCGGCTTCGATCGTGCCCAAATGAGTAATATTGAAGCTGGCAAGGGCAATCCAACGCTTTCTACAATAGAGAAAATTGCCCAAGCGTTGGGAGTTGCGAGCGATGAATTACTAAAATAAATATATGCGTGAACGTCTAAATTTAGAAAATCCGAGAAACGAAGAAACGATTGAGCGAGAAAAAAGATCGGAAGTGCTTTTGCGTTTTTTACGTTCGGCAGAAAATATAGAGCCACTACATGGAAGAAAAATGGAAGATATATTTTCTAGCGAAGAAGAAAAGCGTGCTTTTCTTGAAAATCTGCAAGAAACAGAATTTGCTGAATTGCTAGACGGTGTAAATGGAATTTTGCGCGGTAAAAAGAAAGACGAATGGGGTATGGATGGCGAGACTGTTGCACTTGAAGGAATGATGGTGGGAGTGGGTTATGTTCCACCTAGACAAGAAGATAAGCCAGAGTTACTTGCCAAAGTTTTGGCTTCCGCAAAACAAATGAGTCGGGACGGAAAAAGTTTAGAAGATATTGCGTTGCTTGTTTCGTCATCCTTAAACGCTGTTCACCCATATTTAGACGCAAACGGTAGAACGAGTCGCCTCATTCACACATTACTCACTAAAGATTTTAATGACGAAACAAAAGCCGAATTACAGGGAGTGTTAGGTAGAGATGGCAGGGATAAATTAGATATTGACCCCGGACTTATCCAACATGAGATTAACGATTTGATAGAAAAAGAAGTTGGTGCAAGAGATAGTGAGATTAACACAGACAAAATTACAAATTTGTTTGGCAGTAAACGTGATTTTCAATTTAGTGCTGAAATTTCAGAAGAAGACCAGAAATTATTTGGCGAACTTTTAGATAAGGATGACCGATACTTGTTTTTGAGCGTTTTTCAGTATCTACAACAACAAGGAGACAAAGAAAAGTATCTTCGTAAATTTCCAGAGCGTACGGCTGTTCCGATTGAATTACTTTCAAGAAATTTGACACAAGAAGGATTAAGTCAAATTCTCCAAACCTACAAGGAATTGAAGAAAAAATATGTTGAGACTCTGATTGATAGTATTGCTCATCCCGAAAATGAAAAATATCAGATTGAGCACGAGGGACAAAAAACCTCTCTCAAAGACTATTTTGAGTTGAGAATGAAAGAAAAAGCTGAAGAAATTGCAGAGGAAGACCGATTAGCAAAAGAACGACAAGAGGCAGAAGAAAGAGAGTTGGCGCGAATTGAACAAAAAGAGAATCTGATTAAAGAGCGCTTTAATCAAGGCGAGGGTGAATACAAAAATTTTTCTGCGGAGGAAATAAATACTCTTCAGCAATTAACGCAAGAACTCGCTCAAATTATTGAAGCAGAAAAAAGTTTTGAAAGTCAGCAATATACAGATGAACAAAAATTTGGAATCCTGACAGATTCTCTTTTTGATCTTTCTCAACGAGTAAACGCCAATGTTGCTGTATCGAGAGAGCAGGTAAATGCTTATGTTGCTGGCAAGCAACAGGAATTATTGGAATACTTTTCGCAATATCATACCGCTGCAAAGATAATGAGCCATTTGGATGACTCCCAAAATTTCAAATATAAACTCGACACCTCAAAGGATTATGAAATTCCTTTTGCAAAGCAAGAATATTTGGAAGGTAAAGAGGATATTTCAAGTTTTTTGGACGATCTATTTTCACAGTCGGTTTATTATGTCAGCGAAAATGGCTCGTCCTTGCGGCTGAAATTGTTTGAAGTTAAATCAAAAAAGATAGAAGAAATTGCTCAGCAAATTATGGAGGGAATTTTTTATAGCGACAAAATGGTGGATTATAGCGAAAAGAAAGTTGTCAGAGTTGATAGCGAACAGCCAGCGTTTCGCAAATATATTTTTGAAATCGTCAGCCCCGATTTTTCAGCGACAATCCAAACACAAACAGAGCAGGCTGTTCACGCCGGTGTTGGAATTGTTAGAGACGAAGAAGGAATTTACGTTAACGTGCCTGCGGAGTCAACATTACATTCAGGTTGGCACATTGTAAGCATCAAGAATTTACGGGAGTAAATCCCCTCCGTTTTATAATTTTTCCTAAAACGGCAGGGATTGTTGTGCGCGAACGGGAGGGTGGGTCAAGCACATACAGATTTGTTTGTGCCTGAGCACAATCCATATTCTTTGAGTTACCACTAAACTCCATCGAAGCCACCAAGCGAACACATACAACGCCGAAGCAGCCAGCGCGAGCGAAGCGAGCGGGCTATGCGTAGGCGGTTGTGTGTGGTTCGCGAACTCCAGAGTTACCACTAAACGCGGATAGCAGGGCGCCTCGGTCGCCGTGAGGGCGGAGAAAAGAGCAGTCAAAACGTGATAAAATAATGATGCTCTTTTCGGAGACTGAAACGGCGAAGCAAAACCAAAAATTTCCTTTCCATTTCTTTTTCCGCTTCGCGGTGGAGGGGTGGGGGGAGGAGACGCGAGAAAAATGCAAGGAAATTTTTTGGTTTTTGCACACGCGAGTCCGCGAGCGTATCCGAGGCGCATTGGTTCGTTTCCCCACGCAATCGGAGCGTACAATGCAGTTTCAAGCCACCACGCGCTCCGCGCGTGCGAAGTCAGGGGTTCTGCTCGAAATGGGTTCTAACTTTTTCAAACAAACACCACCAAAATTGATTAGCATCAGAATTGACCGCGCCCGCGCCGAAGGCGCGGGCTTGGGCTGGCATTTCCGCCAAGAAATTCCAGGGGGTTTTGAATTCCGCCGAAAGCATTCCCGCCGAAAGTCGGCGGTTCCACAAGCTGAAGCTTGTTCTGTGCTTCGCACAGGAGCCGATGCGGAGAGATTACAAATTGTCGGTGTAATGCAAAACCTTTTATCAATTTAATTCCCGAAGCTATGATCAAATATTTTATATATTGCCGTAAATCAAGCGAGGACGAAGAACGCCAAGTTTTGAGTATTGAGGCGCAATTGACGGAGCTTCGTGAATACGCCAAGCAACAAGGTTTATTTGTTGTTCGTGAATATTATGAAAGTAAAACGGCGAAAGAGCCTGGTCGTGAGGTATTTAACGAAATGCTTGGCGAAATTGAAAAAGGTATTGCATCGGGAATTTTAGCGTGGAATCCAGACCGTTTAGCGAGAAATAGTATTGACGGTGGCAAGGTCATCTATTTTGTGGATACTCTAAAAATTGTTGCGCTAAAATTCCCGACATTTTGGTTCGAAGCGACACCCCAAGGAAAATTTATGTTGAGTGTCGCTTTCGGTCAAGCAAAATATTACACCGACAATTTGAGAGAAAACATTTTGCGCGGTATTCGGCAAAAAATACGCCGTGGTGAATTATCGGCAAAAGCTCCAATCGGTTATTTTAACGAACCGCGACTTCGTACGATTGAACCTGACAAAAAGACATTTCGTAAAGTAAAGGAGTGTTTGGAGGCTTTTGCTTCGGGACAATTTACACTCACTGGTATTCAGCGCAAAATGTTTTCTCTCGGCTTGGTTGGCAAGACGGGCAAACCACTGCACATCGCCAGTATTGAACATATTTTGACCAATCCTTTTTACTACGGACATTTTCAATATCGTGGCGAGGTGCATGTGGGTTCGCATAAGCCAATGATTGCAAAGAAACTTTTTGACGAGATACAAATAGCACTTGTTCAGAATGGTAAGCCACGCAAAAAGCGAGGACCGAAGAATTTTCAGTTTTTAGGTTTTGCTACTTGTGGGGTTTGTGGCTACGCCATAACCGCCGAGCGACATATCAAGAAAAGTGGTTTGAAATTTATTTACTACCGTTGCACCCACAAGAGCAAAACTATTTCGTGTACTGAAAATCGCTTTTTGCGGGAAGAAGTGCTAACCGAGCAAGTGAAAAAACTTTGTCAAAAAGTTTCTTTGCCCGATGAATGGCGGGGAAAATACCTTGCTCATCTTGAAAGCGAGCAAGCAGAATCTCGCCACTCATCAGACCTTTTCGCTCAAAATCTCCGCGATAGTATTTCCGCCATTAAAATACGCTTAGAGCGACTGACAGACGCATATCTTGGCGAAGCGTTGGAACTTGCCGAGTATCAAGAGAAAAAGAATGTTTTAATGGCGGAAAAGAAAACGATTGAGGAGAAGTTATCGGATTTTGAGCGAAAAGGTAATCATTGGCTCGAACTCATGCGAAACTGGATTATTGAAGCCAACCAAGCCGAAAATCTCTCTAAACAAGAAAATCCCTCACGGATGAGAGATTTTCTTGTTTCCATCGGCTCGAACCGCCGCATAGCGGCGGGAATGCTTTTGGCGGAATTCAAAACCCCTTGGAATTTCTTGGCGGAAATGCCAGCCCAAGCCCGCGCCTTCGGCGCGGGCGCGGTCAATTCTGATGCTAATCAATTTTGGTGGACCCTAAGAGATTCGAACTCTTGGCCTCCGGCTTGCAAAGCCGGCGCTCTAACCAACTGAGCTAAGGGCCCTTACTAGGTTATATGTTATAGCTTAAATATTATTGCGGTAAATTATATTTTAGTAAAGGGCTAAGTAGCCAGCCCATAAAAGCTGGAGCGCTGCCAGTCATAGTGATGATGCCTATCAACAGTAACCCGACGCCTATTAATTTATAGCCTAAACGTGAGCCACCCTCAGTACCAAGCTTAGCTTCAAACCAGGCAATGCGTCCGAAGTTATTAAGAAACCATTCGCTCTTAATAACTAATATAGCTCCCCCGATTGTTATTAATATTCCAATTACTATCGACATATTATCTTTTTATCTTATGTAATTTAGAGGGTTAACTCTAACATTATTAACAATGATTTCAAAATGAAGATGCGGTCCGGTGGAACGCCCGGTAGAACCCATCGCGGCAATATTATCGCCCTTTTTAACTACATCACCTACTTTAACAAAAAGTTTTGAAGCATGTCCATAGCGTGTTTTAATACCACCACCGTGATTAATGACAATGGTATTACCATAACCACCGTTCCAACCGCCTTGAGCAATTGTGACGACGCCATCATCAGCCGCGTAAAGAGGCGTGCCAATTTTATTGGCAATGTCTAGGCCAGTGTGGCGCCAAGAGAAGTATTGAGTGATGCGGTGACCCACTGTTGGCCAGAGCATGTTATTACCGCTTGATGCTACCGCCGGTTGTTTAATGAGGCTACTGATTACAGATAGACCGCTAGCAGCGCTGCTACTTCTTACTGCTATTGTGGTAATTTTTTGGGCGCCAGGCAATATGATGGTCGCTCCCGCCATAAGACCGCCACTTAGATTATTGGCGCTTAAAATCTTGTCGCCATCAATATCGTATTTGTTGGCGATAGCACTAATTGTATCTCCGGATTTTACTGTATATTGTATACCACTGTAAGGTAAGATGGTCAGAATATCGCCAGGACGAATTAAACTATAAGCCGTTAAATTATTGGCCCATAAAATAGTGTTGATGGTTAAACCAAATTGTTTCGCAATACGACTGACTGTGTCACCGTTTTGTACTGTATACTTAGTTATCGTCGTCCGATGTGTTGGTGTATTGTCTGCATTATTTTTTTCGCCTGGTAATAGTTGTGGTTTTAACATTAAGTCTTGATCGTAGCTAAAAACTTCGTAGTCGTTAGATTGTATGTTTATTTCGGGGGATAGGTAGGAATTTTTAGTTAGTGTCCCGACTGTATCGGAATATTTTTCCGGTAGACTATTTAGACTGGTTGATCCGGTAGTGTCTTCTATTAAGATTTCAGTGGATAAATTACTGAATTCAGAGGAAGTTAAATTAGCCATCACAGTTTGGGATATTTGTTGAGTTAGCGGGACGGCTTGAGTTTGTCTACTTAAGTTTCCGAAGATAAAAATGATGGTGAGAGTAAAAATGAAGATGTAAACCAGTTGGTTGCGGATTACTTCATTGATAGTTCTCAGAGCCAAGTCATTCTTTTTTAAACGGAAAACGTTAAAATAGATTTTGACTAATATTTTATAAAAAATCCCTTTAAAGATTAAACGAAAAAAGCCGGATACGATCCGGGAAAAGCTGCGGAGTAAATTGGTGCCTCCTCGTAGAAATTTAATTAGGAACAAGCCAATCTCTGCTCCGGTTTTCTCAAATTGTTGTCTATTACTTGGACTGATATAGTTATAATTCCGTTACATCTATACTATCATTTTTAAACTTTTATCGTCAATTTATGATATAATTCAAATAGTTATAAAAAGCGACGTAGTTTTTAATATTATTATGTATAAGATAGTTTTTTTGCGTCACGGTGAAAGCGTTTGGAATAAAAAAGATTTATTTACCGGTTGGACAGACGTATCTTTGACTAAATTAGGTGAGTCTGAGGCCATTGAGGCTGGGCGTTATTTACGTCGCCGTGGCTTTGTCTTTGATATTGCTTGGCACTCTTTTTTAAAGCGTACTACCAAAACTTTGCATCTAGTTTTAGATGAACTAAAATCACCCCCTAGTACTATATACGCAGATTGGCGTTTAAATGAGCGTCATTATGGAAATCTACAGGGATCAAGCAAAATAGCAATGGCGCATAAATTTGGCATGGATCAAGTTTTTCATTGGCGTCGCGGTTATGATGTTCATCCACCTCAAATTACAGCAGCTAATCGTTATAACCAAAGAAATGATAAAAAATATAAAGATATTATGGTCCCCAGAGAAGAAAGTCTAAAAGATGTAGTAACTAGAGTTGTTGAATTTTGGAAGGAAGAAGTTGTCCCGAGGATTAAAAATGGTGACCGTATTTTGATTGTTGCTTCAGGGAATAGTTTGCGGGCGCTTATTAAATATTTAGATAAGGTTCCAGTTAGAGAGATTATTAAATTAAATATTCCTTTAGCCATTCCTTTAGTTTATGAACTAGATAAAAATCTAAAACCACAGCGACACTATTATTTAGCTTCTAAGAAAAAGTTGGACGCCGAAATTTCACGCATTAAACATGTAGGTAAAATTAAAAATTAGTTAGAAAAAATCTCCGTAGAACACGGAGATTTTTTAAGTTCGCTAAATAATTTGGGACCAGAATATGTTTTATTATTTTACAATAACAGAAAATGGTTCTTTGCGTCCGTAAGGCGCCGGTCCCGTTTGTAAACAATATTTTTTTATACCTTTTTTGAAATATGGGGGGCGTTGTGTTTGGATGCGGCCGGCTAGATAATAACTCAAAGACAGGATAAAACCAAAATTACTGTTGGGAGGTAATTTAATGTCCCAGCGATGACCGGGCAGTCCGAAATAAATATTTTTTCCGAAACTAATGACTAATTCCTGTTTTGATTCACAAATAAATTTGGCGTGGCGAGCGTTGCCCTCGCTAAAGGCGCGTAAACTGGAATAAGGACCAAACATTTCATCGTCCTTTACTTTAAGCATATCCACAATAGCTTTAAACTTGTCGGGTAGAATAAAAGTAAAATAACTATGTTTTTTAAAGCTGGCCGGTATTTTTAATTTTTGTAAGAATTTTTTTATAGCCTTAACGTCTTCGCCTGTCTGGCCCAAAATCATTCCCAGGTAAGTGGAGTAATTGTAAGAGTAGGGCTCAGGAAATTTTTGTGACACGATAACATTATTGGCTAAAGCGGCACCACTGGAATTTTGGCCACAAGTTATTAAGGTAGTTTTTAGTCCGGCCTTCTTAGCTTCTTTGATTTCCCAGATGGAATCTTTTTCCCCTGAGGCGGAAATAACAATAGCCTCAGTAATGTTTTTACTTTTTATGAGAGGTTGGTAGATTTTTAGAAGTTCTAAAAAATTTCCCTCATCGGCAAAAATAACCTGACGTCCGGCAAAAAGCATGCGACCGGTGTGATAAGCATTAACACTGCCTACCACAAAGCAAAGAGAACTTTTTGGCCAAGAGTGATGACAGACCGGTTGAGTTTGAAAAAAATCTAAAGCGGCTAACACACTTTCATCCAGATTCGGCAGTTTTTTAATTTCCATATTTTTTATTTTAGCTATATTTTTATTATAATTCATCTTGATTTTAATTTCAATTTTTGTTATTGTTTAGTTGTTTATTATTTAGTTTAAGTTTATGTCCGGACATTCTAAATGGGCGACTACTCATCGTCAAAAAGAATTAGTTGACGCCAAACGTGGGGCCGCTTTTACTAAGCTGGCTAATATTATTACTATAGCTGCTAAGACCGATGGCGACCCGGAAGCTAATCCGTCTTTACGCGCTGCTATTGATAGAGCACGTGCTGCCAGCATGCCTAAAGACAATATTGATCGAGCTATTAAAAAGGGAACCGGTGAACTGGCTGGCGATCAAGTGGAAGAATTATTTTACGAAGGTGTGCTCCCTCCGGGCATTCAATTGGTTGTTAAATGTTTAACCGATAATAAAAATCGTAGCGGTTCTTCCGTTCGTCACCTTTTTACTAAGAATGGCGGCTCCTTTGGCGCTGTGTTATGGAACTTTGATTTGCTTGGTGTAATTCGTATTCCCAGTGAATCAATTAAAGAAAAAAAAATAAGTAACGAGGAATTGGAATTAGAATTAATTGATCAAGAAATTTTAGATTTTCAAAAAGAAGAAGAAGGTATCACAGTTTATACCGATATTAAAGATTTGAATCGTATTAATGAATTTTTAGCAACCAAAGAATTACCAGACATAGTCTTGGGAATTGAATATGTTGCAAAAGATAAAATAGCAGTACCGGACGGAAGCCAGGAAAAAATAGATAAACTCTTCGCCGAACTGGAGGATAATGAAGATGTTAGCGATTACTATTCTAATTTATTATAGGCAAGTCTTTATGCCAAAAATTATTTTAGGATTGGATCCTGGCTTGGCAGATACCGGTTACGGCGTAATTAAAGTAGTCGGGCCAAAAGTTACTTGTCTAGCTTATGGCTCCATAAAAACAGCGGCCGGCTTAGATTTAGTGGATCGCTTAGACGAACTACATCAGCAATTGGATAAAATTATTAAAAAATATCATCCTCAAATTGCTGCCGTTGAGCAATTATTTTTTAATAAAAATGTACGAACAGCTCTAATTGTTGGGCAAGCGCGTGGTGTTTTGCTTTTGACTTTACGTCAGAATAAACTACCGGTATTTGACTTTACGCCAGCGCAAGTTAAACTGGCTGTAACCGCTTACGGTCAAGCTACTAAATTGCAAGTACAAAAGATGGTTAAAATGGTTCTTAATTTAAAAGAGATTCCTAAGCCGGACGATGCCGCCGATGCTTTAGCTATCGCTTTGTGTGCTTTAAATTCACGTTAATGAAAAAATTACTTAAAATTGTTCAGGTGGCTTCCGAGGTTGCGCCTTTTTCCAAAACCGGAGGCTTAGCTGATGTCAGTCGTAGCCTATCTAAGGCTTTGCGCCGCTTAGGACACAAAGTAATTGTTATCACGCCTTTGTATGGTCGCTCCATTGATAAAGAGGAACATCATTTGGAATTAATTTTTTCTGATATCGTTTTACGTCTCAATAGTCAGGAAAAAATTAAAGTAAATTATTGGCGCGGTTATTTGATGGATGGTTTGCCTGTTTATTTTGTAGAATGCCCCAAGTATTTTTCTAAACATACTCGCTTATATGGTTCTGACCAGGAGAACGCCAGGTTTTTAGTATTTAATGTCGCCGTTTTAAAACTTTTGTCTTTATTGAAATTTTCTGCCGATATTATTCAGTGCCATGATTGGCAAACCGGTCTCATCCCTTATTATTTAAAAACAGAGTTTCGCTACTCTCAAACTTTAATAAAAACTAAAACGATTTTTACCATTCATAATTTAATTTTTCAGTTAGGACATAATTGGTGGGGAATTTTACCGGAGCATAAAGACTATGGACGAAGTCGTTTGCCGCATCTTGCCGATCCCGCCCTAGAAAATATCAATTTTGCTAAACGAGCTATTTTATCGGCTGATTTTATTAATACCGTTAGTGAACAATATCGTGAAGAAATCATGACTAAAAGGTTTGGTCAAGATTTAAATCGTATTTTACAAAATCGTGCCGATCGTTTGGTTGGTATTGTGAATGGTATTGATTATAATACTTACAATCCGGCGCAAGATACCGCCTTGGCTAAAAACTATTCTTTTAGTAATTCTGAAGTAAAATCAGAAAATAAAATAAAATTACAACAGACTTTCGGTTTGCCGGTGATAAAAGATATGCCAATCTTTTGTACGACTTCACGAGTGACTTTTCAAAAAGGTTTTGAACTTTTAATTAAACTTTTTCCGGAACTCATTAAATTGGAAGCACAATTTATTATTATTGGAGCGGGAGATAAAAAGTATATAGGTGAATTACAGAAATTAGCTCGTAAAAATCCGGAAAAATTGGTGATTGTTCCTTCTCACGAAGCTAACCAACTATATGAAACATTGGTTTACGCCGGTGCGGATTTTTTTCTCTTGCCTTCTAACTATGAACCCTGCGGTATTAATCAGTTGATTGCGATGCGTTATGGTTGTGTTCCGATTGTACGTGCTATTGGTGGCCTTTATGATACAGTAGAAGATTTTTCGGCAGTTGCTCGACGGGGAACGGGTTTCACTTTTGAAAATGATAATGAGTTTGATTTACATGGTGCGATTATTCGTGCTTTAGAGCATTATAAAAATAAACGAGTTTGGCGCCCGCTGGTTAAGCGTGCGATGCGCCAAAGTAATGGTTGGGAAATTCCGGCTAAGAAGTATGTAGAGCTCTATTATAAGGCTTTGAAAAATTAAAGCGCTTTAAATATGTTGTGGTTAAATTTTTTACATTTTTATCAGCCAGCGAATATTGAGTTTCATCATATTCGTGAGGCCTTAGATAAAAGTTATTGGCGTCTTGTTCGTTTGTTGGAAGAGCATCCCAATTTGCACTTTACTATGAATGTCAGTGGTTGTTTATTGGAGCGCTTAGACGATGAACACGAAACTGCTTGGTTGGAACGCTTGAAATTACTTGTGAAGAAGGGGCAAATAGAGTTAACCGGTTCCGCCGCTTATCATGGTTTTCTCCCCTTATTACCAGAAGTGGAAGTTTTGGATCAAATTACAACTAATGCCAAAATTTTAAAAAAACATTTTGGTAAAGATTTTAAACCGGTGGGATTTTTTTTACCGGAAATGGCTTATAGTCCGGCGGTGGCAAAGTTAGTTTATCAGGCCGGTTACCGCTGGATTATTTTAGATGAAATTTCTTATGATGGCGATGACCGACACTTAGAGGCAGGAAGATTCTATGCAGACGCGGCTAGCGGCTTAAAAGTAATTTTCCGCAGTAGAAAATTTTCTAATGCTTATCCGCCTGATAAATTATTGCCCTTATTTAAAAAAATAGAAGCCTCTATTGTCGCGACAAAACATGACAAGAAAAAAGAGACAAGCGAAGTGTCGGTCGTCGTGACGGCCACTGATGCTGAACTATATGGTTTACGCCATGAAGACCCGACCGGAGAAATGGAGAGAATCTCCAAGTTAAAAAGTTTAAAGACTCAGACTATTTCCAGTTATTTATCAACTGTAGAAAGAAAACACATTTTGTCGGTTAAGTTACGCCCGTCTTCCTGGGAGTCAACGTTAACGGAAATTAAACGAAATCATCCGTATCAACTTTGGCATGATAAAGATAACAAGATTCAACTTGATTTATGGCGTTTGGCTAATTTAGCTTTATCACTAAAAGATGAATTTAAAAATGATGAGAATTTTTATTGGTATCGTTGGCATTTATATCGCGGTTTAGCCAGTTGTACTTTTTGGTGGGCGAGTGCTCGAGATTTTTCTAAACTTTATGGCCCTTATGCTTGGAGTCCGGATGATATTGATCGTGGCTTGGGAGATTTAATTCGTGCGGTTCGTTCTTTATCGGATATTCGATCAAAAAAACATAAATTATTAGCGGAAAAATATTATTTGCGTATTCAAGAGCGTGTCTGGCAGACGCATTGGAATAAACATTGGCAGAAAAATGTATGAACAAGATTAGAAAATTATTAGAGCCCGACTTTGTTGTTGAATTATTCCGTAAGGAAGTTTTACCGCATTATCCGATGTTTAAGGATATTAGTCGCGTAGAAATTAAAACTTATAAAGATTTAATTTGGGAAACAACGTATCACGTAGTATTTCGTTTTAATACCTATTTTATTAAAGCAACGGGAGAGGAAATTAAAGTGCCAATTTTTTGTTCCGCTCACAGTGAAGAGTCGCGGGAGAATATTTATTTAGCTTTAAAATATTTACGGGCAGCTAAATTTTCGACCGCCTCTATTGATATTCCCCATCCTCTATTTTATTCGGAATATTTTCGAGCGACTTTTTATCGCGGTTTGCGGGGAGAAAATTTATTATACTATGTGAAGAAAAAGAAATTTGCTATGGTCACTACAATAGTTGTAGCAGCGGCTAAAGTTTTTGCTCGTTTACATACTTTACCGGCTAATTCCGAGGCTAACTTTAATCCCTTGAATTCCAATATTGTCACAGTTATTCCCGGGGTAGATAGAATTTTGCGAGAAGTAGAGGCGCGCTATCATGGTAAATATCATCCGGACCTGCAAAGAATATATTATTATTTTATTGTACAAGAAGAATCTTTTCGTCAGTCCGGTATTACTTTAACATTAATTCATGGTGATGCTCATCCCGAAAATATCATTGTGACCGCACCTAAACGGGTTGGCTTAATTGATTTTACCGATGTCTGCCTCAGTGATCCGGCTCGTGATGTTGGTGGTTTTTTGCAACAGCTGGAATATCAAATACTTTCTAAATCTAAAGGTGAATTACAGGCTGATAATTTAAAGAAATTATTTTTGGATACTTATTTGGCGGCATCCGGCCAAGAATTAACTTCCGAGTTTCAGGCCCGGATTGATTTGTATTATAATTGGACGGCAATACGCTCTGCTACTTATTGGTTGTTAAAGTTTGGTCATAACGAAGAGCGAGCGGAATATCTTCTTAATTTAGTCAAACAGAATTTAAAAATGTAGTTATGGACCATCATCTTATTTTTGAAGGAGCAGAACTTAGCGGCAAGAGTTGGGTGATGTCGCAGATTTATAAATACTTAGAGCCGGTGGGTGCGACCAGTGATAAGGTACTTAACGGCTGTTACTGGTTTAATTGTGATTTGGGATTTTTTGGCACTGAACTGGCGCCAAAAATAATTCCTGATTATTTGCATACTTTTCAGACATTAAAAGATAAAAATATTTTGGTAGAAAAATTTCATTTATCGGAATTAATTTACGATGAACTTTATAATGCTGAGTCATTTCGTAATTTTTCCGCTGCTGATTTTCAAGTGATTGATCAAAAGTTGAAGAAATTAAATTTTAAGATTATTTTACTGACTTTTCCGGAAGACAAGGCATTACTGGCTAAGCGTCTTCAGGATCGTTTGAATTTATATCCTCATTATGGTCGCATTGCCAAGACACCGGAGTTTTATTTGCAGCAACAAGCCTTGTATAAGGAGCGTATTAAAAATAGCTCTTTAGACTATTTAATTCTAGAGGTGTCTAAGTTTCCTGATGAGGAATTACTGGCGAAAATTAGAGCATGGATACAGGGCTGATTTAAGAGATGCTTTTTTCTTAGCTTTTCCTGTGATATAATAAATCCAGTTAAAAACTGGATTTTTATTTGTTTTATTATATGTCTCGTAGAAAAAAGAATCGTAACCCTTTAGATTATATAAGTTTACCTAAGTTTGACCTGGATGAGCGGGCTAAGCATAGCATTGTTGTCGTTATTTTTTTATTAGCCGGGCTTATTAGCCTCTTAGGTCTATTTAATTTGGCGGGACATTTTGGCCAGTGGTTAGCGACTTGGCTAACATTCGCTTTTGGTTTTGGCAAATTGTTAATGCCTATTCTCTTGTTATATTGGGCTTTAGTATTAATTCGTCGCAGTAAGCGACCCTTACAAGTCACAGATTATTTGGGCTTGTCCCTACTTTTTATCAGTTATCAGACCTTATTTCATTTTTTTATACTACCCGCCAATTGGGAGGCTAGTGTGACTATTGGGGCCGGTGGTGGTTATGTGGGTTGGATTCTCAGTCGTTTCTTTTTTTATTTATTTGGTTTTTGGGGTGGGGTCTTGGTTCTAGGGGCCTTGTTATTGATATCTCTAGTGTTAGTGTTCAACACTTCTTTGTCTAAAATAATTGGTCAGGAGAGTTTCTTATTAAAAATTTTTAGACCTTTTGCTTTATTTTTTCAAACTTTATTTTCGGCCGATAATGCCGATGAGGATGGTCGGGGGCAAGAGTTTGTAGATGAAGCTCGTGAGGAAGTTTTAAATGCTTGGCAATCAAAATCTATACCGGCTCAATTAGAAACCATTGAGGAAATTAGCGAAGAAGAGGGTGAAGACGAGGATGAAGAATTATCTGTTCCAAAAAATAAAGGCCCTAAAGTACAGGAAAAAATAGTTTGGCCAAGACGTTCCATTAAGATTGATATGCCAATAGAGCTTTTAAATAATAAATTTTCTAAGGCCATCGGTGGTGACGTAGAAGTTAACACCAAGAAAATTCAACAGACCTTGGAAAAATTTGGTATTGGCGTAGAAATGGGTGAAACTAAGGTCGGACCAACCGTTACGCAATATACTTTTCGTCCGGCGGAAGGCGTTAAGTTATCCCGTATCACCACTTTAAGTAATGATTTATCCTTAGCTCTAGCTGCTCACCCGATTAGAATAGAGGCGCCGATTCCCGGACAGTCTCTGGTCGGAGTTGAGGTTCCTAATCGGGCGAAGGCTATTGTTGGTTTACGGGAAATTTTAGAGGATAGCGCTTTTAAGACTCGCAAAAATAATTTATATGTCGCTTTAGGAAAAGATGTTTCCGGCCAGGCTTGGTTATATGACCTGACTCGCATGCCTCATTTATTGGTAGCGGGCGCTACTAATTCCGGTAAGTCAGTATGTTTGAATGCTATTATTGTCAGTTTGTTATATCAGAATAATCCCGATGATTTACGTTTTATTATGGTTGATCCGAAGCGTGTGGAGTTACCTACTTATAATGGTATCCCTCATTTGTTAACGCCAGTTATTACCGATGTTAATAAGACTATTAATGCTTTAAAATGGTGTTTGAATGAAATGGAACGACGTTATGATGTTTTAAATAAAGCGGGGAAGCGTAATATTCAATCCTATAATGCGGCTTCAAAAGAGAAATTACCTTATATAGTATTTATTATTGATGAATTGGCTGATTTTATGATGACTTCCGGCAAGGATATGGAGGCGGCTATTATTAGATTGGCGCAAATGTCTCGTGCGATTGGCATTCATTTAATTTTAGCTACCCAACGACCGAGCGTTGATGTTATCACCGGTTTAATTAAAGCGAATGTTCCGACTCGTATTGCTTTCTCCGTTGCTTCTTTAGTTGACTCTAAAACTATTTTAGATTCTTCCGGCGCGGAAAAATTACTAGGACAGGGAGATATGCTTTTAATGTCGTCAGAGTTCTCTAAACCAAAAAGAATTCAGGGCGCTTATTTGAGTGATAGCGAAATTAATGATGTGGTTAATTACATTAAAGAAAAAAGTGGCCCGGCCGAATATTTAGAGGGCGTGACTGATCGTCAGAAAGTGGGCGGTAATGCCGGCGTTGGTTTAGACGGTAACCATGGTGATGAGGACGAGCTTTTTGAGGAAGCTAAAGAAATTATAATGAAGGCTGATAAAGCTTCTACTTCCATGTTACAACGTCGTTTGTCTATTGGTTATGGTCGGGCCGCTAAAATTTTAGATATGCTGGAAGAGGCTGGTATTATTGGCCCCTCTAATGGTTCCAAACCTCGAGAAGTTTTAATTAGCCTGGCGGAGTATGAGGCTATGAGTGGTGATGCGGTTAGTGCTATGCCTGTCCATCAGCGATCGGAAGCGGTCGCACCCGATAGTTATTTAGGGGCTAATGTTCAGGATGATGAAGACGATGTTTTAGTATTTAAAGGCACTGAATCGTCGGTATCAGAGGAAGATTCTTCCTCAGAGAATGAAGAAGAAGTTGCAGAAGAAGTTGAAGAAGAATCTGGTGACGATGTGTCATCAGACGAATCTGATGCTGACGAATCGAAAGATGATAAACTAAGTGTGGCAGAAGCGGAAGAGGATCTGTCTTTAACACCAGACGAAGAGGATGAGATTATTGATGATGAGGATGAGATCCTAGAAAAGATTCGTGATAAACAAAAAAAGACTTCCAAAAATTCAGAAAAAACTTCTTCGGAAAAAATTTCTTCCGGTCGCACACCGTTAGATGACGATGACGAAATGTTTTTTGCAAAATAGATTTAAATAAAATTCCTCGCCTGAGCGGGGAGTTTTTGTAAGATTTACTTTTCTAATACGTCTTATATAAAATGAAGGATTATTTTAAGCAATCTAGCTTTTTAGCACAAGTAAATCAGGGCAATGAACAGGCATTTTTAGAGGTGTATGATTTTTATGTGTCTAAATTGCTTCGCCATGTTTCTTATCGTCTTAGTTCTCGCGAGGCAGCTGAAGATATAACTCAACAGGTTTTTTATAAAGCTTGGCAGTATTTGATGAAGGGGGACAAGATTGATAATATAAATGCTTTTCTATATAGAATTGCTAATAATCTATTAGCTGATTATTATCGTAAATCTGAGCGGAATAATATTTCTTTGGATGATGGTTTAGATAGTAATTTGGAAAGAAAAATAGCCACTGATCCGTCTTATTCTAATAGTATTGATCATAATTTGGCCACTGATCAGGTTAAAGAAGCTCTTGAACAACTCAAAGAGTTTTATCGGCAGCTTATTATTTGGCGTTATTTTGATGATCTATCTATTTTAGAGATTGCAAAAATTAGTGGTAAATCGGCAAATTCTATTTATGTTGGTCTCCATAGAGCCATGAAAGAACTTAAGAAACTTTTGGTTTAAATATATGAAAAAAAATAAAATCATCCAATATTTTAGAAATTTACGCGGCCCGGTGGTTAACCAGGATTGGTTGGCCGAGGGACGAAATAATTTACAGAATTTTATTCAATCTAATTCTGTAAGAAATATCCCAAATGAACGTCATAGTAGGCAGTGGGTATTTCTTAATAAATTAATTTTAAAACCTATGCCAATAGCTATCTTCTCTATTATTGTCAGTCTAATCATGGGCGGCGGAATAGTTAACGCCTCGCAGAGCAGTTTGCCGAATAGCCCTCTTTACCCGATTAAATTAATGGTTGAAAACGTGCGAACCATTACTACTTCAGATGTAGCTCAAAAAGCTGAATTACAGACTGAACTAGCTAGCAAGCGTTTGCAAGAAATTCAAATTATGCAGGATAAGGGACAGGCAACCCAAGAAATAGTCGCAAAAACTCTTAAGCAATATCAAGCTAATTTAGAACAGGCTCGAGTATATATAGCAAAAATTGATAGCGAAAATAATGCTTCACAGGTCCTAGACTCAGTTAATAATTTGGTGCAGGCTGTTGTGGTTCAGCGAGATGTTTTAGATAATATCAAAGAACAAACCCCGTCAGAATTCCAGTCATCAATTGCTGATATCCAAATTTCAGCTTTAGATAGATCGAACCAATCGCTAGATTTAATAAAAAATAGTGATCCAGCTATTCAAACTGAAAAAAATATTATTTCTGATAAGATAAAAGAAATAGATATGGAAGAGAGATTTAAAGACATCATTATTACCGAAGATGCCCTTATCCCTGATAGTAAAGATATTAGTATTCCCGGAGTAATTAGCATCCCTAAAGAAATTAGTATTCCTAAAGACATCAGTCTACCTAAGGATATTAGTCTTCCCGGAGTAATTAGCATCCCTAAAGAAATTAGTATCCCCAAAACAATCGATATCAAAAAGATAGGGCTTATTAGTGAGGCGGCGGCCATTAAAATTGCTGAGCAGGCCGGTTTAGCTAAAGGTATCAACGAGTGGCAGACTAGTTTGTATTCACCTGATGGTAGTATGAAGAATTATGTTTGGTCAATTTCTAATATCCTCTCAGAATTTCACGGAGAAACAGTTATAATTAATGCTTATTCTGGACAGATTGAGGATCTTCTATACTATCACAAAACTTATTAGAATATTTTTTCGATTATTCTTATAGAGGTTGTGTTAACTTTAGTTAATTCATTATAAAAGTTCCCAGCCCACTGGGAGCTTTTTAATTAGCGCCCTTTTTTTATCTACTTGCCTCTGTTATAATGTCGAATATGTTAGAAAAATTAAAAAAATTAGTTCCTCTAAGAATTTTCAGTTTTTTACAACCGCTTTACCATTTTGTTTTTAGCTGGTTGGCCGCTTTGGTTTATTGGTTTCCTAGTCGCCGTTTAATTATTATTGGTATTACGGGTACGGCGGGAAAAACTTCTACGGCATATTTAACCGCTAAAATGTTACAAGCGGCTGGTTATAAAACTGGCTTTACTTCTACAGCAGTTTTTTCTGATGGTGAAAATGAGTGGCTGAATGATCGTAAGATGACCATGCCAGGGCGTTTTTTTATTCAGAAATTTTTGCGACGCATGGTCAAGAATCGTTGTCGTTATGCTATTGTGGAAACTACTTCGGAAGGAATAAAACAGTTTCGCCATCGTTTTATCAACTATGACGTTCTTTTGTTTACCTCTCTTTACCCGGAGCATATTGAATCACACGGTAGCTTTGATAAATATCGAGAGGCTAAGGGCAAGTTATTTACTCATATTCGTTATGGGGCAATAAAATATGTTGATTCTGATCATTTAGTAGTGCGTCCGAGAAATGCCATGAAAAAATTAGATTTGACTAGGATCCCTAAAACGATTGTTGTTAACGGCGATGATGATAATGCTAATTATTTTTTGAATTTTTGGAGTGAGGCAAAGTCAGTTTATTTTTTCCGTCCGGAAGCGTCTCGCGAATTTTTTATGAAGCAATTAAATAGTGAGAGTAAGGTTAGTGATTTTACTTGTGTTAAGGGTTCGGATGTTAGTCTCAGCGCGCAGGGAACCAGTTTTAAAATTAATGAACAGCCGGTTAATCTGCAAATTTTAGGAAAATTTAATGCTGATAATGCCTTAGCGGCGGCGGCGATTGGTTTGAATCAAAATATTTCTTTAGACAAAATAATAATAGGATTAGAGACTATTCGGTCTCTAGCAGGGAAACTGGATAAAATTGATGTTGGGCAAGATTTTACGGCTATTGTTGACTATTCTTTTGAGCCTAAGGCTGTAGAAAAGTTGTATGACGTAGTATCTCTTTTACCTCATAATAGGATTATTCATTTGTTAGGTTCTACTGGTGGTGGTCGCGATAAAAGTCGTCGCCCGATTTTAGGGCAATTAGCTGGCTCCAAGGCGGATTTTGTTATAGTCAGTAATGAGGACCCTTACGATGAAGATCCTGGTGATATTATTGATCAGGTGGCGGCCGGAGCAGAATCAGCTGGAAAAGAACTGGATAAAGACTTGTTTAAGGTCTTAGACCGACGCGAAGGTATTAAAAAAGCCTTGGAATTAGCCACTAAAGACGACCTGGTACTCTTTACCGGCAAGGGAGCAGAACAGTATATCTGTTTGGCAAATGGGACTAAGCTTTCTTGGGATGAGAGAGAGGCAGTTCGAGCGGCAATTGTGGATAAACTGGGGATTGACAAAATCAAGTAAACATAATACTATATAACTACTTAACACTTTTCCCAAAAAAAGTGATTTATCATAAGAATAATTAATTAAATACTATTAAACTCAAACCAATATGGGATTGGGTATTTTTTTGTGTTAATAAATTCTTCTTAAAAATTTTTTAAATTTTTTTGAATTTTTACTCTTTAAATAAACCCCTTATGTCTCAGCGAAAATCATTTGTAGAAGTCAATGAGGTAATGGCCATGCCCGATTTGATTGAAATTCAAACGGATTCATATAAGTGGTTTTTGAAGGAAGGACTAGCAGAATTGTTTGATGAAATAAATCCGGTAGTGGATTTTATTGGTCGTGACCTGGAATTATATTTTGAAGATTATTCTTTGGAGGAACCAAAGTTTACTGAAATTGAAAGTCGTAAAAAGAATATTACTTATGAAGCGCCGCTTCGTGTTAAGACCCGTTTGGTTAATAAGAAAACTGGGCGTGCTCTTAACCAGGAGGTTTTTCTTGGCGACTTCCCAGTAATGACCGACAAGGGAACCTTTATTATTAATGGTATTGAAAGAGTTATTGTTTCTCAATTGATTCGTTCCGCGGGAGTGATGTTTACGGCAGAATTTATTAAAGGTAAGAAATGTTATGGCGCTAAGGTTATTCCTAATCGTGGTGCTTGGTTAGAGATTGAAACGGATGTTAATAAAGTTATTTGGGTTCGTATTGATCGTAAACGTAAAGTAGCTATTACTTCATTACTGCGCGCTTTAAATCGTCCGGAAGATAAAAAACAATATGAGAGTGATGAAGATTTTATTAAATTATTTGCTGATGTTGATTTGGTAAAGAATAAGGATGAAGTTTCTTTTATCGAGGCGACGCTTGAAAAAGATACAGCTAAGAATTCCGATGATAGCTTGCAAGAGGTTTATCGTCGTATTCGTCCCGGAGATTTGGCTTCGGTGGAAAATGCTCGTCAGCTTATCCATTCCATGTTTTTCCGTTTTGACCGCTATGACTTCGGTAGTGTTGGTCGTTATAAATTAAATCGTCGTTTTGGCTTAGATTTAACGGCCACTAAAAAAGAAAACAGAATTTTACGTAAAGAGGATTTGATTTTAATTATTAAAGAAGTAATTAGTTTGAATATAACCAAGAAGCCGGAAGATGATATAGATCATTTGGGTAATCGTCGTATCCGCGCTGTTGGTGGTTTAATCCAAAATCGTTTTCGTGTCGGTTTGGCTCGTATGGAGCGTATTATTAAGGACCGCATGTCCACTTCCGACGTTGTTTCTCTCACTCCTTCCAAGTTGGTGAATGCTCGGCCCGTGATTGGTGTTATCCGAGAGTTTTTCATGTCTTCTCAGTTGTCTCAGTTTATGGACCAAACCAATCCCTTGGCGGAATTGGAACATAAGCGTCGTTTATCGGCGATGGGTCCCGGCGGTTTAACTCGGGAACGGGCCGGTTTTGATGTTCGTGACGTACACACCACTCATTATGGTCGTATCTGCCCGATTGCTACCCCGGAAGGTCCTAATATCGGTTTGGTTGGTCACTTGGCCAGCTATGCTCGCCTTAATAGTTATGGTTTTTTAGAAACCCCGTATAGAAAAGTTATTCATGATAAAAAAGGTAGTCATGTCACTAACGATGTTGTTTATCTAGACGCCTTTGAAGAAGAAAAATATATTACGGTTGACTCCACTATTCCAATTGATGAGCATGGTTACTTCTTAGTTAATAGATTTGAGGTTCGTAAATTTGGACAGCCGAGTATTAGTGAAGTTGATAAAATTGACTTCATTGGTATGGCGGCCAATCAGATTATTTCTATCGCTACTTCGCTTATTCCTTTTATGGAACATAATGATGGTCAGCGTTCTTTGATGGGAACGAACATGCAGAGACAGGCGGTACCGCTTGTTAAAAGTGAAGCTCCGATTGTTGGCACCGGGATTGAAGCTCGAGCTGCTCGTGATAGCGGTCATGTCGTAATTGCCGACGTTGATGGTGTTATTACTAAAGTTGAAGGGGCTACTATTGAATTAACCGATAAGAAGGGTCAGATTTTGACTTATAATTTAAATAAATTTTTACGTTCTAATTCTTCTACTTGTATCAATCAGCATCCAGTAGTAGAACTGGGACAGAAAATTAAGAAAGGTGATATTTTGTCGGATGGTCCGGCGATTGATAATGGAGAATTATCACTTGGTCGTAACGTGTTAACGGCTTTTATGACTTGGGAAGGATTTAACTATGAAGACGCTATTATTATTTCCGAACGCTTGGTAAAAGATGATGTTTATTCTTCTATTCATATTGAGAATTATAAAATTGATGTCCGTGACACCAAGTTGGGCCCGGAACTTATTACTAATGATATTCCTAATATTGGAGAAGAGAAGTTAAAAAATTTAGATACCGATGGAATAGTTAGAATTGGCGCGGAAGTTTCTTCGGGTGATATTTTAGTCGGTAAGATTACGCCAAAAGGTGAAACGACTTTGTCTGCTGAAGAAAAATTGTTACGAGCTATTTTTGGCGAGAAAGCTAAAGATGTTCGTGATTCTTCTTTGTATTTGGAACATGGTGAGCACGGTAAAGTAGTTGATATTAAAATATTTTCTCGCGAAGAAGGCGATAAATTGTCCGCCGGAGTTTTACAGTCCATTCAGGTTGCGGTTGCTAACTTACGTAAAATTCAGGTCGGCGATAAGATGTCTGGTCGTCACGGTAATAAAGGTGTTATTTCTCAGGTTGTACCTATAGAGAATATGCCGTATATGGTTGATGGCACACCGATCGATATTATTTTGTCTCCGCTCGGTATTATTTCTCGTATGAATTTGGGACAGTTATTGGAAACCCATTTAGGCTTTGCTGCTCAGAAGTTAGGTTATCGGGTGATGACCCCAGCTCTAAATGGTATTACGGAAGAGCAAATTAAAGGAGAGTTACGTGCCGCCGGTTTACCGGAAAACGGTAAAGTTATTCTCCATGATGGTAAAACCGGTTCTCCTTATGATCACAAGATTACCGTTGGTTATAAATATGTTTTGAAATTAAATCACATGGTGGAAGATAAAATTCACCAGCGTTCTATTGGTCCTTATTCTTTGATTACCCAACAGCCTTTAGGAGGAAAAGCTCAGTTTGGTGGCCAGCGTTTTGGTGAAATGGAAGTTTGGGCTTTAGAGGGTTATGGTGCGGCTCATACTTTACAAGAAATGTTGACTATTAAGTCTGATGACGTTCCTGGCCGTAGTAAAGCTTACGAGTCTATTATTAAAGGAGAAGAAATTGAAAAATTAAACGTTCCAGAATCTTTCAATGTTTTGATTAGAGAACTTAAAGGTCTTGGTCTTAATGTAGAACTTTTAGATAGTGCAAGTGGTAAGGCGGCCTCGGAGGTGGTGACAGAGATTGATAAAGAAATGGCGGCGGATGAAATTGTCCTCAAGGAAGTAGCTGAAGTAGTGGCTGACGTTGTAGATGATAAAGAAGAATAAATAATAATTAGTACGATTAAGGCAGCATATTTTAAATAATTTTTACCCATATAATATGTTAAACCCGATTAAAACCAGTGATTTTGCCGCTTTGCGGATAAAATTGGCCAGCCCGGAGGAAATTTTGGACTGGTCTCACGGGGAAGTTATTAGACCGGAAACTATTAATTACCGCACTCAAAAACCAGAAAAGGATGGTTTGTTTTGCGAAAAGATTTTTGGTCCGACTAAGGATTGGGAATGTGCTTGCGGTAAGTATAAGAAAATTCGTTACAAGGGTATCGTTTGTGATAAGTGCGGCGTGGAAGTAACCCGTAGTATTGTACGACGCGAACGCATGGGTAATATTAGTTTGCAAGTTCCGGTTTCTCATATTTGGTTTTTGCGCGGTCTATCCTCTAAAATAGGTTTGTTATTGGGTTTGGGTATTCAATCTTTAGAAAAGGTAATTTATTACGCTAGCTTTATTGTTACCGAGGTAGATGAAAAATTAAAAGAGAGTACTCTAGAGTCGGTTAAGGCTGAATATAAGTCCAAGCTGAAAAATATTGATAATGATTACAGCAATCAATTAAAAAAAGATAAGGAAGCTAAGGATGCGACAAAATCAAGTACTGATGATAAGGCGGATGCTAATGATTCTAAAGAGGCGGCTCGCATTAAGGCGGAACGTTTAACGCGCTTAGAAGATGATTTTGCTCAGGTACAAAAAGAATTAAAAGATCTAAAACCCTTGCTTATTTTATCAGAACAGCAGTATCAGAGCTTGAGTTTAAAATTTGGACATATTTTTGAGGCTAGTATTGGTGCCGAAGCTATCCGTAAACTTTTGTCTCAGATTGATTTAACCAAAAGTATTGAACACTTGGAAGAAAAGTTAGAATCGGTGGTTGATTCAAAAAAGGAAAAATTAGTTAAGCGTTTAAAACTTTTGAAGAGTTTCCGTAATAATGATATTCGTCCGGAATGGATGATTATGACTGTTTTGCCGGTTGTGCCGCCGGACTTGCGTCCGATGGTGGCTTTGGATGGTGGTCGTTTTGCCGCTTCTGATTTGAATGATTTATATCGTCGTATTATTAATCGTAATAATCGTCTGAAGCAGCTCATTGATTTAAATGCTCCGGAAGTTATTTGTCGTAATGAAAAGCGTATGTTGCAAGAAGCTGTAGACGCTTTGATTGATAATTCCGCTCGTCACACTAAAACTGTGACTGCTTCCACGGGACAGAAGCGTCAGTTGAAATCTTTAGCCGATACTTTAAAAGGGAAGCAGGGTCGTTTCCGTCAGAATTTGCTCGGTAAGCGTGTAGATTATTCTGGTCGTTCCGTTATTGTTGTTAATCCGCGTTTAAACTTGGACCAATGCGGTTTGCCGAAGATTATGGCCCTGGAATTATTTAAGCCATTTATTATTTCTCAACTTATCAAGCGTGAGATAGTTCATAATGTTCGTAGCGCTTCTCGTTATATTGAGGCTGGACATGATGAGGTTTGGGATATTTTAGAAGAGATTATTAAGGGGGCTTTTGTTCTTCTTAATCGTGCTCCTACTTTGCATCGTCTTGGTATTCAGGCTTTCCGCCCGATTCTTATTGAAGGTAAAGCGATTCAGATTCATCCTTTAGTTTGTACAGCTTTTAATGCTGATTTTGATGGCGATCAAATGGCCGTTCATGTTCCTTTGACCAAAGAAGCTAGACATGAAGCTGAGACCATGATGTTATCTACGCATAACTTATTGAAACCGGCCACCGGCGATCCGATTGTCGCCCCAGCCCAGGATATTGTTTGGGGAACTTATTACATGACTTTGGTTGAAAAAGATTATGAGGAAAAGCCTAAAACGGAATTGCATCATTTTTCTAGTTCAGATGAAGCCATGTTAGCTTACGAAATGAGTGGTTTAGATCTTCATGCCGCTATTCTTGTTAAGTATGATGGTGAAATTATAAAAACAACAGTTGGTCGTTTAATTTTCAATTCTTTATTGCCGGTTAAACTTCGTTATCTTAACGAAGTGGTTGGTAAAGGAAAGTTAAAAGACTTAATTCGTGAATGTTTGCGTATTTATGGCGAAGAAGAGACTGTTAAGTTTATTGATAATTTAAAAAATCGTAGCTTCGCCTTTATTACTAAGTCTGGTTTGTCTTGGGGCTTTGGTGATTTACCTAATTTACCGGAGAAAGATAATTTGATTGAAGCCGCTAATCAACGTGTTGATCATATTCAAGAGCAATATAATGAAGGTTTACTGACGGATAGTGAAAGATACGGTAAGGTTATTGAGGAATGGACAAATACAAAAGATAAGATTGCAGAAATTTGTAAAAAATCTTTGTCGGATATTTTACCAGTTTATTCTATGATTGATTCCGGGGCACGTGGTTCTTGGGCTCAGCCGGTTCAGATTTTGGGCATGAAAGGTTTGGTAACTTCTCCTTCTGGAACTATTTTTGAGTTGCCGGTTAAAGGTAATTTTAAAGAAGGTTTTGGAGTACTAGAATATTTTATTGCTACTCATGGTGTGCGTAAAGGTTTATCTGATACTGCTTTGCGTACAGCTAACGCCGGTTATTTGACTCGTCGTTTGGTTGATGTTTCACAAGATGTTATTATTTCTGATGATGATTGTGGTGATACTGAGGGTTTGATATTGAAGCGAGCCGATAGCGAAAAAACCGGTGATGATTTCTTTAAGAAAATTATCGGTCGTTATTTGGCACAGGATGTTAGCGTCGGAAAAGGGAAGGCTATTCTTAAAGCCGGTGATATTCTCAGTGAAGAAAATGTTAAATTATTGAAGAGTAAAGAAATAGAGTCGGTTATTGTTCGTTCCGTTTTGAGCTGTAAGATGCATAAAGGAATTTGTGCTAAATGTTATGGTTGGGACTTAGCTTATAATAAAGAAGTGAAAATGGGATCGACGGTCGGTATTATTGCCGCTCAATCCATCGGTGAACCGGGTACACAGTTAACACTGCGAACCTTTCATTCTGGTGGTGTGGCCGGTCAGGACGATATTACTCAGGGTTTGCCTAGAGTAGAAGAAATTTTTGAAGCGCGTAGCCCTAAAAAGAAAGCTCTTATTTCCGATGTGGCTGGTCGTATTAAGGTGGAGTTTGCTCAGAAGATTATTACCGATAAGTCGGGACGCGAAATTTCTGTCAATAATCCTCAGACTAAGATTTTGAGTATTTTCTATAAAGGACAAGACCATGACAAATATTATTTTTCTGAAAAGGTTAATGAATTAAAGTTGTCCGGTGGCTTGACCGCTAAAGATGCCAAGAAACTAGAAATTAAAGTTTTGGTAAAGGAAGGGCAGGAGGTCAGTAAAAATTCTGAACTATTTAAAGTTGGTGCTGATATAGTATTTGCTAAATCAGCCGGTGTGGTGGCTGTATCCGATAAGTATATTTCCTTAGCGCATGAAGTAGAAAAGGTTAAGGAATTTCCGATTATTAAGGGTACGATGCTGATGGTCAAAGATGGTGATGTAATTGAGCGAGGTACGCAGTTAACTGAAGGTAGTCTTGATTTGCGTGAATTGTATAAACTTAAGGGTCGCCTGGAGACACAGAAATATATTATTAGTGAAATTCAATATGTTTATTCTTCTCAGGGCCAGCCTTTGAACGATAAGCATGTGGAAATTATTGCTCGTCAGATGTTCTCCCGTAACTTTATTAAGGATGCTGGTGATACTAACTTATTGCCGGGTGAAACCGTGGAAGAAGAAGTTCTGGAACAGGCTAATAAAGATACTAAAAAGCCGGCTAAGTTTGAACGCTTACTCATGGGCATTACTAAGGCTTCTTTAACTACCGACAGTTTCTTATCGGCCGCTTCTTTCCAAGAGACTTCACGAGTTTTGATTGATGCTGCTGTTAACGGCAAGATTGATTATCTGGAAGGTTTGAAAGAAAATGTTATTATCGGTTGTTTAATCCCGGCTGGGACTGGCTATAAAGGAAAAAAGAAACGCATGGATTACAGCAAATAATGTTGTTGCAATTTGAAGGAAAGAAAAAAAGGGCTAGAAATAGCCCTTTTTTTATTGTGGAAAATGAAGTAAAATAACATTATGAGTATTAGTATGAAATTTTGGGCAGAATTATCTTTTTTGGCTAAGTTGCGCCTATTTTTTGTGATTATTTTGTTATCTTTGATGGCTATTATCCTATATTTTAAGATTATTCCGTTTGGCCAGATAACTTATGAACGCCATTGGCCGACCGTGTTGAGATCCGGCAAGGGTTTTATCTATGACTTTAAACCTCAAGAGCGAGTGACTGACGATGGTCAGTCTTTAATAATAAAAGCTGATCCGGTTTATTTTTCTTTATTTACACCGCGACGTTTTGATCGGGCGAAAGTTACCATTAAATATTATAACCATTTAACCGCGGCCACGCCAATTATTGAGCTTGGTTTACTTCAGGACAAAATTTCTGGCGCTTATAATTTGCAGCCCTTACAAAATAATATTCTGGATAGCTTGCGTTTTAGTTGGCCGCGCTTAGAGGACAGCGACCAGCGTCTTATTCTACAGGCGGGAAAATATTATAGCGAGGTGGCTGACTTTGAAAGTGATTTAGCTGCGGGTCATTTACGTAATTGTCCGGCTGGACCGACTTCTTGTGTAGCTGTTTATAATTATCATTTGAGTTCTGACTACGGCGTGCCTGATTATGTGCGTTTAACTCCTTTTTCTCTGAGCCATCCTTTGCGAGGTAGTCATCAATTTTATGTTTATTTGAAAAAAAATCTTTGGCGATTAGATCTTTCTTTTATTAACGAGAATAAAGATCGAGTTGCTGATCCGATTATCGTGAATGTTTATGATGATGGTAAAATTATAGCTACTCAGACTATAGTTGACGATAATCTTAATCCGACCGGAGTGGCTAGTGAAGAGAAAAAGATGTCTCTTAGCGGCACCGTGTTACACGATGGAGTTTATAAAGTGGAAATAAAAATAAGTGATGATGTCATAATTTCTTCTTTGCAAATTCCCTCTGACCGCTTATCTTTTGTTAATAAGATTTGGCCGGCGTCTGCGGGAGCTTTAACTTTATTTACTGACGCCTCTTATATACAGGCGCGAACTTTAGATCCAGTCAATTTGGGGAATATTAATTTTGGCGGGCAGGACTTTAATTTGAGTGAGGCTTATCAGCAGTTTACCTTTGCTACCGGTGAGCCGGGAATAAAAGAGTTGCAACTATCCAAAGATGATATTACTTTAGCGAATAATGGTGTATTTGCTTTTTCCCGGGCCGGACTTTTTAATCCCGCTCCGTCTAAAGTAGATAGATTTTTTGTAGAGGGAGGAGAAGCAAAATATATTATTGCTAACTACGATCGACCAATTAATCAAGACGGTTTAAAAACGGCCAGCGCTGAGTTTGATATGTCGGCTGCTAGTTATGAGAAGGGTAAATATACTTTTTTAATTTCTGTGCCAGGCTTAGAATGGGCATCAGACTCGGATACTGTTGATACCTTTTTAGATATTAAGGAAATATCAGTAGAATTAAACGGAAAAACATTATGGCAAAAAATTTGGCGTTAATTAGTCGAGAAATATTTTATTTTTTCAGCGCCACTTTAGTGGTAGCGATTATTTTGGAGTTAATTTGGCCCAATGTTATTTTGTCATATTTTAATCTTAATTATCTTTTATTAATATGGCTGTTGAGCGCCTTAGTGGTAATTTTTAAAAAATAGTTATGTATAATTTGCAAAAAATTATTGTAGTTTTGCCGGCTTATAACGCCGTCACAACTTTGGAAAAAACTGTGAGAGATTTGCCGTCTTTAGTGGATGAAATAATTTTAGTGGATGATAAAAGTTCAGACGACACGGTTGCTTTAGCCCGCCAACTTGGTCTTTTTGTGTTTGCGCGTGATAATAATGGTGGTTATGGCGCCAATCAGAAAACTTGTTATCGTTTAGCCTTAGAACATGGCGCAGATATTATAGTAATGATTCATCCCGACTATCAGTATGATCCGAAATTAGTTAAATATTTTGCGGAATTTATTGGTGATAATTATTTTGATGTTATGTTGGGCTCGCGTATCCGTTCGCGTCGTGAAGCTTTGGCCGGGGGCATGCCTTTATATAAGTATGTAGCTAATCGCACCCTAACTATGTTAGAGAATATGGTTAGTGGGCTTAATTTATCGGAATGGCATACCGGCATGCGCGCTTATCGTCGCTCGGTTTTGGAAAATATTGACTGGAATAATAATGCCGATGACTTTGTTTTTGATAGCCAAATTTTATTTCAAGTTGCGGCGCGAAATTATTCAATTGGAGAAATTCCTGTGCCGGTGCGTTATTTCCCTGAGGCTTCCTCTATTAATTTTTGGCGGAGCCTAAAATATGGTTGTCAAACCGTGTGGACGGCGGGGCAATATTTATTTGGTCGTTTTAAATAAATCTTATGTTTTCTTGGTCGGAAAATTTCTCGCCTTGGCAGACGCTAAAAAGTTGGCGTCCGTATTTTTTAATTTTTGTTCTTGGTTTTTTAATATACAGCCAGACCTTATTTTTTAATTTTACTTATTTGGATGATCAAGAATTAATTATTAATAAAGTTGAACTTTTAAGCAATGTTAAAAATTTCGGTTTAATTTTTACTAACGATGTCTTTTTCTCTGTAGATAAATTTTATTATCGCCCACTCTTGAACATTTCTTTTATGATGGATGCTATTTTTGGTTCTTTTTTAACCCCGGTTTTTTATTTAGATAATATTTTGCTTCATATTTTGGCGGCCGCTTTGATATTTTATTTACTGCATCGTTTGTTAAGAAGAAAATTGCTAGCCTTTTTTTTATCTTTAATATTTTTGTTGCATCCGATGTTGGTGCAAGCAGTGGCTTGGATTCCTGGGCGCAATGACTCCTTATTAACTGTTTTTGTCTTGATAGCTTTCATTGCTTTCCTGAATTTTTTGGAATATCCGCGCTTACGTTCTTATATTGCTTATCTGTTTTTTTTCTTAGCCGCCTTATTAACCAAGGAAAGTGCTATTGGTCTTCCGCTTCTTATTATTTTTTATTTTTTATTTGTTAATCGTGGTGCTTTAGAGAAGAGCGATAAGTTTTTATTGGTTGTCGGCTCGGCGGGTGTAACTTTTATTTGGTTCTTAATGCGTTATTTTTCTTTGGGCGGGGAACCGAGTAGCACGGCCTCCGTTTTTGGATTTTTCTCTAATTTACCAGCCCTGTTTTTGTATTTAGGGACATTAATTTTCCCTTTTAATCTAGCAGTTTTACCAATTTTGCTTGATTCTACTGTTATTTATGGTGTGATATCCTTACTGATAATCTTGGCATTTCTGTTTCTGTCGCAACATAAACGCAATAATTATATTATTTTTGGTACTTTGTGGTTTTTAATATTTCTTTTGCCGTCTTTTATGAATTTTAGCGGTGTGCCATATTTTAATGAGCATCGCTTACATTTGTCATTTTTTGGTTTTTTGTTAGTTATAGCCGAGATTGATTTTATTAAGTATTTAGATTTTAGTAAGCGGGCGGTAAAAATAAGTGCGGTCACGATTTTACTTCTACTCGCTTTAATATCAGTCTGGCATAGTCGTAGTTTTAGTGATCGTCTCACATTTTGGCAAGCGGCTGTTACAAAATCACCCCATCTTCCTTTAGCACAAAGAAATTTAGGCGTTATGTATTATTTTGCCGGGAATTTTGCGGCGGCGACCTCGGCTGATGTTAAAGCTTTAGAGCTTAATACGCAAGAACCGATGGTCCATAATAATTTGGGAGTGATGTATATGGAAAAAGAAAATTGGGTGCTAGCTGAACAGGAATTTCGGGCGGAATTGAAAATAAATCCTAATTATGATATAGCCCTGTTTAACATGGGAGATTTATTTGTCCGACGTGGTCAGGATGCATCCGCCATTCCTTGGTTTCAGGCCGCTTTACGTGCTAACCCGAATTATTATGAAGCTGTAGACCGTTTGCTTATTCTTCAGAAACGGTTAAAATAGTAACAGAATTTTCATTTTTTATGTTTAGAGATATTTTTAAAAAACCTATTAATAGTATTACGGTGGCGGCTGCTTTTGTTGCTTTGTCATCACTAGCTTCTCGTTTTTTAGGTATTGTTAGGGATCATATTTTAGCCGGTCAATTTGGTGCCGGGTCGGCTCTGGATACTTATTATGCCGCTTTTCGTATTCCTGACTTGATTTTTAATTTGATTGTTTTGGGGGCCTTATCAGCTGGTTTTATTCCCATTTTTAGTGCCGCCATAAAAAATTTTTCTAAAACTGACAGTCTTAATCAAGCCGCTTGGGACTTAGCCAATAATATTCTTAATTTTCTTTTTTTGGGAATTGCTTGCTTGTCCTTATTGGGTATTATTTTTGCTCCAGTCTTAACTCGTTTTTTGACACCGGGCTTTGGTCCGCAAGAGCAAGAAACAACAGTCTTGTTAACGCGAATTATGTTTCTTTCCCCTCTTTTTATGGGCCTGTCTAGTCTATGGGGAGGAATTTTACAATCTTTTAAACGTTTTGTAGTTTATTCTTTGGCACCAATTTTTTATAATTTGGGAATTATTATTGGTGCTTTATATTTTGTTAATTGGTGGGGAATGCCCGGTTTAGCTATCGGCGTAGTCTTAGGGGCTTTTTTACATATGCTGGTGCAGATCCCAACTGTCTATAGCCTTGGTTTCCGTTATAAATTTTCTTTGCATTGGCATGATATCAATACGCGTTTGATTGGAAAAATGATGCTGCCAAGAACTATGAGCTTAGCGATTTCTCAAATTAATTTAGTCGTTATTACGATTTTAGCCTCTCAGCTGTCTAGCGGTTCTTTATCAATTTTTAATTTTGCTAATAATCTTCAGTCTTTTCCGATTGGAATTTTTGGTATATCATTTGCGATTGCGGCTTTTCCGGCTTTAGCCACGGCCGCCTTTGATATAGAGAAGTTAAAAATAAGTTTTTCTCAGACTATGCGACAAATTTTATTTTTTGTCATTCCTGCTAGTATCTTAATTATAGTTTTACGAGCACAGATCGTTCGCGTAGTTCTAGGCAATGGTAATTTTGATTGGCAAGATACTATTTTAACCATGAATACGCTCGCCTTATTCGCCGTTAGTTTATTTGCTCAAGCGACCTTACCTCTTTTAGTAAGAGTCTTTTATGCTAGACATAATTCTGCTACGCCATTTTATGTCGGTTTAGTCAGCGTGGTGGTTAACATAGCTTTGTCTTTATGGCTGAGCCCTTTATTCGGGGTAGCCGGACTGGCTATGGCTTTTTCGGCTGCCAATATTGTTAATTTCTTATTACTTTGGTTATGGCTACAACGTAAAGTTGGAAATTTGGATTTTTTGCACATTTTATTATCTACTGCTAAGTTTATAGTGGCTGGCTTAGCGGCCGGTATTACCGCGCAAATTATGAAAGTTCCGGTGTCGTCCATAGTGGGTATGGATCGTTTTATCGGCGTTTTTACTCAGCTAGCAATTTCCGGCTTGGCGGGGCTGGCGATTTATTTGGTTTTTTGCTATCTTCTCCAAAGTGAGGAATTGTCCAGTTTTTTATCCTCAATCATCAGGCGCTGGCCTTTTAAGAAAATTAACACGGAAGATCATGGTGAAGCGCGCGGAGTTTAAGAAAAATATTTAATTAAAACAATGAATCAAGAAATAAATAAAATTAGAAATTTTTGCATTATTGCTCATATTGATCACGGTAAATCGACCTTGGCCGATCGTATGTTGGAGTTAACAAATACCGTGGAGAAGAGAAAAATGAAGGAGCAAATTTTAGATGGCATGGATATTGAACGTGAACGAGGTATTACCATTAAGTTACAACCAGTGACCATGGACTATCTAGACTACCGGTTAAATTTAATTGATACACCCGGTCATGTAGATTTTTCTTATGAAGTTTCACGCTCTCTAGCCGCCGTGGAAACAGCGGTGCTATTAGTTGATTGTACACAGGGGATTCAGGCTCAAACTTTAGCTAATCTTTATTTGGCGATTGAACAAAATTTAACGATTATTCCGGTTGTAAATAAAATTGATTTGCCGGCAGCTGATATTCCTAAAACTAAAAAAGAAATTATTGATCTTTTGGGTTGTCTAGAGGAAGAAATTATTTGTGCTTCCGGCAAAACCGGAGAGGGTGTTAAAGAAATTCTAGATGCCGTTATTGCTCGTGGCCAGGCGCCACAGGAAGCTCATTATGCCGGTCAGGACACAAGTCATAATGCGCGCGCTTTAATTTTTGATTCTAAATATGATACCTATCGTGGCGTCGTAGCTTATGTTCGTATTTTTAATGGCGCCTTGAAAAAAGGAGATAAAATTAATTTATTGTTTACTGGCGCGGACAGTGAAATTTTAGATTGCGGAATTTTTAAACCGGATTATTTATCTACTGGAGCATTACTACCGGGCGCTATCGGATATGTTGTTACTGGCTTTAAACAAGTAGCTGACTGTCGCGTGGGCGATACCATGGTAGTGGCTCATTCATCCGCTTCAAGTATAAAGACCTCGCCTTTGCCTGGTTATAAGGAAGTTCGTCCCATGGTTTTTGCTAGTATTTTTCCGCGAGAAGGGAATGACTTTAAAGAGTTGCGGGATGCAATGGATAAATTAAAATTAAATGATGCTGCTTTAGTCTATGAACCGGAGCGTTCCGATGCTCTTGGTTTTGGTTTTCGTTGCGGTTTCTTGGGGCTTTTACATTTGGAAATTTTTCAGGAACGTTTGCGCCGGGAATACAGTTTAGATTTAATCGTTACTATGCCGAGTGTGGCTTATAAAGTTTTACAATCTGATGGCACTGAACTTATTATTCGCTCACCGCAACGTTTACCCGATCCTAATTATATTAGTAAGATAGAAGAGCCTTGGGTTAAACTGGATATCATCAGCCCCAAAAGTTATATGGGTGGTATTATAAAACTAGCGCAAGAGAAGCGTGGTATATATAAAAATACGGAATATTTAAGTTCTAATGATGAAGACGGGCGTGTTCTACTTCACTATGAAATTCCGATGTCGGCGATTTTAACTGATTTTTATGATAAGATAAAAAGTGTTTCTGCGGGTTATGCTTCCATTAATTATGAATATTTTGATTATCGTCCGGCTGACGTGGTTAAGATGGATATTTTGGTAGCGGAAGAAGCGGTAGAATCATTAGCCACTATCGTTTATAGTGACGATGCTTTTAAAGAGGGGCGAGAAATAGTAGATATTTTAAAAAATAGTCTGCCTAAGCAGATGTTCGCGGTTAAAATTCAAGCGGCTATCGGCGGCAAGATTATCGCCTCCGAGAAACTATCGGCGATGCGTAAAGATGTTACCGCTAAACTTTATGGTGGCGATGTTAGTCGTAAAAGGAAATTATTAGACAAACAGAAAAAGGGTAAGAAAAAAATGATGGCAGCCGGGAAGGGTAGTGTCGAGATTCCTTCCGATACTTTCGTTAAAATTTTGAAACGCTAGCTTAATTATTTTAATATTCTTAAATTATGAAACGTCGAAAAATTATTAAAGGTTTTTGGATTGTCTTATCTTTTATTGTGGTCATTTCTATGGTATCTTGGACAGTAATGATTGGCTTCTCTTATTAAATTATAAAGCATGAAAATTTGGCAACTAAGTCCCGCCGCCAGTCCGGAATTTATTTCCGCTCATCCGGAACTGCATTCGGTAGTTTTACAGCTACTTTTTAATCGTGGTTTAACCAAACCGCAAGATATAAAGGATTTTTTTAATCCACCGGATTTTTATGATCCTTTCTTGTTTAAAAACATGACAGCGGCCGTTGATTTAATAATTAAAAATATTAAATCTGGTAATAAGATTGTGGTCTATGGTGATTATGACGCTGATGGCGTTACCTCCTCGGTTATTTTATGGGAGACTTTAAATATTTTACATGCTCAGGCTGATGTTTATCTACCGGATAGAGTATCGGAGGGCTATGGTTTAAATAAGCCAGCCTTAAAAACTTTATTCGAACAAGGAGCGAAACTTATTATTACCGTGGACAATGGTATTAGAAATAAAGAGGCGGTAGCTTACGCCAAAGAATTAGGCTTAGAGGTTATTATTACCGATCATCATAGCCTACCAGAAAATCGCTCTGATTTACCGGACTGTTTATATATTAATCCGGCTGATATTGAAGACAACTATCCTTGGCCATTTTTAGCCGGAGTGGGCGTTTCTTTTAAACTAGTGAGCGCTTTATTGATCAAGGCTAATTTACCCGATAGTCAGAAAAAATTAATTTTTGATAAATGTTTGGATTTAGTGGCGGTGGGAACGGTGGCTGATATGGTAAATCTCTTAGGAGAGAATAGGTCTTTAGTACAGAGTGGTTTAAAAATTTTAAATCTTGGGCGTCGTCTTGGTTTAGAGGAACTTATTAAGACGGCTAAAATAAAAAATGATCGGCCTTTAGAAGCTTGGAATATCGGCTGGCAAATTGGTCCGCGTTTAAATGCGGCTAGTCGCTTGGCTCATGCTAATAGCGCCTTTTCTTTACTGGCTACTACGGACGCGGCGGAAGCTAAACAATTGGCTGAGGAATTAAATGAGCGTAATAATCACCGTCAGCAAATTACCGCTGAAATTACTGCTTCGGTAGAGGAGCAAATTGATCCTCAGAATGTTCCTTTGGTTATTATTGCCTTAGCGGGAGCGGAAGATGTCTGGAATGAAGGTGTTATTGGTTTAGTGGCCGGACGCATTGCCGAAAAATATTATCGGCCGACTTTAATTGTGACGAGAGTAGAGGAAAAAGACGGTCAACCCGGCTTTAAGGCTTCGGGGCGTTCCATCCCGGAATTTAATTTGATTGCTGCCGTGGAAGAGAGTGGGGAATTTTTGGATAAATACGGTGGGCATCCCATGGCTTGTGGTTTTTCTTTAATTGGAGAAAAAAATTTAGCTGACTTCCGTAACAAGATTTTGACCGAGGCGGCGAAAAAATTAGAATTAGATAAATTATATCCAAAATTAAATATTGATGTGGAATTAAAGATAGCGGACATTAATTTAGCCTTGCTTGATGACCTGAATGTTCTGTCTCCTTACGGTCAAAATAATCCGCAACCGCGTTTTGCCAGTTATAATGTTTATGTAGATGATATTGTGACGATGGGAACAGATAAACAACATATTAAATTTAGATTTTCATCTGGTATGACTTCCATCTGGGGCGTAGCTTTTGGCGCCGCGCAGACTTATCAAGCTTTAAAAATTGGTGATCAATTAGACTTGGTCTATTATTTAGATATTAATGATTTTAACGGTCGTCGCGAGCCGCAGTTAAAAATAATTGATATACGTCCTAGTGAAATTAAAAAATAATTTTACCAGCGATATAATTAAATAATCTTAATATGAAAAAATTTATTATTTATACAGATGGTGGGGCGCGTGGTAATCCTGGTCCGGCCGGTATCGGTGTTGTGATTTATGATGAGAATCGTAAGATGGTGGCTGAGGTTTCTGAATTTTTAGGGGTGGCTACTAATAATCAAGCAGAATATAAAGCTGTTATTGCCGCTTTTAAAAAAGCGATTGAGCTGGGTGGGGAAGAATTAGAATTTTATTTGGACAGCGAGCTGGTAGTTAAACAATTAAAGCGTGAGTATAAAGTAAAAAACAAAGAATTAGCTCCTTTGTTTTTGAATATTCACAATTTATCTATTGGTTTTAAAAAAATTACTTATCAACATATTCCGCGAGAACAAAATGCTGTCGCGGATTGCTTGGCTAATGAAGCGATGGATAGAGGGTGTTAATTATTTGCAAGCGCCGGAGGTAAGCGTTCCGGTTTTAGTATTACTAAGGGCTTCTTCTAGAGAGCCACTTAAAATATCTATTCTTCTACCTTGGATTCCACCGCCACTGTCGGTAATTTTATAAGTTTTACCATTAAAGCAAACTTGGTTGTTCATTGCTAATTTTCCGCCGCAGCTTATCGGACCGGCTATGGTTTGCCCGACTATTAAGCCTGCTTGAGTAAAATAATTACTTGTATATTGCTCTTGAGTAAAAGTCTGACAGGGCTGGTAGTTGGGATAGTCAGCAAAAATAGGATTTCCGTCGGTAGAGCATTTACTATTTGTATTTACTCCATTAGGGCAGGTACCTTGCATGTGCATCATACAAAGATATTTTAGGTCTTGGTTAGATTGAAAAGGAACTTTGTAATAACCGGTCGCATAAAATTGTATTCCGGCCGCTAATTCCGTTTCGCTGGGGCAGTCCATATTTTTATATTCTTCAGCTGTAGTTCCGAGCTTCGCTTTAGCTAGAGCTAAATCTTGATGAGCGATAGAATTAATAGTAAGGGGCCTGAATATAGTTAACTCTGGGTTAACGGTAAAGAGTATCATGTAAGAAGACATTAAAATTATCAGTCCGGTTACACTGCCGGTGATTAGTTCTTTAGCTTGAGTGATTTTAGAAACATCTCCGGCGGAAACTAACCAGAGCAAGCCACCGGCCATTAAAATAATAGCCGCCAATATTCCCGCAATACTCAATCCGTAATTATAGATACCAATAATATATTCGGAGATCCAAGGTATTTCTACGGCATAGGATTCTCCATCGGAATTTAGGGTAGTTTTGATTGAATTAGTAGGAGTTAAGTTTAAGCCGGGAATAGGAATTTGGATGTCTGGTAAAATAAATTTTGGGGGAGTGGGAGGTGCTACTGCCTTTTTTGTCGTCGGGCAACAACAAATGGCTGTTTTACTGGTTTCTTCTAAACTACTGAATACTGGTTTTGTTGATCCGCTACAGGCCGCCTCATCGCTAGATACTGACATCTTATAGGTAGAGCAGATTTTATTAGCTGATGTTGATTTTGAACCTCTTTTCCAGCTACAGTCAGCCGCCGCTACTGATTGAGTAATTATAAAAACACCAACTACAACCGCTAGACTAATAATTTTTTGAAATTTCATGGTGCTCATAATTAAATTTTTTTGTTGTGACTGAGTTTGGATTATTCTATTGGACAACAAGTAGCAGGTGAGTTACAAGATCTGCCTAATATTGCCGGACTATCAAGATTGGGGCAAATGTTTGCTGTCCAATACGATGTACCCACACAATAATGATCTCCGGTGCCACAAAGATCACCCACTTCTCCATCTTTGACGCAGCAATCTAAATCTTCGCCACAATCTCTTCCCGTCGTAAGAGTCATCCCCGAGTAGCCTTTGCCACAGGTTCCCGACGGTACACAAGTAGAGCCTAAATAACTGCAAGGAGTATTTTGTGCTCCGTCCCCGAGTAAACATAAGCCATCAAAACAGTAGCCATCATTAGGACTTTTACAAGGACTGCCGTCGGGAAAATTTTGTTGGCCGGCTGGTTTTGTGTAATCAACACAGCTAACTGTTAAAGCATTTTTAACACAATCGGGTATCGTGACACAAGCTTGAGAGGATGTTGCTATTTTTTTTACGTCCTCTGCCATCGGGGTTGCCTTACATCTATTTACAGACGCCTCCCCGCAAAACAATACATTATTATTACTATCATATTGTATACAACAAACTTCGGGATTTTCGGTTGTGACATCATTTAACAGATAACTGGAAAGTTGATTGGGGCTGAGCAGTTTTGTTTGTACTATCTGCATCGTAATCACTTTTAATTTTAATAAATCGGGATTAATTGTATTTAAAATAATCCATGAACTAAAAAGAATCAGAGTGCCGGCGATACTACCGGTGATAAGTTCTTTGGCTTGTCCGATTTTAGTGTCATTCCCCCCGGAAGTAAGCCATAGTAATCCTCCCGCCATGAGGACTATAGCCGCTAAAATGCCCGCTGCCGCTAAACCATAATTATAAAAAGCTTGGATATATTTAGCTAAAAGATTGCTGGTCATTATACCTGATCCTTCATCATATGACCCGACTTTTATAGAAGACTTATCTACCGCAGTTCCAGAAATAGGTGTTTGCGGTGTAAAGTCTAAGCTATCATACTTTTGTGCTTGCGCTGCGAGTGGTAAGGAGGAAGTAATTAACGCCAGCATAGCCGATAAGACAAGAGGAAAAACAATGACCACAATTAATGTTGTGAAAAAAGTAGTTTTAAAATTTTTTATATTTTTCATTTTTTTAGTCACTAAATTAGCTAGTTGATTAATCCGCTAATTAATTCTTGAAATTTTGCTTCCGTGAGAGAACCGGAAAAGCTGTAATTATTTACAAACCAAGTGGGGGTGCCAATAATTTCTAGAGTATTGCCGTCGTCATAATCTTTTTTAATCTGATTGAGATATTTTCTTTCGCTTAGACAGGAATTAAATTTTGTCATGTTTAATTCTAAAATTTGGGCTAAGGCAGAAAGACGGTTGATACGCTCGCTATCGGCGGTAGTTAAATTTTCCTGGTTGGCAAATAAAAGGTCATGCATTTCCCAAAATTTTCCTTGTTCACCGGCGCAACGAGCGGTCATTGCTAAATCAATGGAATCTTCATTGCGTAAATAATCGCGCCAGACAATCTTGATCTTATCTTTATACAGGCTCTCCATTTGATTAACTACCTGATAAGATTCCTGGCAGTAAGGGCAGGCAAAATCGCCAAATTCAACGATAGTGGCTTGTGGCGTACTAGTACCCAGAGAATAATTAGTGCCGTCGCCGTTGATGGTTTGTATATACTGTTTTAATTGCTCGGTGGTCATCGTCGCGGTCTCGCCCGCTAGGATTTGTTGAATACGATTGAAAACATAGATACTGGAAAAGGTTAAAATAAGAAAAATAATAATCGTTAATATAATAACAATTATCCCCCAAGGTTTTTTGTACCAAGGGCGAAGAGCATCTTGGTGACGGGCTTTCATTTCGGCATATTTTAGCCTTTCGTTGAGTCCCATATAATTGAAAAATCACGATGTTTAAAGTATACTATACATATTATATCATAGATTAAGATGGATATGAACATAATCTCTTGGAATGTTAACGGTATTAGAGCGGTTGCCAAAAAAGGCTTCAAGGATTTTTTATTATCCGCCAAACCGGACGTTTTATGTTTACAAGAAATTAAGATTTCTGATATAGCTCGTCAAAATACAGAATTTGATTTTGCCGGTTATCGTGAATATTGGAATGGAGCCAAACGTCCCGGGTACAGTGGCACGGCTATTTTAGTGAAAGATGGTGTTGGTCGGCAAAAGATTCAAGTTAAAGAAGTAGTGAATGGTTTTGGTGTAGCGGAATTTGACGATGAGGGGCGGGTGCAGACGGTTGATTTGGATAAATTTTATTTATTGAATATTTATTTTCCTAACGCTAATCAGGAATTGACACGTTTACCTTATCGCTTGGCTTTTAACGATGCACTCTTAAAATATATTAAAAGATTGGAGCAGAAGAAACCGGTTGTAGTGACCGGTGATTTTAATGTCGCACATGAAGAAATTGATTTGGCGCGACCGAAAGAGAACGAGGGCAATGCCGGTTTTACGTTAGAAGAACGGAGCTGGTTTACTAAATTCTTGCAAGCTGGCTTCATTGATACTTTTCGCGTTTTACATGCTAAGAAAGTTCAGTATTCATGGTGGAGCTTCCGCGCCGGAGCGCGAGCTCGTAACGTCGGCTGGCGGATTGACTATTTCTGCATCTCGGCTAAACTAAAAATAAAGCTAAAAAAGGCTTATATTCTTGACCAAGTGACCGGTTCCGATCATGCGCCAATAGGCCTGGATATTAGCTAAATAAGATATTTCTAAAATTAGTGCCGCAATTTAGTCTCGCAATTTTAATATTATGTACAATCATCAGACCATAGAAAAAAAATGGCAAGAACGTTGGCAGACAGATAATCTTTATCTGACCGGTTCTGACCCTAAAAAACCGAAATATTATATTTTAGATATGTTTCCTTATCCGTCGGGAGTTGGTTTACATGTCGGCCATCCTAAAGGTTATATTGCTACTGATATTTTAGCTCGTTTGCGTCTGATGCAGGGTTATAATGTTCTTCATCCGATGGGCTGGGATGCTTTTGGTTTACCGGCAGAAAATTATGCCATTAAAAATAAAGTTCACCCTAAAAAAGCAACGGCGGAAAATGTTGCTACTTTTAAGCGTCAACTGGGACTGCTTGGTTTATCTTATGATTGGTCTAAAGAAATTAATACTACCGACCCCGCTTATTATAAATGGACACAGTGGATATTTCTACAAATGTTTAAAAAGGGTTTAGCTTATGAATCGCATGAGCCGATTAATTGGTGTCCGTCTTGTCAGACCGGTTTAGCTAATGAAGATTTGGAGGGCGGTCTTTGTGAGCGTTGCGGCAGTGTCGTGGAGCAGCGTCCGATGCGACAATGGGTTTTAAAAATTACCGACTACGCCGAAAGGTTACTTAATGATTTAAATAAATTACCGGACTGGGAGGAATCTATTAAGGGTATGCAACGTAATTGGATTGGTCGGAGCGAGGGAACGGAAATAAATTTTCAGGTTAAAGCCGGCGATAAAACATTGTCTGATAATATTACAGTTTTTACTACTCGCGTGGACACTATCTTCGGTTGTACTTATGTAGTTTTAGCGCCGGAGAATAAATTAGTGCAAAAATTTAAAGATCAAATTAAGAATTGGGAGGCCGTCACTAAATATATAGAGGAAATAAAAAATAAAACTGATTTACAACGAACAGATTTAAATAAAGAAAAAACCGGTTTAAAACTGGAGGGCTTGCAAGCAATCAATCCGTTTAATCAGGAAGAATTGCCTGTTTTTATTGCCGACTATGTTTTAAATTCTTACGGAACGGGCTCGGTGATGGCGGTACCGGCGCACGATGAAAGAGATTGGGAGTTTGCCGAGAAATATAAGCTAGCACGACGGGCTGTTGTAACTTCATCAAATAATAAAAATGATAAAGTTTACACGGCGGATGGAATTTTAGAAAATTCCGGAGATTTTGCTGGCTTGAGTTCTGCTTCAGCGCGCCAACAAATGTCCGAGTGGTTGGAAAAAAATAAAGTCGGTGCCAAAAAAATAAATTATAAAATAAAAGATTGGGTATATTCCCGACAACGTTATTGGGGCGAACCGATTCCTTTGATTCATTGCGCCAAGTGTGGCGTTGTAGCAGTGCCGGAAAAAGATTTGCCGGTTTGTCTGCCGGAAGTAGAAAGTTATGAGCCAACCGGCACCGGTGAGTCTCCGTTAGCCGCTATTTCCGATTGGGTGAATGTTAAATGTCCGGACTGTGGCGGAGCGGCTCAGCGTGAAACTAATACTATGCCGCAATGGGGTGGTTCTTGCTGGTATTATTTGCGTTATATTACTCCCCATAATGAAACGGCTTTAGTTGATAAGGAGCAAGAAAAATATTGGTCGCCGGTTGATTTCTATGTGGGCGGAGCGGAACACGCCACGCGTCATCTTATTTATGCTCGTTTCTGGCATAAATTTCTATTTGATATTGGAGCGGTAAATTATGACGAACCTTTTACAAAATTAAAACATGTCGGTTTGATTATGGGCGAAGATGGACGCAAGATGTCCAAGCGTTGGGGGAATGTTATTAATCCCAATGAGATGGTGAAACAATTTAGCGCGGACGCTTTGCGGGTTTATGAAATGTTTATGGGTCCTTTTGATCAAGCGATAAGCTGGAATACTAACGGTTTAGTCGGGACGAGAAAATTTTTGGAAAAAGTGGAGAAGTTATTTAGTGACGATGCGGCGGATGTAACTTCGGAAGATAAAAAATTATTATCTTTACTCCATAAGACGATTAAAAAAGTCGGTAATGATATTGAGAATTTTAATTTAAATACCGCCGTTTCTGCTTTAATGATTTTAGTTAATGAATTGACCGAGTATAAAAAGAAAAATCAATCTTGGCCTATTGCTGTCGCCGGTCGTCAGTCATTACTCCAGATTTTAGCGCCCTTCGCCCCACATTTATGTGAGGAACTTTGGGAGAGATTGGGCAAGCAAAGAAGTATCTTCAAGTCCGCTTGGCCTAAGTATGACGAAACATTAATAAAAGACGATATTGTTAATTTAGTTATTCAAATTAACGGTAAATTACGCGCTAGCGTAGAAGTAGCAGCTGATATCTCCGAGGCAGAAGCTTTGGAATTGGCACACGCTAACGATAATATAAAAAAATGGTTGGCAGGGAAAGAAGTCGTGAAAGTAATTTTTGTCGCCGGAAAACTTTTGAATATTGTGATTAAATAGAGAATTTTATGAGTGATTTATCCGCCCAGACTAGAGATATCTGTAAATTATTAGATATTAGACCGGCTCGTTCCAAGGGTCAGAATTTTTTGATAAATGAAAAGATTTATGACGATATTATTAAGGCGGCTGATTTGCAGACTAATGATTATGTCTTGGAAGTTGGCCCGGGTTTAGGTTTTTTGACCGCTAAGTTAGCGCAAAAAGTACAAAAAGTGATGGCGGTGGAACTGGACGATAAATTAGCTGATTATTTACAGGTAGCGGTTGATTCTCAAGATGTAAATAATGTAGAAATTATTAACCAAGACATTTTAAAATTTAATTGGCTGGAGTATTGGAGCCGGGAAGCGAAATTAAGACAAGGCTCGTTAAAAGGGAAGAGCCTGTCTTATAAAATTGTCGCTAACATGCCTTATAATATTACTTCTATTTTTTTGCGTTTGTTTTTGAGTCAAGAACCGCGCCCGGAAACTTTAGTCCTAATGCTTCAAAAAGAAGTAGCTGAGCGCATCGTGGCGGAACCGCCGGAAATGAGTATTCTGGCGATATCTATTCAGTATTACGCTAACGCGGAAATTGTCAGAATTGTGAAGGCGGGTAATTTTTGGCCGGAACCAAAAGTTGATAGCGCAATTATTAAGATAAATCTTAAATCTCATAAATACGACGGAGAAGAGGACAAGAAATTTTTTCGTTTGGTCCGTATCGGCTTTAGTGCTAAGCGTAAAATGTTAAAGAATAATTTGGCGGCCGGGTTAAAAGTTAAGCCGGTGCAGATTGATAAAGCCTTTCAAACAGTTGGCTTATCTTCTCAAGTTAGAGCCGAGGTATTATCGCTGGAAGATTGGCAAAAATTATTTGCGGCGCTACGTTTATTTGTGGTATAATAAAATCAATTAGAATGATAGTTAACCGCATTTATTTATTATGCCCAAAGGAAATTCCGCAGACGATAACGGTATCGGATTCACTTTAAATGATTTACCGCAATCACGGAAAATTGCGGTGATAGTTTTTTTTATTTTTGCTGTTGTTATTGTAGTTTTTTGGATTTGGCAAATTAAAACGCAAATTAGTAAACCCTTCTCTTTAGGCGAGACAACGGTGAGTACTTCTACAGACTTGGAGGCGACGCTTAAAGGTCTTGATACTGATGGTGATGGCCTCTCTAATTATGATGAGATTTACGTTTATAAAACTTCACCATATTTACAGGACAGTGATAGTGATAGCCTCTTAGATAATCAGGAAGTTTTACAGGGAACTGATCCTAATTGTCCGCAGGGAAAAAATTGTAATGCTGTCACGCCTAGTGATACTGGCACTAATATTATTTCTAGTTCAAGTCCTGTTGTTACTCCTACGCAAAACTCTATTGTTAGTCCAAATGCTAGCCTGGATGCTTCCGGTGTTGACCAAGCGGCACTACAGAGCGCTTTGAATGGTCAAATTGATGTAGTCACCTTACGGCAACTATTAATTTCCAGTGGTGTTAACAAGGCAGATTTGGATAAGATTAGTGATGAAGATTTAATGGCTGGTTATCAAGCGACTTTACAAGCCCAGGGTCAAACTAATTAATGAAGTAAAGCTTAGTAACATGAAAAAGTTTTTTTCTTTTATGTTTAAGCCTCAAGCGACGACTGTTAAGAAAACGATGAGTATTCCTCTGGCTTTTTTAATTTTATTTTTTGTTATTTTAGTGCCTGTTAAACCGGCGCGAGCACAGATGGCGGTCGCCGATATTCCTGGTTTAGTTTGGGACAAAGTATCCAGTGCCGCTAACTTTTTATGGCAGAAAGGTGGTTCTATCGCTTTTAATCGCACCCTGTCCACAGTTTTAAATACTATTGCTTACGATGCCGCTAACTATATCGGTTCAGGCGGAGAGGGACAGAGTCCTCTTTTTCAAAAACAAAATCTTGGTGAAATTTTAACCAGTGTGGCCGATCAAGCGGCCGGACAATTTGTTGAAACATTTGTTAATAATTGGAATACTGTGGGTGCTAATACCGCTTGTTCTGATAAGCTAGAGACTTGTCGTAAAAGTTGTAGTATTTATGTGGATGAAGGCGATTCCGATGGTTATTCTGGTTGTTTGAATGATTGCGATAATGCTACGACTGCTTGTGCCGCTAAAACTGCAAATTCCAATACTAACGGTAAAGTGACCCCGTCTTTTAACGTTTGTTCGCCTTCTTCTATTGAGGCGAAGCTGAAAATTGGCTTAGGTCTAGTGAATCAAAATCGTCCGACGGGGCCAAACTGTAGCATGTCGGTTTTAATTAAAAATTGGGAAACTGATATTAATCAGAAAATTAAGGATTTGCATGATGCCACCTTTTTACAAACTTTTGTTCAAATTTTTGATCCACGTTCCAACGATTTAATGACTTATAGCTTGGCGGTTGGTGATATGGAAATTGCTAAGAGTACTGATAAAGCTGTTGAAGAGAGTAATTTTATTACCAATAAAGGTTGGCTGGATGTCAGAGATATAAGTGGTGCTATTCAAGGTGTGCCGGGTGAAGCCCAGAGAGAAGCTGATGCCGCCGTTAAAGCCAGACAAGATGCTCTTGGAAAAACTACCGGCGATATTTTAGTTGACGCCGCTAATTTGTTTTTGAATCAATTATATATTTCCTCTTTAAATAATTTGATGCAGAGCCTCGGTTCAAAGACTACCAACGTTAAATCTGGGAGTACTCCTCGTGACGATGATCCGCGCAGCCCCGGTGGACAAACCGCCTTAAGAGAAATAACGACCAGCCTATTGCAGCCTAAATTTGGCTCTTTGGCCGATTATGATGTAGTTGCTTCCTTAGCGATGTGTTTAGATTCTAAGAATCCGGCTCCGGATAATTGTGTGATTGATACTAAATTCATGCAGGGAATTAATGAACAGAAAACTGTGGCGGAAGCTGTGGCTAGCGGTTATTTGCATGGTGATTGGCAAATAACTAATGAAAATAAGGGCACTAGTTATAATAGTAATTATTCTGCTCGTAATATTTCTATTCTTCGTAAATATAGAATTTTACCGGTCGGCTGGGAACAGGCAGCAAAATTGATTGCTGATACAGCTACCTTTAAAGCTACTTTAAATGATTTAATTTCTTGTTTTGATTCCGGTGATCAATATAATACATTTAGCTCGGCCTTCGCCAATCAAAGTCATGATTGGTGTCAAGGTCTCGTGGATCCTAATTGGGTTTTGAAAGCTCCGTTAAATTATTGCGTTAAGAATGGGATTAGTGCTCAGATTTTAAACAAGACGACAGTTCCGACTTCTGGTACGCCCTCTAATGAATTAAATATTGTCCGTGCCGAAAATTATTGCGCCGATAATAAAACCTGTATTAAGGAGACGCAGAGCGGTGGTTGCGATGTTTATGGTTATTGTAATGAAGAGAGACGAACTTGGAATTTTGGGACAGACTCTTGTCAGGCGATTGATAATACTTGTGAAGCTTTTACTGACACCAATGGTAAGTCCATAGCGTATTTGAAAAATACTTTAGACTACGCAAACTGTAATGCGGATAATTCCGGTTGTAAGCAATATGCTGTCAGTGCCGCTTATAATACTATTACCGGCACGACTATTTGGAATTCAACCGCTAGCATATATTTGAATAAGAATTTAAGTTCTTGTGACAGTAAAGAAGAGGGCTGTACCGGATTATTGCGCGTTAAACCAACTTGGGGCGGTAATTTAGTGATGGATTCTGATTTTGCTAGCGGACAGGTAGATAATTGGCCGCTAACGGACCCCACTTTATCTACGGCAACTATTGTTGATGCTAGTGTTGAACCGGGAGGAGCTACCGGAAAGACTTTAAAGTTACAAGGGACTAGCAATAGACAGGGCATATATTCTGATAGTAGTAATTCCTTGTTACCGGATAATCTTCAAGTTATTCCCGGTCAGTCATATACAGTTAGCGTAGACGTATATTTAAGGTCTCCAGTCAGCGTGGTGGTCTTGTCTATTGGTAATGCTACTAATAATCCTACTGACGGAACTACTGATAGAACGAGTGTTATTGGTGAATGGCAGCATTTAAGCGTGACTCGTTCGGCCGGTACTTCCTATAATGAACCAAGTTTTCGTTTAACCAGTTTTAATATAGGCAATCCTGCAGTATTTTATATTAAAAATCTTAAGTTTGAAATGAGTGGCTGGGACACCGGTTATAGCCCTTATGGCTCATTCAAATTTTATGAAAAATTGTTGCCTAAATATTTAGAGTCAACTTGTTATGTGAATAGCGGTAGCGCCACTAAAAATTATGACTTAAAGCTTGATGCTCCGGCCGTATGTTCTAATTTTGCTCGTCGTTGTAATAAGGAGGATGTCGGTTGTGAACTATATACAAATACTAATGATAATTTTGCCGTTTCGGCTAAAGTGGCAAATGGCGATTATTGTCCCGGTGAATGTCTCGGCTATGATGTTTATATTGCCAAAGGAAATTATTTCAATATTACGGAAGCGGAAAACTTGATTCCTAAAACGGCTAAGACCTGTTCGGTCACGGCTGCCGGATGTAATGAGTTTACTAATCTTGATACTTTAGCTCAGGGAGGAGAACAGAAAGAATATTATACATCCCTTAAACAATGTGTGAAGCCTAGTACTTTAGAGTGCGGTAATTTCTATTCTTGGGAGGGAACGGGTAGCGGACCGCAACTAAAATCTTATAGTTTGAAGAAAGACGCTAGCAATAATCCGCTGGTTACGGCCGCTGATAGTGCGGTGTGTGATGCTAATATTTATAATAAACCGATTAATGATCCGGATTTCAATCCTGATTGTCAAGAGTTTTATAATGCTGATGGTCAAGTCTCTTATCATTTATTATCGCGAACCATTACCTGTTCGGATAATTGTCATGCCTATCGTTTAAGTGCAAAAAATATTGACAAGTCTTTAACCCAAGCGACTTGCGTAGGTGCTGATAAAAATTGGAATTCTGGTGTCTGTAATGTTTGTTTAAATGGGGGTTTGTGGGATACTAATCAAAATTCCTGTGTTTATCAGGCTATTCCCGGCGAAGGTCAGACCTGTAGAGCGGTAGATAACGGTTGTCGCGAATATAATGGTAATGACGGAGCTAATGTTCGCCTCCTTACTTCTTATGACTTTGAGAGTGGCTTAGGCAATTGGTCTTCTAATTGTACTAATGGCATTAATATCAGTGCTATCTCTAATCATAAAGATGGTCATTCTTTACAGTACGACGCTAGTGCTACTTGTTCCGGTGCTACACCGTTAGCCCAAGTGAATGCCGACGGTTTAGTCAGAGAAGGGGGCTCTTATAGTTTAAAATTCTTAGCTAAAACCACGACTGCCAGTAATACTAATTTACAAATTTATTTATTAAATAAAGACACTGGTGCCAAGGCCTACTTTAATACCACTGGCGCGGTGACGGTTAAGAGCGGGGGAGACTGGAATATTTATCAGGCTAATTTAGCCGTATTGGACCATAGTCTTGGCAGTGAAGAAGTTTTGGTTATTAGCGCTGATAATAGTTTCTTGCTTGATGATGTTATTTTATCGGAAATTACCGATCGTTATTATTTGATAAAAAAATCCAGTCAAGTTCCGGACATTTGTTCTTTTGATATTTTTGAGGTTTATCAAGGTCCTAATTATAATCTGGGGTGTTCTCAGTATGTTGATCGTAGTGGAGTGCCAAATAATTTGCATAAATTTACGCAGCTTTGTTCAGATTCGGCTGTTGGTTGCGAACAAATGATTGATACTAAAAATTCTCTTGATTTTTCCGCTACTTTTTGGCAGAACGGAGAGTCTGTTACTTCTTGTGCGGCCGGAGATACTTCTTGTATCTCAGTCCCCGGCGATAGCGCTATTTATGCTATTTATGATTCATCTAAACTTTGTACTTCTAAGAATCAGGGTTGTAGTCGTCTAGGTCAGGCTCAGGGCGGAGTTAATGTAACGGGGTGGTCGGATGTCTTTAAGAATAATAATCCTGATCAATATAGTAATATTTTATGTAATTCCGCAGCGGCCGGTTGCGAGGAATGGACTATGGGTAGTGGCGCCTCTTCTTATTTTAAAAATCCTGGTTTTGCTGCTTGTAGTTATCGTGCCAGTAACAACCCGGCTGTTTCCGGTAAGGCTTGGTATAAAATTCCTGTTAAACGTTGTGACTCTGATTCTAATGGAACAATTAATAATTTAGAAAAATATGGTCTTGTTTGTACCAGCGACGTTGATTGTGGCGGTAGTAAATGTATTTCTGATGACAACGATTATGATTGCTCCGTTTCTTATTCTAAGACGATTGGTTTAGGCGGAACTAATAACCAGGTGCCGGTTCCTGATCGGGACGCGGGGGTTTGTGCGAAAGCTAATTCTAGCTGTACGGAATATATTGATCCGGTAACAGAGTTTGCTGTTAATTTGGTTAGTAATCCCAGTTTTTCTCTCAATGATTCCGGCTATCGTGATGGTTGGGGAGGAACATCCGTTGAAAATCTTAATGATAATCAACAAAAGGTTAGCTTGCGTCAGAATACTTTGTATAGTTTATCTACTAAATTGAACGGTACCGGCGGACAAGTTGGTGGCGTCAGTCTTATTTTTTCCAGCAGTGTGCAAGCTCTCTTAAATGATAATAATTTAGGCGCCCCCATTACAGTTATTAGTTTGGCTGCCGGCAATAAAGACGCTGTTATTTTTAATTCCTTAAATAATACTTCTGTTCTTTTAACCGGCGGGGCCGATAAAAAGATTGTGGAGCTAAAGGAACTGGTAATTGATTATCAATTAAGTAGTAATATTGATAAAACAAGTTGCAATGGTTTATACAAGTTTGATAATGGTTGCATTCTCTTTAATGAACGTGGTGTTAATGGCGCTTCGGGCCTGGCTACTTTGAAATATGATGCTTATAGTAGTAATGATGGTGCTGTTGCTACAACCTGTAATCCGACTATTAGTGGTAATTGTACCGCTAATACTTTAGTGAAAGTACGTCCGGATCGGGTTTGCGCCAAGTGGTTGGATTGTATTAGTTATATAAAAGATCCTGATACTGGAGAGAAAACTTGCTATGCTATGGGTGAATGTGATCGTCTGGATGATAACGGTGATTGTGTTAATTTCACGGAGATTGCTTCTGAGGCACAACGATTTGACGTTGATACTAATAAAAATACCACGGGTTATTCCGTCTTGGATCAATATAATGTTGGACAGATGCGAGAAGTGGGAATTAATTTGGGAACGGCAGCCAGTTATGATTTTGAAAATGGCGCAGCTCCTCCGCAGGCTACTATTATTAACGATCCAACTAGTAGCGGTGGGACTGATTACCCCGCCCATGGAATTAGCTATCTGCAGGTACCGGGAGACAAGCTTATTAAAGTCGGCTCTTCCGATATATCGCTAGGATCTGGACGTCATAGTTATTATGTAAATTATTTGATTAATACTAAAAATACCAGCGCTAAGGCGCGATTGCTTATTACTGATACCGGTGGCACTGTTCTAAAGGATAGTGTGACTAAAAAAGAATTAAAATTTGATTCTTCTTCTAATACCTGGACCAGGCAAGTTAATAAATTTACTTTAGACGGCCCCCAGTCAATTAGCATTCGTTTGAGTTCGGATAATACTAGTTCCGGCAGTTTTGTTTATTTTGATGATATTAATATTGAGCCGGTCTTGGAAGTGGGGACGGATAAGTATGTAGCCCGTGATTGTCGCTTATATCCGACTACAGAAAGTCTCACTTGTAGCAGTAAAAATGAGAATGTTGTCTCTCATGGTTTGGAGGGTTATTGTTTAGTTTATGATCCGGCCAATCCGGGGGTCTGTTTAATGTGGTATCCGGTGGACAGGATTGGTTCAACCAGAGATAAAAATTTTTCCTCTGGTTATAACGGTGTGTTTCCTTTGTATTATTGTGCAGCCGTGAGCGGTAATTTTGATGTAGTGGAGAAGAGGGTGCTATTAGAGTATCATGATACTGTTAGCGGATCTGTAAAAATGTGTGATAAGACGTATTCAGATTCGGGTTGGCTCGGGGCAGATGACCCTGTATGTGATTCTTTTTCTAGTTGCCCTGATAATGGTGGTTATTATTGTCCTGATGATTATCATGCTTATGTTGCCTGGAACCCAGAGCCCACTGGTGATAGTGACGCAACTTTATTTTGTCTCCCCAATGAAGATCCTTTAAATAAGTTTCCAGCGTTTAAAGTAAAAAATCCTGCTCCTTATGATGGTAGTAGTCACCCTTACTTTACAGCAGAGGACATGGAATTAATTCCTGGCTTAACTAATTTCAATGTTATTGGGCTTTACTCAACTAATCGCGAGACTAGAGCATGCGACGGTCAGTATTCTTTTTATGAAGGTTTAGCTTTATATACAGGTAGTACTGGTAGCCCTGAATTAAATGCTCGCGGTACATTGCTAGAACCCAACATTCGCATCTATGATTATAACAACCCATTAGCTCAAACCCAGTATTCGCAATTAAAATATATTAATACTGATACAGGAGTGGACGCTGCTACTGGAGTGCCAAATTTGCCGTTAGCGAATGATTCTGGACAAATTTATAACTTTACTTGTAACAGATTTGAAGAGGTGGTTGATGAGAATGGTAATAATAAGGCTTGGGTAGATAGGGTGGGATCGAGTTCTATATATCCTGATACTACTCCTAAATTCTTTGTAGATAATAGTAATAAGTGGTATGGAGATGGTGTGAATTCTAATAACTATAATTTAGATAAATATGGTCGTAATAATGCGGAAGGAATTTTTGGGGCCGCTGCATTCCCCGAGGGCTTTAACTTGGCAAATTATAGTAATCGCATTCCGCTACGTAATCAATATGGCACAAGTCCGATTGTCGCTGGAAGGCCTTATGGTTGTGAGCCGGGTAGTGGTACCGGTTGTCCGTTAATAGGATATTGTGATAGCGATGAGACCGTCTTCTGTTTGATTGGTCATGATACTACTTGTGGTGGAGGTGGAATTTGTAAGCCTCTCTGGAACCCCATAAATACTTTAAGCACAACATCAACGCCTCCAAACTATGAGCAAATTCTTAGTAAGTTGTTTTTGAAGTCTTATGCCGGTTACAGATTTTCTGGGACATATCAGTCTGCTGGTTCTTATGGCGATTATACAAGAGAAGGAAAAGTGCCTGGCATATTTCCTTTTGGAGAGTCAGATAGTTATTGTGCTCAAACTAATAGCAGAGGTACTTATGAAAATTTAGACTCTTTCTGCCCTATTTATCCTAGAGTTAGTAACGTTAATTTATATTATGGCGATACTACGCTAGCCTTGAAAAGTGGTTTGAGGTCCGGTGAAACATTTAAGCTTATACAAAAAGGCATTTATCGTTTGGTGTTTAATAGCTCAGTTGATAGTCAGCAACTGCCACTACAAAATATTGTGATTGACTGGGGCGATGGCAGTGTTCAAACGATCACCAGTGAAGATCAGCATCCCAATCCTACAAATCCTCATATTTTTTATCATTATTATACTCGTTCCGGTAATATCAAAATTAGCGTTAGAATTAAAGATAATTGGGAATATTATGGCGACAATTAATTTGCTATAGTTAAGACGTATTATATCGCCCCATCTCCCTTGTTAGATGGGGCGTTTTGTTTTGCCTTTTCCTTTATTTTGCGGTATAATTTTAAATAAGAAAAGCTTAATATTTATGGCTAAAAATCTTGATTATCAGTTATTGCATCGAGGTGGAGAGGATGATAAATCCGCGGCTAAGGCCGGAGATTTGCGAGCCGCCCAGCGATCTGAACAAGCACCTACGCCTCTAGATGCGGTAGAAACTTTACGAGAAGTAGTTTTGCGGGAAAAAAGAAAAAAAGAGGAACAGAAAAAATCGGGTGGGGCACAGTCCAAAATTGCCGGAGTTATGTCTTCACCGATTAAATTATTTACCGCTAAACTTTTAAAACAATCTTGGTTTCATTTGGCTGATAGTTTCGGTTTGACCTTGTTATATATTAATATTCACGCTTTTTTAGGTGTAGTTCTTGGACATTCAATGTTTTGTAAATTGGGAGAAGAGTGGAACATGGGCGACTCGATGATGGGAGCGACGAAGGAGGGTTCAGGGGGGCAAGAGATGTCCGGCACGGTAGAATTAATGGCCTTGGGCGCTTTGGATGTGATGGCAATTTTGATTATTGTTGCCATATTTGCCGTAATTTCCTTAATTATTAATGTAATTGATAATCCTTTGGAAAATATTAGTACAATTTTTGGTTTCTTATGGGGAATTTTAACCGGTTCAAATTAATATGGACATAAAAAAGATTGGCAAGAAATTTATTGTCAATAAAAAATTAATTTTTACAGTTTTACCACTTTTATCAGTGTTAGGAATTTTTTTTGCTGTTCCAACTGTTAATGCCGGTTCGAGGGACTGGGCTTATACCGTAGTTAGTTTTTTGTTAGGTGTTTTTGTTAGCGCTTTGGGATTAATTTTAGTTCTGGTCTTGCAGGGCTTAACTCTTATTGCCTCCTATCAACATTTTATTGACTCTCGGGCCGTAGTGTTAGGCTGGGTGATGGTGCGTGATATTTGTAATATGTTTTTTGTTATAGTCTTAATGGTCATTGCCTTTGGGACTATTTTAAATTTAGAGGACTATAACTATAAAAAACTTTTGCCGAAGTTAATTTTAATGGCCGTTTTGATTAATTTTTCCAAAACTATTTGTGGTCTATTGATTGATGTGACACAGGTCGTGATGTTAACTTTCGTTAATGCTTTTAAGGATATTGGGGCCGCTAATTTTACCGATATTTTTGGGATTACCAGTATTTTAACTTTAGCGAAGAATGGCGCGGCAGATATTGATGGCTTTACCGCCGCTGCCGCTTATATTCTTGGTTTCCTATATTTGTTGATAGCGATTGTGGTCATTACCACTATGATGATGATGTTGGCGATGCGTTTGGTTATGATTTGGATTTATGTAGTATTATCTCCGGCCGCTTATTTATTGGCTGCGGTTCCGGGCGGACAAAGTTATTCTCAACAGTGGTGGACGGAATTTACTAAGAATTTAATAGTTGGACCGGTCTTGGCTTTTTTTATCTGGTTGTCTCTATCGGCTCTGCAAGTTGATAATACTACGGCGCAATATAGCGCCAATGATTCTAAGGCTCAAGAAGAGATTGCTTATGCTAACACGGAAGCCTCTAAGCCTAGCGCTTTAATTAAATATGTGATTGCGATTGGTATGTTAGTTGGTGGTTTGATGGTTTCTCAGAAAATTGGTGGCGCGGCCGGTGAGTTAGCGGGTAAAGGAATGGGGGCTTTGCAGAAGGGGCAGAGTTTGGCGACGGGAGCGGCAGTAGGGGCAGCTCTTTGGACAGCAAAAAGACCGCTTAAAGCTGCTGGTTGGGCTAACGACCGATTTTTACAGGGGAAGGGTATTATGGATTTGAATTTATCAAGGGTTGTTAAACAATGGAATCAAAGAAGTGAGGAGAAGAAACAACAGAGATACACCCAGGGTAAAGTTAAAGCTGACCAACGGATGAGTGAGGGGGGAACTATAAAAGGTGCTTTAGCTATGTCCGCTTTAGGAGAAGATACTTTTGATCATTTAACAACTTGGCGTGGTATTAAACAAACGATTAAAGGTGGAAAAAGAATGCAAGCTGCCAAAGATAAGCTTAAAAGTTCTCCGGAATTTGGCCAAGCTAAATTTGAGGAGGAATATGCTAGTTTAGATGATCCAAATGATAGACTGAATAAGATACGGGAGCTTAGCAATAGTAATTTAGCAATAAATGGTAATCAAGAAAAATTAAAATATGCTCAACAGAATAGTCACACGGTATATAGTGATGATGATAAGAGACAAGCGCGAGATAAAGTAGAAGAATATCAAAAAAAGATTGATAACAATCTGCCGATGACTAACTATAACGCTAAGATGGCCGAGCAGTCTGCTATTCAAAAAGAATATGCTAAGCTTTCCATGACTTCTGATTCTGATGAACTGCTGCGGTTGTTAAAATCTGCTTTACAAAGTCAAGATACGGCTAGAGCTAGTGCTATTTTTACAAAGATGACTAAAGATGGAAACGATAATGAGTTTACTAAAGCTTTAGATAAATTTGGCGATACCGGCTGGAAAGGCCTGCAAAGAGTCATGAGTGATATTGCTAATCCTAATAGTAAAAATTATGGAGGGTTTAATGAACAACAAGCTCTAAGCCTAGGAGCATCTTTAAGTGAACTTAATAAATCTAATAATCATTGGGAGGCAGTGGGTGGATTTGAAATGGAGGATGGACAGTGGCATATGACTGACGAAGATGGGGCGGCTAATATTAGCTTGTCTGAGTCAGGCAAAAAAAATCCTCAAGACCTCACCAAGAGCGGTGATCGCTTGGCATATGGTAAATATGTTAAAGGTAAATATCAATTAACGGCATCAGGTGTAGTAAGGCTAAAAACAATAGCTGGTGAAGGAAATTTGAAAAATGTGGAAGGCGGAATGAATGAAAGTACTGTTACGAATATTTTACCTGAAATCGCTGATGTGATTGAAGATGCGGCAGGAAATAAAACTTATACAGTTAAGGACCAATACAAAGATCATTTTGATCAGGCTTTTGTGAACGCTATGGTGAAAAGAATAGGCAAAATATCAAATGCAGACCCGTTAAAAGAATTAAGTAAGGTTAAAGGTCTCAAGTTTACTTAAATCATAAATTATGACTGAACAAGAATTAAAAGATAATGTTGATAAATTTTTGAGCCCTGATTATATTGCTATGGTTGGTAGGGTTGTTAATAATATAGTTATAGAAGATGACCAATCTAACGCCTTTGATTTAGTCCAATTGTTTGTTGAGGCTTTGAAGCAGGAGGGGGTTAAAAATTCGGCCAATAAAGGTACTTTAGATTTTTATAATAATAATTTAATCAAATTAGAATTTATTGCCCTGCCTTTATTAGAAAACAAAGATGTTGTATATTTATTAGCTAAGAATTTTGTCAATCAATTTCAAATAGAGGGGTATAATTTGTTAGAAAAGTTTAATTATAAGTTATTAAATATTATTTTAGTTAGTGATCGTGATGATTTTAAAAAAGAAGTAGAGCGTGATTTGTTAAAAAACCAAGAGGTGATTGTTCGTGAGGGAGAAATTAATAAAATTTGTGATTGGTTAAAAAATTATGTTAGCGTAGTTGGCTTGGAGAATCGTGATACTTTGCTTAGAGCGCAGTATTTTGCTTCTTTAAAAAATAACAATAATGTTAATTCGTTGGAATATAATTATTTAATTAGTTTATTTCAATTTTACGATATGTTAGGCGTTTCTTCAGATTCTCCGGAAGGATTAGCCGAAGAACCCCCCGTTATAGTAGGTGGTAAATTATATATTTTTCGTAAAGGAGTATTAGAGCCAGTGGATGAAAATAAGGATTTTAAAAAAATAGTGCAGTCAACGAATATATTAGACTCGTCGGACGTTTTATCGGAATCAAGCAATTCTTTTAATTTAAAATCATCTGGGCCAGTTGTATCGGCAGTAGTGCCATCTACTACAGTTTTTTCTAATTCAGATTTATCCGACCTTGAATCTGCTCTCAAAAATTATTCCGAAGATAGTCTAGAACATAAGGCACTTAAACAAGAAATTAGTCGCCTCAAGGCGGCGGAGTTAAAGCAGGTACAACGTAGTGCCGGCAGTCAAATAAATGCACAAAAATAAAGCCGCGAATATCGTCGTTTCCGGTTCGCTGGCTTACGACCAAATAATGAATTTTCCTGGTCGTTTTAGTGACCATATTTTGGCTAATCAGACTCATAATCTTAATATTAGTTTTGTTTTGTCTGATGCCCGTACTAGTTTTGGTGGTACAGCTGGAAACATCGCCTATAATTTAAGCCTCTTAAAAATAAAGCCGACTATCCTAGGTATAGTCGGTTCTGATTTTTCTGATTATCAGCAGACTTTAAAAAAACAGGGGGCGGATTTAAGTCGTTTGGCTAAATTGGAAGTGACTAGCAAGGGAGTTAAAACCAAAACGGCTGTTGCTCATATTATTACTGATAAAGATGATAATCAGATTGCCGCTTTCTATCCCGGCCCTTCATTAAAAAATTATGCTAGTAAGGCGGTTAGTGGTTTAAAGGAAATTAGCTTAGCTATTATTGCGGCTGAAGATAAAGGGCGGATGTTAGAATACGCCATGTCTTATTCTCGTCGCCATCTTCCTTATATTTTTGATCCCGGTCAAGCGCTAACTTTGTTCTCCGGCACGGATATTAAAATAGCCTTACGAGGAGCTAAAGTTTTAATTGGTAATGACTATGAGATAAAAGTTATTTTAAATAAAACTAAACTACGTTTGAACGAATTAAGAAAGTTGGTGGATATTTTAGTAATTACTAAAGGTTCTCAGGGTTCAATAATTTATCAGGGTGCAGAGAAAATAATTGTTAAAGCGGCTAAGCCAAAAAATACTTCTGATCCGACTGGAGCTGGTGATGCTTATCGGGCGGGCTTGATTAAGGGCTTACTTATGGGTTATAATCTAAAAACTTGTGGTCAACTAGCCGGACTCGTGGCCTGTTATACGGTAGAGAAGGCTGGTACTCAGACTCATAGTTTCACTCTTAAAGAATTACAAACTAGATATTATACTAATTTTAAAGAAAAAATACTATTATGATTAATCATGTTAAAGATTTAAAGTTAGCGGTCGCGGGTGAGAAGCGCCTATCTTGGGCTGGTCGCGATATGCCGGTTTTAGAAATTATTAAAAAAGATTTTGCACGGACTAAACCTTTTAAGGGGAAGCGTATTTCCGCTTGTATGCATGTGACGGCCGAGACCGCTAATTTAATGTTGACTCTTCAGGCCGGCGGCGCAGATATAACTTTAGTTGCTTCCAATCCTTTATCTACCCAGGATGATATTGCCGCCGCTTTAGTTAAGCACGGAATTAAAGTTATGGCTGTTCGGGGCGAAGATACTAAGACATATTATAGTCATTTGAATCAGGCTTTAAAAAATAAGCCACAGATTACTATGGATGATGGCGCTGATTTAATTTCTCTGTTACATAATAAATATCAAAATCAGGCTAAGGATATTTTAGGTAGCATGGAAGAAACTACCACCGGCGTTATTCGTCTCCGTGCTTTAGCAGCGCATAATAAATTAAAGTTACCGGTGATTGCTGTCAATGATGCTAAGACTAAAAATTTATTTGATAATCGTTATGGCACTGGTCAATCTACTTTAGATGGGATTATTCGGGCAACCGGTATTTTAGTGGCCGGAAAAACCATCGTTGTGGCTGGTTACGGCTGGTGTGGTCGTGGTTTTGCTATGAGAGCACGCGGTATGGGAGCGGAAGTAATTGTGACTGAAGTTGATCCAATTAAATCTTTAGAAGCGGCGATGGATGGTTTTCGTGTGATGCCAATGCTAGCGGCGGCGAAAGTTGGTGATGTTTTTTGTACTATTACCGGCGACTTAAAAGTTATTGACTCTGCACATTTCAAGGCGATGAAAGATGGCGCTATGGTTTGTAACTCGGGACACTTTGACGTAGAAATTAATATACCGGCTTTAAAGAAAATGGCTAGTCGAGTGACTCGTGTTAGTGAGTATGTTCAGGAATATTTAGTTGGTAAAAGAAGAATTTATGTTTTAGCCGAAGGTCGTTTGATTAATTTAGCGGCGGCTGAAGGTCATCCTTCCAGTGTAATGGATATGAGCTTTGCCACGCAGGCTTTGGCGGCAGAATATGTTGTAAAACAGGCGGGTAAATTGGAAGTTAAGGTTCATAATGTTTCAGAAAATATTGAAAATAAAGTAGCGACCTTAAAATTAAAATCATTAGGTATTAACATTGATAAATTAACTAAAGAACAAGCCGCTTATTTATCGTCTTGGGACTTAGGCACATAAAAATATATGGATATTAAATTAATTACTTCGGAGTCAGTCACTGAGGGTCATCCGGATAAAGTTTGTGATCAAATCAGTGACGGAATTTTAGATGAAATTTTACGTCAGGATCCCAATGGTCATGTGGCCGTGGAAAGTTTTGCGACTAATGGTTTAGTCGTCGTGGGCGGGGAAGTACGCACCAAGAATTATATTAATGTTGATGACATCGTGCGCAAGATTTTAAAGAGTATCGGTTATGACAATGCCGATTCCGGTTTTGATTGTGATAGCGTCGGCATTATGTCAGCCTTACATTCCCAGAGCGCGGAAATAGCTCAAGGTGTTGACGAGGGAAGTGGTGATCATAAAGAACAGGGCGCGGGCGACCAAGGTTTAATGTATGGTTTTGCCACTAATGAAACTAAAGAATTAATGCCTTTGCCGATTGTTTTGGCTCATAAATTAACGGCTCAGTTGGCGATGGTTCGTAAAAAGAAAATTTTGCCTTATTTAAGGCCGGACGGGAAGAGTCAGGTCACGGTAGAATATCACGGTGATAAAGCTAAGCGCGTAGAAACGGTAGTGATTGCCGCTTGTCATAGTGATAAAGTTTCTTTGGCAAAAGTTCGCAAGGATATTTTAGAGAAAGTTATCAAACCAGTCTTAGGTAAATTATTAGATAAGAAGACTAAAGTTTTTATTAACTCAACTGGCGCCTTTACTTTTGGCGGTCCGGCGGCTGATACCGGCTTAACTGGACGAAAAATTATTGTTGATACTTATGGTGGCGTGGCTAGACACGGGGGCGGTTGTTTTTCCGGTAAAGATTCCTCTAAAGTAGATAGAAGTGGCGCCTATATGGCCCGTTATGCTGCCAAGAACGTGGTAGCGGCAGGTTTAGCCGATAAGTGCGAACTTCAGGTTGCCTATGCTATTGGTGTTGCTCAGCCGGTAGGAATTTATATTGATACTTTTGGTACTAATAAATATCCGGAAGATAAAATTTTACGAGCGATTAGAAAAGTTTTTGATTTTAGACCTAAAGCTATCATTGATCATTTAGAGTTAAAGAAACCGGTATTCTTAAAGACTGCCGCTTATGGCCATTTTGGTCGTCCAGAATTTCGTTGGGAAAAGACAGATAAAATTACTGATTTAAAGAAGGCCGTTAAGTAATATTTTAATAGAATAATATTTTTGCGCGACTTTTTTTCCGTAGGAAAAATCAGGAGCGAAAAAATGTTATTCTAATTAATATGCGTGTCATGGTTTTTGGTACTTTTGATAATCTTCATCCGGGCCACCTCTCTTATTTTTCCCAGGCTCGGAAGTTCGGAGCGGAAATGATTGTTGTTGTGGCACGTGATAAAAATGTTTGTCAGCAAAAAGAACATTGTCCTCAACAGGATGAAAAGACCAGAGTCAGACAAGTGAGGTTGGCTTTACGTGAATTAGGCTACCAGGGTCGTGCGGTACTGGGCAGTTTAAATAATCGTTGGTTAGTTTTAAAAAAATATCGTCCGGAAGTTATTTGCTTAGGTTACGATCAGCAAGTAGATTTACCACAGTTAAAGAGCGAAATTGAAAAATTTCGCCTTTTTTGTAAGATTAAAAGACTTAAGCCGTATCACTCGGAGAAGTATAAGTCTAGTTATTTAAGGAAGAAATAATATTGTAGGTTATAGCCATTATTTAGAAATAAAAAAAGAGATACAATCCAGTATCTCTCTATTTTTTTGGTAAATATGTTACCATTTTTTTGTAAGATTAAAAGACTTACACCAATTAGTTAGATTTACCGATGTGCTCAGTTACATAAATATTTCTATTCGTATATTTCTGAGCAAACATCACACCTTCTAACTCTTTTAATTCTAAAGACGCGTCTAAATCTAGACTCTTTCTTTTCTCGTGGAGTTGGTACCAAAGGTCTATATCTAGTGCCAGCAACTCAATCAATGGTGAGTGCCCAACCATAATTAGTAAATCGCCATATTTGATTTGATTGAATAATTTTTTTAAAGCTAGGCGTTCATCGGTAACAATTTTTGAAAGTAATTTTGGCTCTAGTTCTTTTAGAGCTTGATACCAGCCGCATTCATTTTTTCGTTTTGTTAGCTTTGGATTATTGGCTAGTCCGGCAAATAGTTCCTCGTTTCCGAATCTGTCGTCGGCCTCTAAGATTTCAGCAATTCCCAAACCGTGAGCTTCTATACATATTTTTAAAGCTAGAATAGTTTGTTGAGTAACCTTTGAGCCGCTACCGAGAGAAAGAATTATTCTCTTAACCTCTTTTTCAGACATCCGGTAGTTAAATTTAGGTATTCCACTTTTTTGAATTTCTTCTAGTCGGTCAAGCGCGATAAGCTCGCCGTTTGTTTGTACACTTCGTATCATGGCAATTCTTTTTTCCATGACTCTACCTCCTTAATTTAGTTATTTAAGTACAACAATAAATTGAATAATAATTTTACAATTATCAAATTATATTCCCATATATTAAGATTTATGTCAACAGTCAATTAAAAATTGTAAAAATCATCAAAAAGGCCTAAAATATTAGTATAATACTAAGTTTATGTTCATAAAATTCTTTAAAGACATCAGCAAAAAAAGTGTAGCTGAGGCCGGAGGTAAAGGGGCATCTTTAGGAGAAATGTCTGGATCCGGCATCCCTGTGCCACCAGGTTTTGTTATTTTAGCTTCGGCTTTTAATCGTTTTTTGGCAGAGACTGATTTAACCCAAGAAGTCCAGGCTGTTTTAAATGGAGTTAATTATAAAGATATTAATTCCGTGGATGGGGCTTCGGAAAAAATTAGAGCTATGATTTTGCGAGCTAAAATGCCTAAAGATTTAGAGAAAGACATTCAGGCCGATTTTAAAAAATTAAAAACTAAATTTGTTGCGGTGCGTTCCAGTGCTACGGCCGAGGATTCTTCGTCTGCTTCTTGGGCAGGAGAACTAGAAACTTATTTAAACACAACTGATAAGACTCTGCTTCTTAATGTTAAAAAATGTTGGTCGTCTCTTTTTACGCCGCGCGCTATTTTTTATCGTCATGAAAAGAAATTATTAAAAACCAGCGTGAGCGTGGCGGTAGTCGTTCAGCAAATGGTAGAGTCAGAAATATCCGGTATTGCCTTTACGGTTCACCCAGTGACTAAAGACAAAAAACAAATGATTATTGAGGCGGGTTATGGCTTAGGTGAAGCTATTGTTTCCGGCTCCATTACTCCTGATGCTTATGTGCTTGATAAGCGAGACTACTCTTTAATTGATATTAATATTTCTTCGCAAGAGAAAAAAATTGTGAAAGGCGCTTCGGGTGGTATTAAATGGGTGCCGGTAACGAAAACGACAGGGAATAAGCAAAAATTAAGCGGTCGACAAATAGTAGAATTAGCTAAAATTTGCCTAGTAATTGAAAAGCATTATAAATTTCCTTGTGATATAGAATGGGCTTATATGAAAGGAAAATTTTATATAACACAAAGTCGCCCTATTACTACTTTTTAAGGTCGTTATGTCTTTCCTCTTTTAGTCAAAATATGCTAAAATAAAAACAGAATAAAGCTTCTGTTTTTATATTTTTGTGCGATTTTGAGCCTAAGACATGTTTGATTACTTGCAACAATTTAACAATTTGTCTAAAGACCTGCGTGATCAGGTTTCTTCGCCGTCAGCTTTAACCCTTATTTCCCAATTAGAAAATAAATATCGGGTGGATTTAGCTATGTTGGTGATGAAGGTTATGATTAAGAGTATAAGTTTACAAAATTTACCTGCTTATTTTGTATCGGAAAATGGATTGAGTTTAGAAATGGCGACAGCCTTAACCCGAGAGTTGAAGGAAAAAATATTAGCACCAGTAGCAGAACATTTAGGTTTAAGCACGGAAAAAATAGCCTGGGATTTGGATAAAGACATAGCTAATTTTATAAAAGAGGCGGGCTTAGTCTTGCCGAGCGCGGTATTGGTGGGTCGTTTTAAAAATATCCTGGCAACTTATTTGCGCGGTGTTCGGAGTAAGATTGATACTCGTAATTCTTTATCTAAAGATGTTAAAATCGGAGGACTTAATTTAAACGATGAGGAAATTGGTCGGATTTTAAAAATTTGTGAAAGACATCATTTTGTAAATTTGGATTTGAAAGGCGTTGATGAGCAAAGAAATATTTCAGCTTCAGCCCCAACCCCAACCCCAGCTCCAGTTTCATCTCCCAAGCCAGACCAAACTCTTACTCGGGCCTTACCACCACATCCGTCTCAACTCCCTAGTGCGATAGTTAGTCCCAGTCAGATTGCCGTGAGAGATTCTCAACCCTCTTCTTTGTCTCGTCTTGATAAGATTATTGCCGCTGCCGATCAAGGTGGAGAATATGATTTAAAAAAATCTTTGGCTCAGAAACCGGCTCCTAAGTTAAATGAGACTGGTGTTAAATTAGATTTACAGCATGAATTATCTACCCCCAAAGAACAGCTGGATTTGCCTTTAGCTAAAAAGTCTGGTGATCATGCTTCTCCGGTCCCCGTGGCAACCTTACCATTAACTACTGCCGCGAAAATAAATAAACCGGAGGGAATTTTTCGTAGGTTTTTTGCTTCCAAATTAAAACCTTTACGACCGAAAGTACAGCCAGCTATCAAGCCGATCGTTAAACCGGCCGTCAAACCTGTTGTTCTCCCCGAGCTTAAGCCAGTTATTAAAACGGCTACTATTTCTAACGATAGACCGGCTCCCGCTCCTATTACTAAATCAAGCGTCTTAAAGTCCCAAGTTCCAATTCCACCGGTTCCACCGATTCAAGCAATTAAACCGATTCAAGCAATACAACCCACTAAAGTATTTCCAACAGCTGCAAGACCTAATACGCAAATTTCCCCGAATCGCCCTCAACCCGCTGTTGCATCCACTGGTTTAAAGGCCAAGCCGATTACTGTAGCTTCCCGACCAGTTACCCCTGCTTCCACTCGACCGCAAATGCATGATATTAAACCGGTACCGAAGGTGATGGGACCGATTGAAGAATTACAATTTTTAGATGTTGTTAATTTTCGTCGTCTCGGCACTACTCCAGAGGAAATTACCGGGAAAATATTAGGTAAAATAAAATTGTTGGAAAGAGACGGGTATGATAAAATGGTGAAAGGAGTGTATGCTTGGCGACAAAGTCCCGTTAATCGCCTGTATTTGCGTTTGGGGCAAGAAGCGGTTACTACAGGCATACCTTTTAAAGATGCGATTGCTGCTCGCCAGGCTGTAAATAAAGAATATTTAAATATGGCTGAAGTGGAAGCTATCGTTGGCCTAAACAGTAAATTATCATTCTAATTGTTTAGCTATGCAACAGTTTACAGTCCCACAATTTATTGATGTAGAAAATAAGATTATCGGACCGATGACCGTTCGTCAGTTTATGATTTTTTTGGCAGCGGCTATTATTGTTGGCATTAGCTATCGTTTATTTGATTTTAGTTTATTTTTAACCATCGCTATTGTTGTTCTTAGTTTGGCCGCTACTTTCGGCTTTGTAAAAATTAACAGTCAGTTTTTTCACCTGTTTTTATTGAATGTTATTAAGACTTTACGTCGGCCAGGAACGAGAGTTTGGAATCATACTGCTGTAGACACAAAAACGCCTGATGCACCGAATATTGTTTCGCCACCAGTTGTTTCACCGGTAAAGCTTTATAAAAAGTCACGTTTAGCGGAATTATCCTTAATCGTTGATACTAAAGGACGTTATCAGGGTGAGTAATTTATTTTATTGATACATATGGCAAAAAGTTTAGCGAAAAATAAAATAGAAGTCTCCACTCAAGAATATTTGAATATTGCTGAGATTAAAGATAATACCGTGGTTATGAAGGATGGTACTTTACGTTCTGTTTTACTAGTTTCCAGTATTAACTTTGCTTTAAAAAGTGAGGATGAACAGAATGCAGTTATAGATTCGTATGCCAGATTTTTAAATAACATTAATTTTTCTTTACAAATTGTCATTCAGTCGCGGGAGTTGGATATTGATAATTATATTGAATATTTAAAGGGTAAAGAAAAGGAGCAGACTAATAAATTATTAAAAGTGCAGACCGGAGATTATATTGAATATATTAAAGAATTGATTTCTCTGGGTAAAATCATGAATAAAAGATTTTATGTCATAGTACCCTATGATCCCTTGACCGATAAACATAAAAATTTTTTAAGTTTAATATCCGAAGCCTTGCGTCCGGCGACTGTCATTAAATTAAAGGACAAAACTTTTCGAAATTATCAAGAAATGTTGGACAGACGTGTTGATAGTGTGATTGGCGGTTTGGAGTCTATGGGTGTAGCGGTTGCTCGTTTGGACACGCAAAGTTTAATTGAGTTATATTATAAGACTTATAATCCTGAGACATCAAAACATCAGGAGTTAGTTGATATGGATAAGCTTCGTGTCGAAAAATAATTATTAGCGCGCCAGGCGCCCCCTTGTTATGATAGATTTTAGTAAAGAGCCAAAAACAAATAATTTAACCTTTAATACTCCAATTAAATTGGGTTCTTCTCGGGGACCGGAAATTGAGGCTGATCCAGAATTGACTAAAGAGGTTATTGAGGAAGAGAAGTCTTATCGTCGCGGTATTCTGTCGGTTCGCGATATTATTGCTCCGGCCGCTTTAAAAGTGGAGCCAAATCTACTTCATCTCGGTGATAAGTTTTTGCGGACGTTATTTGTTATCAGTTATCCGCGTTATATTTCTGTTGGTTGGTTTTCTCCTATTATCAATTTGAATTTCACTTTTGATATTTCCATGTTTTTTTATCCGGTCAAGTCCGCTATCATTTTAAAACAATTAAAAAATAAAGTAGGAGCTTTGGAGGCACAAATAGTTTCCGATGCGGAGAAAGGAGCCGCGCGTGATCCGCTTCGAGAAACCGCTCTGCGTGATATTGAATATTTGCGCGATGCTTTAACACAAGGAACGGAGAAGTTTTTTCAATTTGCCCTCTATGTTACTTTATATGAAAAAGATAAGGATAGTTTAGACCGTTTGTCGGATCAGGTAGAAGATATTTTTGGTTCACGTTTAGTATATTCGCGCCGAGTTTATTATCAGGCTGAACAGGGTTTTAATTCTACTCTACCTTTAGGAGATGATGAGTTATATATTACTTTTAATATGAACTCTTCTCCGATTGCCTCATCCTTCCCTTTTATTTCTAGTGAATTAACTAGTGATCGCGGTATCCTGTATGGCATTAACCGCCATAACAACAGCTTAATTTTATTTGATCGTTTCTCTCTGCAAAACGCCAACTCCGTAGTTTTTGCTACTTCCGGCGCCGGTAAGAGTTATGCCATTAAATTGGAAATATTACGTTCTTTAATGCTAGGGACTGATGTTATTGTAATTGATCCGGAATATGAGTATAAACATTTATCGGAAGCGGTGGGTGGCACTTATATTAATATTTCTTTAGCCTCAGAAAGTAAAATTAATCCTTTTGATTTGCCGCGGGCTATTGGTGGTGAGGCCAAGCCTAAGGATATTATTCGTAGTGCGGTTATTACCTTAAAAGGTTTAGTCCGTCTCATGCTTGGTAACTTAACTTATGATGAAGACTCTATAGTTGATAGAGCCTTGTTAGAAACATATGCCAAGAAAGATATTACACCTGATTCTGATTTAAGTAAGATTGAAGCTCCGGTAATGTCAGACTTCGCTCAGATTCTTGACGGTATGGAGGGTGGTGCCGATCTAGGTTTACGTTTGAAGAAATTTACGGAAGGAACCTTCGCCGGACTTTTGAATAATCCGACTAATGTGGAGATGGATAATCAGTTGGTTTGTTTTTCGGTGCGAGATTTAGAGGATGAATTACGACCGATTGCTATCTATACCATTGTTAATTATATTTGGAATGTTGTCCGAAGTGAAATGAAAAAACGTATTTTGGTTATTGATGAAGCTTGGTGGATGATGCAACATGAAGATAGCGCCAAGTTTATTTTTGCTCTAGTAAAACGTTGCCGTAAATATTATCTGGGTGTCACTACTATTACTCAGGATGTTAATGATTTTTTAACCTCTCCTTACGGGCAAGCTATTGTTAATAATTCTTCTTTGCAAATTCTTTTGAAACAATCACCGGCGGCGATTGATTTAATTCAAAAAACATTTTTGTTGACGGAAGGAGAGAAGTACTTATTGTTGGAGTGTGGTTTGGGCGAAGGTATTTTCTTCGCTGGGACAAAACACGTAGCTATTAAGACTGTTGCCTCTTATACTGAAGATCAGTTAATAACCTCTGATCCGCGTCAGCTCTTGGAATTAGAAGACGCTAAAAAAGAATTTGCCGAACAGGCAGCCGCTGATGCTTATGAGGCTCCTTTAGCAGAAACAGATAGCGAGGAAGTATCTAAAAAACCGGAGACATTAGAAACGCCAGAAGCAGTATCTTAATTTTTCCAAAGAAATAAATAAATAAAATAAAATATATGCGTAGTGATCGTAAAATAATCGGAATTTTAATTATTCTGTTAGGGGTACTGATTATTCTAACTATTTTATATTTTGGTTTTTGGCGCCAGAATACTCCGGTTGTTGATGATAATACTAGCCAGGCCACTACAACTACTCAGTTACCGAGTGGTAAAACTATTATTACCACCACACCTGGTGATGTGCCGCGTAATCAACAATCCTATGACATTAGTAGCGAGCCGGTTCATGAATTTAATGTTAATGATTTAGAAAAAATGGCGATGGCTTTTAGTGAACGTTTAGGCTCATATTCTAGCCAGTCCGATTATAGTAATTTTAGTGATTTAAAAATATACATGACTGAGAGTCTAAAAAATTGGGTGACTCAGTATTCCGCTGAACTGCGTGACGCCAGAGAAGGGACTAGTTATTATGGAATTAGTACTACGGCTATATACGTGAAGGTGAAGAGTTTTGATGATGTAGGAGGAAGAGCGGCGGTTACGGTTACCACTGAGCGACGGGAGAGTACGGAAACAATCAACGGGGGCGATCCTTTTCGTCAGAATATTGATTTAAGTTTTGAAAAAATTAACGGTGAGTGGTTAGTCAGTAAAGCTTATTGGTCCACCAAATAAATAAATTAACTATGTCCGCCGGAATTAAAACTATTTTTATTTGTAGTAATTGCGACGCCCAATTCCCTAAATGGAGTGGGCGTTGTTTAGAGTGTGGCTCTTGGGGTACTCTCAATAGTGGTGTTACCGACGCTAAAAGCGAAAAAAAAGAGGCTGCTAAGAAATTAGGTGGCGCGACAGTCTTGGATTTTAATTCCATTCCTGATACGGCATTAGCGCGACAGCGGACTGGTAGTGAAGAAATTGATCGGGTTTTGGGCGGAGGCTTAGTGCCCGGGTCTTTAATATTGTTAAGCGGTGAACCGGGTATTGGTAAGTCTACTTTAGCGGCGCAGATTGCCGGCGGTTTAGGAAATAAAATAATGACTATTTATGTTAGTGGGGAAGAGTCGGCCGGACAGGTTAAATCTCGTTTACAGCGTTTAAATACTGATTTTAGCCAGCTGAAGTTTGTCTCGGAAACAAACGCCGAGAAAATATGTTCTACCGCCCTTAAGTTAAAACCGGACATTGTTATTATTGATTCTATTCAGACTGTATATTCTGCTCTGATTCCCGCTGAAGCCGGCAGTGTTAGTCAAATTAGAGCAGCGGCAGTTAAATTTTTAGAATTGTCCAAAGAAAATAATATCGCCGTTATTCTTATCGGTCATATCACTAAAGACGGTCAAGTAGCTGGGCCAAAGTCTTTAGAACATATTGTTGATACGGTATTATATTTGGAGAATGAGAATACTAATAACTATTGTTTACTTCGCGCCACTAAAAATAGGTTCGGCTCAGTTAATGAACTAGGGGTATTGGAAATGACTGGTACTGGTTTTAAGGAGGTAAAAAATCCTAGCCGTATATTTTTGGATAGCAGTAGTGCTAATATATCCGGTTCAGCTATTGGTTGCGTTTTAGAGGGGACGAGACCCTTTATGGTGGACCTACAGGCTTTAGTTACTAAAACTGTCTTTGGTTACCCGCAACGCAAGGCTAGTGGCTTTGACTTAAATCGTTTACAGGTCTTAAGTTCTGTTATTACGAAACGTACTAAGATTAATTTGACTACTCAGGATATTATTTTAAATGTAGTTGGTGGTTTACGAATTAGTGATCCAGCTTTAGATTTAGCTGCTTGTGCTGCTATTATTTCTTCATCTTTAAATAAAACTTGGGGGCGTCGTACTGTTGCTTTAGGAGAAGTTGGTCTCGGCGCGGAAGTACGTAATGTTTTTAAGTTAGAAATGCGTTTGAAGGAGGCGGAACGATTAGGTTTTGAGGCCGCCGTTATTCCTGATGTAGAAGTGAAGGGAAGCAAGTTACGTTTAATGAAGATAAAAAATTTGGATGAACTGGCTGAAATTATTAAATAGTATTTAAATATTTTAAGAAATAAAAAAGAGCATACAAGTGTATGCTCATTTTGGTTAACAATATGTTAACCTATCGCCGTCTCTGGCTCTTTAATTTTTATAGTTAAGAGCTTTTCGTCAAGCCCTTTCACTTTATCAATCTTCATAGCTCTTTCTGGAGATGTGCTAAATAATTCATGAAAAATATATTTAGCTGTTCCGTCGCTATGGTGAGATAGATCCCAGATTTTAATAGATCTCCTGGAATTACCATCAAAAATTTCTACATGATGCCCTTTTTCTGGGTGTTTAAAACCTCCATTGATTTGAACTTTTTTACCATTCAATATAGCGGTTAGTAGTAGTGATTCACTCATATTTACTCCTATATGCTCGCATTTATTATATGTGAGCGATTTTAGGGCGTCGAGACGGCGCCGTTGAAAAATTAATGAACTGTAATTCAATAATATAGACTATTGCCAAATTAGTCAATACCTGGTTTGTGTATAAATTGGCTGATTTTAGAGTATTTTTACTGAAAATTAGGACATTTTTTTAGCTATTGACATTATTTATAAAATATGATATAGTTAATTTATTAGTTCGTTTTAAATTAAAATCAATAATACAGGAGTATGCAATGGAACATATTAGGAAGTTAGTTTTGTCTATCTTATTGGTAATTTCCTCCCTTTCTCTAATCGTATTATTTGTGGCATTTGTTTGCTTAATAGTATATGCTTTTGGATACGATTTTTACCCTGGTAGTCTTCTACTTTGGGTGAGAAATCCGGAGGTGTTAACTACACTAATAATTCTATCTGGCCTTTTGATTTCTTCAGAGGTGAGGATAGGGGGCCAAGAATTGTTGGAAGAGCTTTCTGAAAAAATTGAAAAAAAATTTCAGAAACATTTCAATTAATGTCGCAAAATTTTAAGGGGTTCATCGCTGAACTCCTTTTTTATTTATCTTAATTAATGAAGTGGTTCAGGTCATTCTAAATGTGTGTCATCTTCCCATTTACCCAGTTTATTCTTTAGTAGAGGATATTTCTTTAAATCGGGATCTTTAGTAATTAATTTGATGGCCTCTTCTTGGGCTTTTTTGATAGTGGCGTAATCAAAGAGGGAAGCGATTTGTAATTCCGGGAAGCCACTTTGCACCGCACCATATAACTCACCAGCCCCGCGTTGTTTTAAATCTATATTAGCGAGAGTAAAGCCGTCATGATATTTAGTGAGAGCCTCTAAACGCTCTAAGGTTTTAGGATTATTTATTTTTTCTTGTGAGGGGAAGAGGAGACAATAAGATTGTTGTGTTCCTCGACCGACACGACCACGGAATTGATGAAGCTGAGCCAGGCCAAAACGTTCCGCCCCTTCTATGACCATTAAAGTAGTGTTAGCTATATCCACGCCAACTTCAACCAGAGAAGTGGCAACCAGTATTTGTATTTTATTATTAACGAAATCTTGCATCACTTTTTCTTTACTCGCTGCTGGCAATTTGCCATGTAATAAACCAATTTTAAAATCAGGAAAAATATCTTTTTCCAAATGGGTATGCTCGACCTTAACAGATTTAGCTCCTAGCTTATCCGATTCATCAATTAACGGACAGACCACAAAAGCTTGCCGACCGGCTTTTATTTCTTGGCGGATAAAATCATAGGCGGCACTACGTTTTTTTTCTGTGACAATTTTTGTTATAACTGGTTGACGCCCGGCCGGCATTTGTTTAATAAGCGATAAATCCAAGTCACCGTAAATAGCGAGCGCTAAGGAGCGGGGAATGGGCGTAGCGCTTAAAGATAAAAAATGTGGCGTTAAGCTGTTATTGCTATTAAAATTAAGAAGTTTTTGCCTATCCCTGACCCCGAAACGATGTTGTTCGTCCACTACAGCTAAAGCTAAGCGGGGAAATTTAATATTCTTTTGAATCAGGGCCTGTGTGCCAATAATAATATCGGAGCTGATTGCCTCTTTGTCGCGTTTATCACTAGTCATTAGGGAAATTTTAATCGGCCAATCTTTTAGTATCTGACTAATATTATTGAAATGTTGCTGAGCGAGAATTGTAGTCGGTGCCATTAAAATTCCTTGCTGTTTATTTAAAACCGTATTTAGAAGAGCCATGACTACTACGATAGTTTTACCACTACCAACATCTCCGGCGAGCAAGCGGCTCATCGGTGATACTTTACTTATATCTTGCAGAATTTCCCAAGCCACTTTTTTTTGATCATCGGTAAGGTTGAAGGGCAAGTTAGTAACAAATTTTTTAGTTTCTTTTTCTTTAAAATTAAGAGATGTCGCTTGGCGACTTTGTCGAGCACGTTTGATAAGTTGGGCTTGTAATTGACGTAAAAATAATTCGGTAAAACCGAGACGCTTTTCTGCCTCCCTAGCTTCTTCCAGAGTTTTAGGGAAGTGTATTTGATAAAGGGCGGTTTTCAAATTTAGTAGACCGAGTCTTTTTTTAATATTTTCCGGTAGCCAGTCGGGTTCGGTATCTGCTAAATTAATAACTTGTTTTATTAAGAACCGTATTTGTTTTTGAGTCAGGTTCGCTGTGAGATGATAATTAGAAACAAGTCCGCTAGTGTGGATGAGATCTTCAGAATATATTTTTTCACTGACAGGAGAAACAAGAGAGAGGGCTCCGTAATTTTCACTAACGCGTCCGGCTAAAGAAATCTTATCGCCGACGCTATAGGTCTTGGTTAAAAATGGTTGATTAAACCAAATGACTTTTATGGTGTCACTACCGTCATTGATTAAAGCCTCTGTTACAAACACGCGACGCTTCCAACTTTTTTTATTTTGAATTAATTCAATTTCACCTCGGATATTGGCATTTTGACCAACTTGTAAGTCCGCTATCTTGGCATTATTTTGAAAGTTATCGTAGCGGAAGGGTAAATAAAAAAGCAGGTCCCGCCCAGTGGCGAGACCCAACTTTTTTAAAAGTGTAGCGGTTGTGGTACCCACTCGGTTGAATTCGTTAATGGAAGAGTTGAGGGTAAGCATAACCACGATAGTTTAATATGTGCCTTCGTCAGGAATCGAACCTGAATTACAAGATCCGCAATCTTGTGTCCTATCCGTTGAACGACGAAGGCCAAAAACTGCTTTCATCATATTACAATTTCAACAGTTTAGTCAACTGTTCGGAAAGCGGTATTTCCGTTCTTTCTAAGTCCTCGTCTAAATATTTGATTAAAAAATTTCGGACAGTTAAAGCTTCTAAGCTTCGTAAAGGTAGAGATAAGCGAGGACGCGTTCCTGATTGATATTCAAAGTATAGATTTTTAACACTTTTTTTAGGTTGATAGAGAACGGCAAAATGTTTAAACTGATTATAGTCGTAGAATTTTTGTCCAACCTGTACCCCTTCCGGACCTAATTCCACAGTGATCATTAGAGCGTTCCGACTATCATTAATCAACATAATCATGCCGGAAATAATAATAATTAAAGCAAAGAGGAAATTAGAGCCAAGTCCGAGAAAAACCGGTAACCAATTCTGGAAGCTGAAGAAGCAAAAGAATAAAAGAAAAAACATAACAACACCAGCGATAATATACCATTTTTTGTCACGTTCGGGGCGACGATATTCCGGTACTTGCCATTTTATATATTGTGTATTATTTTGTGCCATATTTTTAATAGAGCCCTTTTATTTTTGTTGACAATAGGGCCTGTATTTTATATAGTAATTATACCATAAAAATCATTAGGAGAGGATATGTTATTTATTATCTTCTAGTTATGGTGAATATAAGGAGAGGTGGCTGAGCGGCTGAAAGCGGCAGGTTGCTAACCTGTTATAGGGCGTTAAAACCCTATCCGGGGTTCGAATCCCCGCCTCTCCGCAGATTGTCAATATAGGTGGGTAATGTGCACACACATATTGCACTTTTAGTGGTAATCTAGGAGCATATGTCAAAAACTATGCCCAAATCAACTAGAGACGAGAAGTATCGCTGGATTAAGCCAATCCTAGATAAGGAGATAAGTATTAAACATTTAGCTTCAGTTTCTCCGTTTAGTGAAAGAACGATTAAGTATTGGCTAGCCAGATATCGAGAGCTAGGGATGATTGGTTTAGATAATAAATCCACTAGACCAAAGTCACAACCCAAAGAAACGCCGATTAGAATCAAAGAGCGGATTATTGAAATGCGGAAAGAAAATAAATTGTGTGCCCAGAAATTATGGTATAAGTTGAAAAAGGAGAATGTAGATATCAATGTCAGAACGATTGGGAAAATTATTAAATCAGAGAGGCTGGTTAGAAAATATCGAATTAGAAAATTACAATATAAATATATTAAACCGAGCATGGCGCCTGGTGATTTAGTAGAGATTGATATCAAGTACGTGCCCAGTTTAATAAGAGGAAAGAGATATTATCAGTATACGGCGATTGATTGTGCTACTAGATGGCGATATCTAGAAATATATGAGAACGGAGACAATGAAAGTACACTCAAATTTTTAGCGAAACTAATCAATATCGCTACATTTAGAATCAGAGCGATTAAAACAGATAATGGCAGTTGCTTCACCAATCGCTATGTTGGTTATTTGAAATCAGCTGATCCGATTAACCCTCGCCTTCATCCGCTTGATTTAGAATGTCAGAGATTAAATATGATTCATTATTTAATTGATCCGGGCAAACCGGCTCAAAATGGTAGAGTGGAGCGTAGCCACCGAACTGATCAAGAAATGTTTTATGATAGAAATGAGTTTAGAACTGTGTTAGGATTAAAGAAGAAAATACGACAATGGAACTTTTATTATAATAATTTAGAACATTGTGCTCTAGATGGTCTCACCCCAAATGAGGCTTTAACTAGAGTGCAATATGTGTGTACCTAAAACAGGTGTTTTTAGCAGAATTAGCTAGGGTTTCAAAGGGTTCTTTGAAACTAACTTTAGCTAATTTTTTGTTGTCTATTGATAAGTTCCAAAGTAACCCAGTAAGCATTTTTCTTTTGTCATCTAAACTGACTTTTAAAAACGCTTTTTTCTGCTTTTTAGGGGATAAAAAGAATTCTTTGGTAAGTTCCAAATCTTTTTCTGTTAAGACTACTTCTTGCTCGTTTTCTAGTTTTTCTAGAGCCTCATTAAAATTATTTATTTCATTTTTAATAACTACTTCTTTCTTTTCAAAATCTTCTTTCGTAATTGATTTATCAAGGAGCAGGTTAAATAGCTCATCTTTTCTATTTTCATATCTCTTAAGCTCATTTAGAAGCCCTTGTCTTACTTCTAGATACTCCCGGCGCTCAGGATTATTATTAATAAAAAACTCTAAACTATTTTGATGCATTATCTCAACCATTTCCTCGCTAACTACTAATCTATCAAATACTCCTGATAATGTTTTAATAACTTCTTCCTCTTTTAGATAGTGATTATGTTCTGAACAGTTATCTCGGCCATTAGTGCAGTAATAATAGACATATTTATCTTTCTTTCTGGTTGCTGTTAATAAGCAACCACACTTAGCACAAGTCATTAGTCCCCTAAAAGGGAAATAGATTCGCTTCTTTTTGGGATGCTGTTTTACCTCCATCGCTTTTTGACACTCAGCAAACAACTTTCTAGGAATAATTGTTTCATGTTTACCCTCATAGATCTTGCCATGAAATTGCATCTGACCACAATAGAAAGAATCATTAATTATTTTATATATCTTACTCTTATGATATTTAATATTGCTTCTACTTCTAAATCTTTCTTTATACATTAAGTCTGCCAATTCTTTCATTGTGTAATTGCCAGTTGCATATAACTTAAATATCTTCTTGATATATCTAGCTCTCACTTTATCAACTAACAATCCACCTTTCCCATCATTTAAATAACCAATAGGCGCAAAATTTGGCCAGAGCCCCTTTTCTATTTTAGTTTGTATCCCTCGTTTAACATTTTTAGATAAATCTAAAATATATTGAGTAGCCATTGAGCCCTCAATATTTAACAAGAGAACGTTATCAGATGGCAAATATTGCCTATCGCTTGTTTGAATAACTTTAATCTTGCCTTGTTGGAGTAACCATTGAATCTTTCCGCTATCAATGGGATTACGACTTAACCGGTCTATCTTCCAGCAGATAATCCCATATTCCTCAGAACTATTTTCGAGTAGCTTAATCATCTCAGAAAATAATGGTCTGTTGTTTGGCAACTTAGCTGATTTAGATTCGGTATAGACTAGTGTAATATTTAGTCCAAGACTAGAGCCTAGCTTCTTCATCTCATTAACCTGACTTTCTAAAGACAAGATCTGTTTACTTTTATCTTCACTAGACTTTCTGGCATAGAGGATGTATTTCATATATTTCTAATTTAGCTTATATTTTGTTTAATATTCTTGACGACAGCCCGGTGTGTGCGTATAGTCAAGTTAATTATATAGGGAGGGGGTCGGGCCTCATTTCTAGTCTTAAATCTCATTTCCGGCTACCTTTTCCTTTTTCGGCTCCCCCAAGGGGATGATATATTTATATTAGAGATAAAAATATATTGGCAAAATATATTCTAGTCGGTAACATAAGAATTAAGAGAAAGGGAGTTGCGTAGTCAAGTTTGAGGGAATAACCTCG
>Ga0210025_1000239_pt1 | contig 79290 bp, 78 predicted proteins | sample CryGeyme20150102_FD_183989 | JGI IMG/M metagenome (GOLD analysis project Ga0210025, IMG submission 183989) | Groundwater microbial communities from Crystal Geyser aquifers in Utah, USA - Crystal Geyser metaG 2015-0102 (SPAdes) (version 2) | ecosystem: Environmental > Aquatic > Deep subsurface >... | reverse complement strand
CTTCGTCTGGAGCAAAACTGCCGACGACATCATCACCCGCGAACGCCGCGCGCTTGATGCGCTCGATGAAATCAGGGGAAACCGGTAGCATGTGTCAGATTCGGAACACTAGCTGCAATATTGGGCTCGGCTCCGGGTTGCTTTGGTCTGTCGGTCTCGCTATCCGTTGTTGAGCGGGCTTTGCGGTCAACCAGATCATTCATTGCTCGTTCTCCCCAACATCCCTTGACGTTGCCCATAGCGGTTCAGTGTCTCTCTCAAGTAGTTCATCCGCGATGATTCTATGGAAGCCAAGTGCTGGATCGCCCGCGCAGCGCAACGTCGTACGGCGCGTTCCGATCTTGTATTCCAACCGTCGCGCTCAGCCACACCATGCTGGAAATGCTCAAGGAGGATCTGCACGATCTCATCGAAGTCGAATCCTCTTACAGCAAGGAGACCTGCCAGCGACATGTCCATCCCACTCCTCGACTTGTCTTTCAGCCCAATGGTGCAGCCGGAGAACCGAGTGAGAAGATGATTGTCCGCGACCGCGCTGAGTGTGCCCTGGAGTCTGGCCGCGATGACAAGCCATCGCGTTCGTCTTGCGCCTTTGGCGGCCAAGTGCTTCGAGCAAAAGGATCCCCATTTCGCTTTCATGTCAATGGCTCTGGCTGATGTCGTTGAACTGTTGTCTTGCCGCAGATTTGAGATAGGCAGCCGTTACCCATACGGGCTACTTGACCTCGGAAAACCTATGAAATACAGACATGCATCTGTTGAGCGGGCGTTGTGTAATGGTAAGACCCTTGCCTTCCAAGCAAGAGACGCGGGTTCGATTCCCGCCGCCCGCTCCAAAAATCTTGCAGCAAATTCAGCCCTACGATGGAAAGATCAACGACGTCGATGCGCGGGAACCACGCCCGCGCTTTGGCCGGATCGTTTGTTACGGCTCGCGCCTATGACCGGCGAGCACCTGCAGTCAGAAAGGCTGGTATGCGCGCTTGACAGGGCGAGGGGGGCGTATATAAGCGCGGCTTCATTGGTGTTGGTGGCCCCCGCGAGGGGAGACCTGTCGGGGCCTGTCGATCCTGCGTGATACGGCAAGACCAGAGGACAACGCCCTTCGCAACTTTTGAAGGAGATCAGCCGTGACCAAACGCACGTCTGCCAAGTACAAGATCGACCGCCGGATGGGAGAAAACATCTGGGGGCGTCCGAAATCCCCTGTCAACCGCCGCGAATACGGCCCCGGCCAGCATGGTCAGCGGCGCAAGGCGAAAGTTTCGGACTTTGGTCTGCAACTGCGCGCCAAGCAGAAGCTGAAGGGCTATTATGGCGATCTGACCGAAAAGCAGTTCCGCCGCATCTATGCCGAAGCCGAGCGGATCAAGGGCGATACCGGCGAGACCCTGATCGGCCTACTTGAGCGGCGTCTCGATGCCGTGGTCTACCGCGCCAAGTTCGTGGTCACGATGTTTGCCGCGCGGCAGTTCGTGAACCACGGCCATGTCACGGTGAACGGGCAGCGCGTCAACATCCCCTCCTATCGGGTGAAAGAGGGCGATGTGATCGAGGTGCGCGACCGTTCCAAGCAGATGGCGGTGCTTCTGGAGGCTGTGCAACTCGCCGAGCGCGATGTGCCCGATTACATAGAGGTGGATCATTCCAAGATGGTGGCAAAATTCGTGCGCCAGCCGGGCCTGACGGATGTGCCCTATCCGGTGATGATGGAACCCAACCTCGTGATCGAATTCTACGCGCAGAACTAAGCGTCTTACAGGATGCAGGAAGGCCGCGACGGGGAACCGTCGCGGCTCTTTCTTTTGGTGCTGGTCAAGGCCGGATGCCAAAGCTAGAACCACCGCCAAGGATGAGGGACAAGATGACCAAGATCACGCCGCAGCCGGGCATCATGGAAATTGCGCTCTACAAGAGCGGTGAGGCGGTGATTGCGGGCCGGGCCGAGGTGCTCAAGCTTTCTGCCAATGAAAGCCCTTATGGCCCTTCGGACAAGGCCAAGGCGGCCTTTGCGCGGTCGGCGGCCACTCTGCACCGCTACCCCGGCACCGATCACGCCGATTTGCGGGCGGCGATCGCGGAGGTGCACGGGCTAGATCCGGCGCGGATCATTTGTGGGGTGGGCTCGGACGAGGTGCTGCAATTCGTGGCGCAGGCCTATGCGGGCAAGGGCTGTGAGGTGATCCATACCGAGCACGGCTTTGCCATGTATCCGATTCTGGCGCATGCGGTGGGCGCGACGCCGGTCTGCGTGGCCGAGCGTGATCGTCGGGTGGATGTCGAGGCGATCCTTGCGGCCTGTACGGCGCGCACGCGGATTGTGTTCATTGCCAATCCCGGTAACCCGACGGGCACGCTGCTGTCTGAGGCAGAGGTGACACGGCTGGCAGAGGGGCTACCGGAGAAGGCGCTTCTGGTGCTCGACGGGGCCTATACTGAGTTTGCCGAAGGCTATGATGGCGGCGCGGCTCTGGTCGACGAGCGCGCGAATATCATCATGACGCGCACCTTTTCGAAGGCCTATGGTCTTGGCGGGCTGCGCATCGGCTGGGGCTATGCACCGGGTGCGATCATCGACGTTCTGAATCGTATTCGCCAGCCATTCAATCTGTCGCCGACGCAGCTTCTGACCGCCGAGGCGGCGCTGCGCGATCAGACCTGGCTGGCCAAGGTGGTGGCTGACACGATTCGCAACCGCGGCTGGTTGACCGAGGCTCTCCGTGAGATGCGTCTTGCGGTCGATGACAGCGCTGCCAACTTTGTTCTGGCACGTTTTGGATCCGCGCAGGAGGCCGCCGATTGCGACGCGGTGCTGCGGGCCGAGGGCATTCTGGTGCGCCGGGTTGGTGGATATGGTTTTCCCGAGGGCCTGCGGATCACGGTTGGCGACGAATCCGCATGCCGGAGGGTCGTGCACGCGATCGGCCAGTTCAAGGGGGTCCGCTGATGGCGCAGATCTATGAACGCGTGGCACTGATCGGGTTGGGGCTGATTGCTTCGTCGATGTATTGGGCGATGAAACGCGCGGGCGTGGCGGGCGAAGTGACCGGCTATGCACGAACATCCGGGACGCGCGATGTCGCGCGCGAGATCGGCCTGTGCGACCGCGTGTGCGAGAGCGCGGCAGAAGCCTGCGAGGGCGCTGATCTGGTGGTGCTCTGCGTCCCGGTCGGAGCGATGAAGGAGGTTGCGGCCGAGATCGCGCCAGTTCTCAAGCCGGGGGCCACGCTCAGCGATGTGGGATCGGTCAAGGGCGCGGTAATCGCGGCTGTCGCACCGCATCTGCCCAAGGGCGTGCACTTCGTGCCCGCGCATCCGCTGGCCGGGACCGAACATTCGGGGCCAAGATCGGGCTTTGCCGAACTGTTCGACAATCGCTGGTGTCTGATCGTGCCGCAGGAGGGCAGCGACCGCACAGCAGTGGAGCGGCTGGAGGCATTTTGGCAGTCGCTTGGCGCGAATACCGACGAGATGGATGCAGAGCATCATGACCTGGTTCTGGCGGTCACAAGCCATGCGCCGCATCTGATCGCCTATACGATGGTGGGCGTGGCCGATGATTTGCGTCGCGTGACCGACAGCGAGGTGATCAAGTATTCTGCCGCCGGTTTCCGCGATTTCACCCGGATTGCCGCCTCCGATCCGACCATGTGGCGCGATGTGTTTTTGAACAACCGGCAGGCAACACTCGAGATCCTCGGGCGCTTCACCGAGGAATTGTTTGCATTGCAACGGGCGATCCGCACCGGAGATGGCGATCATCTGCACGCCTATTTCACCCGCACGCGAGCGATTCGGCGGGGGATCATCGAGGCCGGGCAGGACACCGACGCGCCGGATTTCGGACGGGCGAGACGGCCCTGAGGGGCGATCGGGGGAAGGGCAGGGATCGCGGCCCTCGCCGCCCAAAATTCCACCGCCGTGATCATTTCGAATTCGGGCCCGCTCCTTGGAAGGCAGCGGGCATTGTTGCGCGGATCTGCAAAATCGGGGGCGTGACATGCCTGCGGCGGATCGGCCCCTTGTAATCGAATGCCAAAGGCGTAAGTTTGCACCATGAGACCGGGAGAGACGCAATGCCCAAGCTGATCCGTCTGTACATCACGCAGGTTGCCATCGGATTTGGCTTGGCCGGGGTCTTTGTGGCGATGCTTCTCTGGTTCGATGTCGCCCATCTGTGGCATCTGGTCAGCGGTTCCGACAAGGGCATTCTGGCGGTGGTGATTCTCTGGTTTGCGAACGGAATCGTCTTTGCCGGGGTTCAGTTCGCCATTGCCGTGATGCGGATGAAGGATGACGATGACGACGAACCGCGAGGCGGGCATCGGCAACGCATCATGCAGCATGACTATGCGGTGATCCCGGTGCGCGTGGATCAGGGACGAAGCCGCGCGTTCGTTCCTAAACGCTGAGCGCCATTGCGAAATTCCGGTATTTCAGGCCTGTTTTCAGTGAAAAGTGTGGCGGGCCCGCACGCAGCCGTTAGGTGTTCTCATTCCCGAGGACCTGTGTTTACAGGTGGGCATCGGATAACCGGACCAAAGCCCGGACAGAGCCAACTCCCTCGGAATTGCTTAAGGCCACCGGAATGCAACCATTCACGAGAAGGGCAGCACCCGCCACCTCGCCAAGATAGGCTCTGTCGGGGTTTCCGGCAAGGGGTTGAATGTGTTCCCGCTTTGTTCATAATCGGCGCATGGACCGGATTTCCGATCAGTTGATGCAGCCTGGACAGTTGCTGGCGCGCGGGGTGTGCCGTCACCTGAGCAGTCATGATTTTGCCTGCATCATCGAGTTTGTTCCCGAGCGCGGGCGGCGGGTGGATGTGATGGCGCTTGGCCCCAAGGGCGAAATCTGGGTGGTAGAGTGCAAGTCGAGTCGCGCCGATTTCATCGGGGATGTCAAATGGCAGGGCTATCTGCAATGGTGCGATCGCTATTTCTGGGCTGTGGATGAGGCATTTCCGGTCGATCTTCTGCCAGCGGGGACCGGACTGATCCTTGCTGATGCCTATAATGCTGAAGTGATCCGCATGGGACAGGAAACTCGGCTTGCGGGCGCGCGCCGTGCAGCCCTGACACGAAAATTCGCGCGGCATGCGGCCTGGCGGCTACAACGGTTGCTGGACCCGCGCCTATGAGGAGGTGCCGCGTGCAATCTCAGCTGACGCGATGATTTCGGCAGCGATCTCGTCAGCCTCTTCTGGTGTGAAATCCATTGGAATCTCAACGCCTTGTGCCTCTATGTAGAGGCGCACCATACCCTTGTCCGTTGGCCCGATCTGAAGATTGGCCTCGATGTCGCGCTCTGAATTTATACTCATGGCTGTCTCCATCAAACAGCCGGGTGGGTAGCCGCAGCCGGGCGTCTTGGCAAGCGGAATGCGACCCAAGAAAGTCAGATCAGAGCCGTCAAGAGGCTTGCAATCACAGAGCGGTAAAGTTACATCGCCCCCCAGTGCCGCCTTAGCTCAGTTGGTTAGAGCGCTGGATTGTGGATCCAGAGGTCCCCCGTTCAAGCCGGGGAGGCGGTACCATCCAGACAGCAGAACATCCGGTTTCTGTCCACGGATATCCGGAAATCGCGGTGCGCTGGCATGGTCCGGCTGCCGTGAGACCCCGGACCGGTTTGCACAGGTCGCGGCGCGGTCGGTTCCGTAGCCCGTCGTGGGGCGTATACCAGCGACATGAAGGCGGGTCAGTCCGGCTTGCGCCCGCCCGCGTCCAGAAACCAGTCATCAGGGTAGGGATACCACCAGCCCTGGCGCACCGGCCTGTGATCGAGGATCACCATCCTGGAGCGCCGGAAGGCATCGAGCCCCTGCCGCCCGAGTTCCCGGCCAAGGCCCGAGGCCTTCCACCCGCCGAAGGGCAGCGCGTCGTTGTCGATCATCGGGTTGTTGATCCAGACCATGCCGGCTTCAAGCCGCTCGGCCGCGTCCATCGCCTCGTCGAGGCGGGAGGTGAAAACCGAGGCGCCAAGCCCGAAGGCCGAGGCGTTGGCGGCACGGATTGCCGCGTCGAAATCCGCGACCCGGCTGACCGCTGCGACCGGGCCGAAACATTCCTCGCGCAGGATGTCCATGTCCCGCGTGCAGCCGGTCAGGATGGTCGGCGCGTAGAACCAGCCGACAGTCTGCGCCTCGGGCACCCGCCCGCCGCATTCAACGCGGGCCCCCTTGGCCACCGCATCGGCGACCAGTCGCATCACCTTGTCGCGCGCCGCCTTGTTGACCAGCGGGCCGATCTCGGACCGGCTCAACCCGTGGCCGATGCGCAGCCGCAGGGTTTCGGCGACAAAGGCACGCACGAAGGCGTCATGCACGCGGTCCACGGCATAGATCCGCTCGGCCGAGGTGCAGACCTGACCCGACAGGTGAAAGGCCGCCGTCACCGCGCCGGCCGCCGCCACGTCCAGCGGCGCGCTGTCACAGATGATCATCGGATCGCTGCCACCGGCCTCGATCACCGCCGGCTTCATCTTCGCCCCGGCCGCCGCCGCTACTGCCCGCGCCGCCGCAACCGATCCGGTGAAGGCAACGGCATGGGTCAGGTCGCTCTCGACCAGAGCGCGACCGAGATCGGCGCCCCCCGGCAGGCAGGCCACCAGCCCCTGGGGGAGGTCGGCGATCTTGCCGGCCTCGTCGCGGGCCATTTCGGCGTAATACCGAAAGACCGGCGCGCAATTGGCTATCTCGCCGATCGCCTCGGGGTAGGGCTTGCCCATCTCGCGGCTCATCAGCACGGCACAGGCGGTCATGTCGGTCGCCTCGATCCGCGCCGCCAGACGGTGCAGAACGGCGGCGCGGGTCTTGGCATCACGCCTGCGCCAATCGGCCTGCGCGTCATTCACGGCCATCAGAACCGCCGCCATCTCCTCCGCGGTGGTCGGTGCGATCCGGCCGACCGTCGCCAGCGTGGCGGGGTCGATGACGGCCTGCGCTACCCCGGCGGAGGGACGAAAGGCCGGGGCAAGGTAGTGGCAGGGTCTGTTGGGGTGAAACATCGGTCGGGCCTTTTGCGGGCTGGGTCAGCGAATCATGTAGACCTTGCGGATCGTCTCATGGACAGTGCAGGTGCCCTTCCAGTCCTGCGGAAAGAAGGCGGCGGTGTCGGGGCTCACCTCGATCACCTCACCGTCCTCGTGGACATAGGTGCAGCGTCCGGCCAGGAAATGGCAGAACTCGTCGCGGGTGACGTGGCAGAACCACTTGCCCGGCGTGCAGATCCACAGGCCGCATTCCGACTCTCCGTCCGGCCCCTTGTGCAGAACCCGGCCCGAGACATGCGACTGTCCCTCGATCATCGTCGGTATCACGCCCCAGTCGACCGTATCGGTGAAACCAAGGGGGTCGTGCATATGCGGGGCGTGGGCGGCAAGATCGGTCATGCCGCACCCCCGGCCAGTTTTTCCAGCAGATCGGCGGCCTTCTTCGGCCCGTTCCGTGCCTGCATGTGCGCCGAGGTCGCGTCCAGCCGCGCCTTCATCGCCGGATCGCGCAGGCAGGTCTCGATCTTGGCCACAAGCGCCGCGTCGTCCCAGTCATAGCGCGGGCTGCGAAAGCCATGTCCGGTCTCCTCGACCCGCATCGCGTTGTCGTGGCCGTCCCAGACATAGGGCATGATGATCGCCGGCTTGCCGAAATAGAGGCATTCGGTGAAGGAGTTGTTGCCGCCGTGGTGGATAACGCAATCGACTTGCGGGATCACCGAGGGCTGCGGGAACCAGTTCTCGATGATGACGTTGCCGGGGATGTCGTCATACTGGTCCTTGTAGTCGCCGACATTGACCAGCGCGCGAAAGCGCGAGCGCCCGACCATCACGATCAGGCGTTTCAGCAGATTGGTATCGCCGGCACCGAGGCTGCCGAAGGAAATGTAAAGCAGCGGCCCGTCATTGTTGCGCCCGAAGGTCGGCACCTGATACGGCGCCTCCTTGCGCACGCAGCCTTCGAGATACTGGAAGCGCGCCGGATCGAGCGGCTTCGCCCGGGAGAATTTCACCGGTTCGGGGTAGAGGAGCAGATTGAGAAAAGGCGACGCCTCGAAGAACTGACCCAGAGGATAGGGTGCCTCGCCATGGGCCTGAAGGAAGGCGTTGAAATCTGCGTGAATCGGGCCAATCACCGCATTGAAGCGGTCCCGGAACGCCTTGTGGCCTTCGTGGTCCTGCGCGCTCATCCCCGAGAGATGCGGCGGGATCGCCTCGTCCTCGATCTCGTTTTCCGAGCACGATATGATCCGCACCCATGGCTTGCCGAGATGCTTGATCGCGGGAAAGAGGATGACGTTGTCGACGCAGATCACGTCCGGTCCGATCCGCTCCAGCACACCGGGGAGATCCTGTTGCGCCCATTTCGCGCTGTCGACGATCGCCTCCCAGCAATCCTTGACGTAGTTGTCGATCTGGTCGATCGGCGCCCTGCGGAAGTTGGGGATATGGCCGTTGATGAAGTCCTCCCAGAACTTTGCCATCTGTTCGGGCGGCATCGGCGCCGAGAGGTTCACCGGATGCGCCTGAAACCCGTAGCCCTCGTAGACCGGGACAAAGCCAGGGTCCGACAAGAACACCGCCTTGTGGCCGCGCGCCACCACCTCCTGCGCGATGCCGACCGAATTCAGCGCCGGGCCAAAGGCGGCTTCGGGGAAAAAGGCAAAGGTTTTCTGGGTCATGGGGTTTCCTCCTGATCGGTGAACATGCGGGTATCGGCGAGGTTCCAGCCAAGCGTCACGCTGTCGCCTTCGGCCACCGGTCGCCGGTCGGCTGCGTCCGAGGTCACGCGGACCCGCAGCGGGCGTGGCGACAGCGCGGTCTGGACATGCAGTTGCAGGTCAAGCCCGTGATAGGCCCGCGCGATCACTCGGCCTTCGGTGATGGTGTCGGCGGTCTCGGGAAAGAGCCGGATCCGTTCGGGGCGGATCGCCAGGCTGCGGCCCCGCCCGGCCTCGATGAAATTCATCACCCCGATGAAATCGGCGGCGAAGCGGTCGACGGGATGTTCATAGACTTCGTGCGGGGTGCCGCATTGCAGGAGACGGCCCTCCTTCATGATCGCGATCCGGTCTGCCATGACGAGGGCTTCGTCCTGATCATGGGTGACGACGATGAAGGTGATCCCGACCTCGTGCTGAAGCCGCTTCAGTTCCAGTTGCATCGCCGTGCGCAGTTTCTTGTCGAGCGCGCCGAGGGGCTCGTCGAGCAACAGAACCCGCGGCCGCTTGATCAGCGCACGGGCCAGCGCCACGCGCTGACGCTGGCCGCCCGAAAGCTGGTCGGGACGGCCGTCAGCCAAGCCGTCCAGCTGGATCACGGCGAGCATTTCGGCCACCCGCTCGGCGATCTCTGCGCGCGGGCGGCGCTCCATCTCGAGACCATAGGCGATGTTGGTGCGCACGCTCATATGCGGGAAAAGCGCGTAGGACTGGAACATCAGGTTGACTGGCCGGCGGTTCGGCGCCAGGCTCGCGATGTCCTGCCCGTCGAGCAGGATCTGCCCGGCATCCGGCATCTCGAACCCCGCGAGCATCCGCAGAAGCGTGGTCTTGCCCGAGCCGGAGGCCCCGAGCAGCGCGAAGAATTCATTTCCGGCGATATCGAGCGTGACGTCGCACACCGCAGCCACCCGGCCAAAGCGCTTCGACAGCCCGCGGAGCGACAGGAGAGGCGCCTTCATGGTGCCGTCACCCCGCCGCGGTTCAAGCGTTGCGCCAGCGTCAGCGCGATCAGGCTGACCGCCATCACCAGCGCCGCCAGCGCGTTGATTTCCGGCGTGACGCCAAAGCGGATCATCGCGAAGATCTGCATCGGCAGCGTGGTCGAGGCGCGCCCGGCGCCGGCGGTGAAGAAGGCGATGATGAATTCATCGACCGACAGCGTGAAGGCCAGCAGCGCGCCGGAAATCACCGCCGGCATCAACACCGGAAGCACCACCCGGCGCAGCGTGGTGAAGCCAGACGCCCCCAGATCGCTCGACGCCTCGACAATCGACCAGTCGAAGGATTTAAGCCGCGCCCGCACCACCGCACAGACAAAGGCGAGATTGAAGACGACATGGGCCATGATGATCGTGTGCAGCCCCATGGTGACGCCGGTGAGCGAAAAGAAGCTGAGCAGCGCGATGGCCAGCACGATGTCGGGAATGATCATCGGCGCGAAGATCAGCGCCTCGAGCGCGCGGCCCCGGCGGCGGCGCTGTTCGACGCCCAGCGCCAGAAGTGTGCCGAGAACCGTGGCGATGGCGGTCGAGATCAGCGCCACGATCAGCGTGTTGCCCGCCGCCGACAGGATGTCGGCATTGTGCCAGAGTGCGCCATACCAGCGCAGCGAGATGCCACGCCAGACCGTGGGCAGCCCGCTATCGTTGAATGACAACGCCATCAGCACCGAGATCGGCACATAGAGAAAGGCCACAACCGCCGCGAGAATTCCCCACATCAGGGGCGTGTTGGCGTGCCTATCCATCCCGAGGCTCCGCAGTCGCGCCGCCTCTCGCCCGGTTCGAGGCCAGCGTCTGAAGCATCAGAAGCCCGGTCATCAGCGCAATCAGAACCATCGACAGCGCCGCCCCGAAGGGCCAGTCATTGGCGGTCAGGAACTGGGCATAGACGAGATTGCCGATCATCTGGAACTGCCCGCCGCCCAACAGCGCCGGGGTGATGAAATTGCCGATCGACAGCACGAAGACAAAGATCCCGCCCGCCACCATGCCGGGCAGGGTCAGCGGCAGGGTGATGCGGCGAAAGGTGGTCCAGCCCGAGGCGCCGAGATCGCGCGAGGCCTCTGCGATCTCGGGGTTGAGCCGCGCCAGCGGGGCATAGGTCGCAAGGATGACGAAGGGCAGATAGTTGTAGACGAGGCCGGTGATCACCGCGCCCTCGGTATAGAGCAGCGATGGCGCCTCGCCCTGATAGCCCAAGAGCCGCAAACCCTGCGTGATCAGCCCCTCGCGGTTGAGCAGCACGATCCAGGCATAGGTCCGGATCAGGTAGTTCGACCAGAACGGCAGCACCACGATGAAGAGAAGCGCTGGCTGGTAGCGCCGTGGCATGGCCGCGATGGCATAGGCGGCGGCATAGCCGATACCCACCGCGATCAGCGCCGCCAGCCCGGCGATGCGCACCGAATGAAGGAAGATCCCGGCATAGAGCGGATCGAAGACCAGCGCGAGATTTTCCAGCGTGAGGGTATATTCCACCCCGCCATAGAGGCCACGGCGGAAAAAGGCGAGCGCCAGCACCAAGGCGCAGGGCACCACCATCAGCGCGAAGAGCCAGATCAGCGCCGGCGCCATCAGGACCAGGGATCGCGCCTGTCTCATCGCATCGTCATCCCGTTCACCGCGCCGGGCGGTGGCGGCACGGGGTCCGTCGTCGCCCGGTGCCGGATCATGTCCATGGCTCTATTGCGCCGCCTTGATCTCGCTCACGACGCGGGCATAGTCGCGGGTCGCGGCACCGACATCGCGCAATTGCTCGTAGCCCAGAAGCGTCGTCGGCGTGATCGCCATGTTCGGATATTGGGCGGTCAACTCGGCCGGCAGCGCGGCCATCGCCGGCTGGTTCGGCTCCTTGTAGAGGATATTTTCGGCCGCCCAGCGATGGTTTTCGGCCGCGAGGATATCATTGACGAAGGCATAGGCCGTCTCCTTGTTCTCGGAGGCCTTGAGGATCACCATCGTGTCGACCCAGAGGTCCGACCCCTCCTTGGGGATCACATATGCGATCGCCGGGTTCTCGGCGATGCCGTAGTTGCACCAGCCGTCCCAGGCCTGCACCATCTCGGCCTCGCCCGACACCAGCTTGGCGTAGAAGGTGGTATCGTCATAGGCTAGGAGGGTCTTTTTCGCCGCGATGAGCGCGTCCCTGACCTCGGCCAGCTTGCCGGGATCGGTCTCGTTCACCGACAGACCCTTGGCGAGGAAACCCGCCGCCAGCAGCCAGCGGTCGGTGGCCAGCATCGTCGTTTTGCCCTTCAGGGCGTCCGAGGGCTGCAAGAGGTCATTCCACGAGGTCGGCGCGGGGCTGACCAGATCCGAGCGGTAGCAGAGTCCGGTCGTGCCCCAGGCATAGGGCACTGAAAAGGTGTTGCCAGGATCATGCGCCAGCGTCGTCGCCTCGGGATAGAGATTGGCGACGTTGGGGATCCTCGCATGATCCAGCGTTTCGGCAAGCCCGAGATTGTTGAGCACCTCGGCGAAGGGCGAGGAGACGAAGACCACGTCATAGCCCTTGCCGCCCGAGGCGATGAGCTTGCCCATGATCTCCTCGTTGGTGGCATGCAGCACCAGTTCGGCCGGATATCCGGTGCGCGCGGTAAAACCCTCGACTGCGTCGGGGGCCATGTAGCCGTCCCAGTTGGAGATGATCAGCCCCTCGGCGGCGGCTCCGCCCACGCCAAGCATCAACCCCGCCATCAGCGCGGCTGCCGCAAAGGTCTTCTGTCCGGTGGTCATCCGACACTCCCATGTCCTGTTCATTCAAGGTCTGGCCCCTCTGGCCGGATCGCTCCGGTGCCTGCGGGGCTGGTGACGGGCCTTCTTATGCGCCCTTGTGTTTTCAGTATCTTTTCAGAAAAAGCTACGTCAATGCTTATTATCGGCCGGATCCGGCGTTGCGCGGTGACGATGGCGATTGTCGTCTCGATGGCGGACGGGAAGGGCAGGATTTGTCCAGGAGAGACGACCAAGAGCCATGGCGATCTGGCGCACCTCCTTCAGGGAGTGGTCAGCACCCGTGGTCCGCAGCCCGGCGAAAATTCTTTCCGAACAGGGCTTCGCCACCGATTACTCTGCCCTGTGGACAGCGATTCGCGCCGGCCGCCTAGAATCTGTGCCTCAAATTCCTGATCTGTCCGCCTTGAGGTGGGATTTATCTTGGAAAGTGACCCAGAATTTGTTGAGTTTCAACGGAATCGCTTAAATGTTTCTCATGGACAAAATTTCACCAAAGCTGAGCAGCAGCTCCGAGCGCGGTTTCAAACTCGCCAGAATTCAGACGCTGTACGAACTCGAGACTGGCGCATACTGGCCCCAGTTGCAGCGTCATTTCCTAAGGCCTGAATACCGGAACCTTCGTTACTCAATAAAACGGCTGTCAACCGGAAGGCTTGCGGAAAGCGGAGTTGCCGCGGGGCGGGGCGGGGCGCAAGCAACGCGGGTGAAATGGATGTGGCCTTTGTCGCCGAAGATCTTGCGGCGACCCTATCGATCACGAATTCCGGACTTCCCGATTATTGTCTTACAATTGTTGACAAGGGTAACCTGACCTATACCGGAACGGCGAAAACATCTCTCTCAATCGACGAAAAAGTGGGTTTGATCTATCGTGGAACGCCCGGCACCGTTTTAGCCGCAAGCGAGACGCATGAACGAATGTCAGTCTGGATCCCGCATTTGAGCCTCACCCAGCGCCTTGCAGCCCTGCTCGACGCGCCGGTTTCCAGCGATGTTGAATTTCAGCCGGCGATCAACTGGAGTGCGCCCATGTCGCAAGCTCTGCGACACCTCGTAGGACTCATGGTGTCCGAGCTTCGGGCACCCGTGCCATCAATCCTGGGCAGCAAAGCCGCAAGTCGTTTCACGAACTTGTACAAGACCGCTTTCCGCGAGACCCCTGGCGAAGCTCTCCGCCGTCGGCGACGGTGTTCGGGCCGAACCGCTGCGATCTTGATGCTCATCGAGCCGCAGGTGGGCTTTGCAATCTTCGCTGCCCTTGAGCGAGTCACTGGTTCTGTCGGCACCATGCCCGCAGCACAACTCGAAGAGTATCCCTAATCAAGCAGTTTGTTGTCCCTGAAGTCGGTTAGTTTTGACGATGACAAGGAGGTCATGAAGCGAGAAAACAACTCGCCTTGCGAACTTACGCGCAACTTGGCGTAGATATTGCGGCGATGAATGCGGACCGTGCCGGAAGCGATGCCAAGCGCGCGGCCTGTCGCATCGGCGGAATGGCCCTTCAGGATGTATTCCACCACTTCGGCCTCCCTCGGCGTGAGCAGATTGCGCGCGAAGCGCTGAAAGGCGTCCTCAATCAGGTGCGGTGCTGACGGTCCCTTTGTGTTGCGAGGTGCCGAGAACGCGGTGATCCGGCCGCTCCATTGCCTTTGCGCTGTCGCCTCGACGAATGGAAAGATGACTTCGAGGTCGCGGAATTCGCGGGCCGAGAACATCTTGCTCTCGCGCATCGCCGATATCACCACACTGACATGATCGCCGACATCGATTATGAAGCCCACTTCTTCGGCAAGTCCGGTTTGCACATAATAATTTCGGAAATATTCCGCTTGGTAGAACCGGTCCGGGGCAAGATCGCGCAACCGAGCCACGCGCGACTTCGTGGGAGCGAGGGAGTGCAGATAGAAGGGGTCCAGCAGATAGGGACCAGCCTGATAGTCATCGACCATGACCTTTCGCTTTTTCGTGGAAAAGTCGTCATAAATATCAATGGGTCGGTGTGTGCGGTGATAAGCAAAGATCACCATGAATTCGAAAGGTACCGTCACCCGCATGGCCGCAGCCAAGTTGGCCGCGAAATGGGTCTTGCCCAACGCAGAGACAACATTGGCGCTGGCGCGGACCCAATCCGACATCTGGCTTCTGGCGGCCATCTATGCCCTTTGTGATATATACATCCTAACTGGCGTTCCGTATCATTTTTCATGATTGTGGTATAGGCCGTTGCGGTCGATTGCGACGGGATGTGATGTGCACAACGCATAAGCCGGGATGGAAAGAGACATGCGGTCATCCTCTGAAACAGATGCAGCACAGAGTAAGCACCATGAGCATGTTGCAGAGTTCATCAACGTATCCAAACGGTTTGGGTCCATTCTGGCGGCGGATCGTCTGAGCCTCGGCATTCGGCGCGGGGAGTTTCTGTCATTCCTCGGCCCATCAGGCTGCGGCAAGACCACCGCGCTGCGCATGCTGGCCGGTTTCGAGCCACCCAGTGAAGGCATCTTGCGCATCGACAATACCGACATGAGCACTGTTCCCTCCTACAGACGCCCGGTCAACATGGTGTTTCAGCACTACGCGCTGTTCCCGCATATGACCGTTGCTCAGAACGTGGGATACGGACTGCGCCAACGTCGCCCGCGTCTGCCAAAGGCAGAGATTGGAGCACGGGTCCAAAAGACGCTCTCCACCGTTCGGCTCGACGACTTTGGGGCGCGCCGAATTTGGGAATTGTCGGGAGGACAGCAGCAGCGCGTGGCCCTGGCCCGCGCCATAATCAATGAGCCGTCGATTCTGCTTCTGGATGAACCAATGGCAGCGCTTGATGCAAAGTTGCGCGTCGAGATGCAGCGCGAGTTGCTTGATCTTCAGCGTATCCTCGGGATCACCTTTGTGCTTGTGACGCACGATCAGGAAGAGGCGCTTTCGATGTCGGACCGTATTTGCATCATGGGCGGCGGACGCATCATGCAAGTGGGTAACCCGCAGGAACTCTATGACCGGCCACGCAATCGCTATGTGGCAAATTTCGTGGGCAAGGCAAACATTCTACAGGGTGAGGTTCTGGCCCGGCAGGCCGGTCAGGCTCGGATTGTTCTGCCTTCGGGCACCGAGGTTCTGGTGCCAGACGTTACGCGCGATACCCGCCGTCATGTTGAGGTTGTCGTGCGCCCCGAAGCTCTGAGCCTTGGCTGCGCACATTCAGACAAGGGCACCGCGATTCCTGCCCGCGTCACGCACCGCACGTTTCTGGGTGATCATACCGAATACCTGTTGCAGGCCGACGGTATCGGCGCATTGCAGGTAAACCTTCCGCGACAAGCTGAAACAGCTTCTGGCGGGCACGGAGTGGGCGATGACGTCCACATCCTGTGGGCGGCGGGCACAGGACTTGTCCTCGCGGCCGAAGACTGACCGATCCTATCAGCAAGAGGTTCAACAAGGGGAAACGCCATGACCGATAAAACCAAGCCGATCACTCGGCAGAAATTCATTGAAGAATTGCGGCGCTATGAGAAAGGTTCGATCTCCCGGCGGCATTTTCTGGAAGCCACAGGCCTTGGCACCGCGATGATGGTGATGGGCGGAGCCATGCCGGGCCTCATGCCCGGCCGTGCGCACGCGCAGGATCTGGGCGACCGGGTGGTTCTGGCGACGTGGCCGAACTATCATGACGCGGCGAATTTTGACCGTTTCAAGGATGAGGCGGGCGTGTTGACACAGGTCAACGTCTTTGGCTCGAACGAGGAGATGCTGGCCAAGTTGCAGGCCGGTGGATCGGGTTGGGATGTGTTCGTGCCCACCAACTACGCCATCTCGACCTATGTCGAGGCCGATCTGATCGAACCGCTGGATTTGTCAAAATTGTCTAACTACGACCCGGCGGCCTTTGATCAGCGATTCGCAGATGCCGGAACAATCAACGGAACCGTTTACGCCGTGCCCAAGAACTGGGGGACTACCGGTATTGCCTTCAATTCCAATAAGACTGGCGGCATCGTGGATAGTTGGAAGACCTTCTTTGATGGTGCGCGCGATCAGTTCGACGGACGCGTCATGGTACATGACTACCAACTCACGACGATCGGCAACGCGCTGGTTTACTTCGGGCACAGTTTCAATTCGGTTGATCCTGCGGAACTGGCGGACGCGGAGAAGCTACTTATCGATGTCAAGCCTCATCTCTTTGCGATTTCCTCGGATTATCAGCCCTCGATGCGCAATGGTGATGCCTGGCTGACAATGTGCTGGACCGGGGACGGCAAACAGATGAACAGCGACATGCCCGAGATCGGGTTTGCGTTGGGCCGCGAGGGGGGCGAGATCTGGTCCGACTATTACGCCATTCCCAAGAGCGCACCGCATCGCGAGGCGGCTTATGCGCTGGTGAATTATCTTCTTGCCCCAGAGGTCAACGCGCGTGAGGCTCTGGCGCATGGGTATCCGGTGGCTGATGCGAGAACCAATGCGCTGCTTCCCGAGGCGTTGCTCAAGGATCCTATCCTCTATCCGGCGGCCGAATTACTGAGCCCTCTGGAGTTTGGTGCGGCCGTGACGCTCACGGATCCGAACCGAGCGGAACTCATGGCAAGGTTCAAATCGGCCTGAGCAATGGAGGCGGACGATGGCCATGACACAATCTCGCGCCCGTGCGCTACTGCTCGCCCCTGCAGGCCTGTGGTATGTGACGCTTTTGGTGTTTCCTCTGGCCGTCGTCCTGATCTTTTCCTTTGGAGAACGCAACCCGATCGGTGGCTACGCGCCCGGGTTCACACTTGAACAATATGCAAATCTTCCATCGCGCTTCGCCGCTTTTCGCAATACGCTCACGCTGGCCCCGCTCGGCACTCTGGCGGCGCTCATCATCGCTTATCCGTTGGCCTACTATCTGGCGCTCCGGGTCTCACCCCGCTGGAAAACCACGCTTCTTATCCTTGTCATCGTGCCATTCTGGACCTCGATTCTGATCCGGTCCTACGCATGGATCTATCTGTTGGGCGGCAATGGCATTCCGGCCCTGCTGGAGGCATTAGGGATCGACTCGATCAGGCTGATCAACACGCCATTCGCGGTGCTGGTGGGCATCGTTTACGGCTATCTGCCATTGATGGTGTTTCCGATCTATGTGGCGCTGGACAAACTTGACAAGAGTTTGCTGGATGCGGCCTCGGATCTGGGCACGCCACCCTGGCGCAGTTTCGTGCAGATCACGTTGCCCTTGTCGATGCCTGGCGTGCTGACCGGATCCATGCTGGTCTTCATCCTGCTCACGGGTGAGTTTCTGATCCCAGCCATCCTAGGCGGCGGCAAGGTGTTCTTTGTCGGCAACGCATTGGTCGATCTGTTCTTACAGTCGCGCAACTGGGCGTTCGGCTCGGCGGTCGCGGTCGCACTGATCGTGATCATGCTGATCGTCGTCGCACTCTACGCTCGCGCAATCAGGCGCTTCGGAGCGAGCCGTGACGATGTTGGGATCATGTGAGGATACCATGAGGCTTTATGCTGTCACCGTTTACGCATTTCTCTACCTGCCCATTGCGATCATCGCCCTCTTTTCGTTTTCGGCGGGCCGGTCGGCCAGTTCGATGGATGGGTTCACAACTGCGTGGTATGCCCGCGCGCTCAGCAATCCCTTTGTGATGGAGTCGCTTTGGACCTCGCTCAGGGTGGCCCTGCTTTCAGCCATTCTGGCCACCGTGTCGGGAACCATGGCGGCGCTCGCTCTGACCGGCATGAAAGGGCGGTTGCGCGCTCTTTTCGATGGTCTGGTGATGATCGCCGTGATGATTCCGGGCGTGGTGATCGGCATTGCCGCATTGATCGCCCTGATGACGGTGTTCGGGGCTGTCAATCCGTGGATTGAGCTGATCTTGGGGCGCCAATTGTCCATGGGTCTTGGCTCTCTCATCGGGCTGCATGGCATGTTTACCATGTCGCTGGTGGTCCTCATCGTCCGCGGCCGGATGGAGACCTTCGACCGGGCGCAGATCGAGGCGTCGAACGATCTGGGGGCCGACCCGTTTGGAACGTTCCGGCAGGTGACGCTCCCGCAGATCGCACCTGCCATTCTGGCCGGCTTCTTGCTGGCGTTCACCTTCAGTTTCGACGATTTCATCATGGCATTCTTTGTCGCCGGATCCGAGACGACCTTGCCGATCTATATCTTTTCGTCGATCCGGCGCGGCGTTACGCCCGAGATCAACGCGATCGGAACCATGGTGATGGTGGCCTCGCTCATCCTTCTGATGATTGCGCAGATCTTACTGCGGCCGGACAAATCGCGGGCGGAGGGCTAAGTCAGATGCAGAGGACAGGGATACTCAAGGATCGCGTGGCACTGGTGACTGCCGCCGGTTCCGGTATCGGACGGGCCGGAGCGATCGCCATGGCCTGCGAAGGTGCATTCGTGGTTGTGACGGATTTGGAACACGACCTCGCGAAGGAGACATGTGCGAGGATCGAGGCGAAGGGCGGGCGTGCCTCTGCTGTCGCGCTCGATGTGACTGATGACGCAGCCTGCGGCGCGGCGGTGGAACGGGTTCTGAAAGATCACGGGCGGATTGACATCTTGCACAGTCATGCGGGCATCCAGATCCCCGGACGACTTGAGGATGTCTGTCCCGACCAGATGGATACCGCCTGGGCGCTGAACGTGCGTGCGCATTTCGTGTTGTCACAGGCTGTTGTTCCTTCGATGCGGCAGCAGGGCGGTGGATCGGTCATCGTGACAGCCTCAAATTCCGGCTGCCAATATGATCGGGGCATGATTTCCTATGCCACGACCAAGCATGCCGCCGTCGCGATGGTAAAGCAGATGGCGGTTGATTATGCGTGTGAAAACATACGCTTCAATGCGTTGTGTCCGGGATTTGTGGACACTCCCTTCAATGCCGGATTCGAGAGGCAGATGGGCGGGCGGGCATCGCTTGAATCTTATGTTGCGGGGGTGATTCCGATGGGACGCTGGGCTCTCGTTGAAGAGATCGCGGAAGGCATCATCTATCTGGCGTCGGACAGGTCGAGCTTTGTCACTGGTCTTGCACTGGTGATCGACGGCGGGGAGATGCTCTAAGGCCCTGTCGTTGCGAGGGTATGGAGATCCTGCGGTTGCGACGATCCTCTCATCAGACGATGGCGGCTCACCCCCCCCTTCTTTGTCGAGTGGATGGGTGCTGCGCCGACGACCAAAGATGTCGTGGCGAATGCGCTTTGCGCCGCTTCAGTGGGCCATCGCCGAGTGACGCAAGGCCAGGCCACCACTTCATCAGGGCGCACTTGAACCTTGCTCTGGCGCAAGGTCCGTGGTCAGTTTAGCGTGGTTGGACAGTTTCTTCCTGATTCCTCTCAACTTCTATTTCACTGTTCCGCAGTGCCGTGGATTTCGAGAAAGGTATTCAATGCCGAATGATCCATACAAAACCCTCGGTGTGACCAAGGCGGCAACGACCGAGGAGATCAAGAAAGCCTATCGCAAGTTGGTGCGCACCAGTCACCCGGACCTGCATCCCGACGATGCCGGGGCCGAGGCAAGGTTCAAGGCGATCGGAGCGGCCTATGATATCCTGAAAGATCCTGAAACGCGTGCGCGCTATGATGCAGGAGAGATAGATGGCTTGGGCGCAGAGCGCCCGAGGCGACAATATTATCGGGATTTTGCGAACTCGACAGAGAATGCCTATCAGCAAGGGCGTGGGTTTGGGTCGAATGTCGATCCTGCGGATATCTTTGCGGAAATTTTGCGCAATCGGGCACGTTCATCCGGCGGAGACACGTTTGGCGGTCGCGGGTTCGAGGCCCCCGGCCAGGATGTGCGTTACTCGCTCGACGTTCCGTTCCTTGATGCTGCACGAGGGGCGGAAACCCGCATCACACTGCCAGATGGCCAGAGTCTGGCCGTAAGGATCCCCCAAGGCACCGAAGACGGCCAGATGCTGCGGTTGCGTGGCAAGGGGGCTCCCGGTTACGGCGGCGGGCCTGCCGGAGATGCGCTGATCAGTATCGTGGTGCGTCCGCATCCGGTCTTTCGTCGGGACGGCGACGACATTCTGCTGACGCTGCCGATCACGCTTGACGAGGCGATTCTGGGCGGCAAGGTGACGACGCCCACCATCGACGGCCCTGTCGGGCTGACAGTGCCGGCGGGGGCGAGTTCGGGGCGGGTCTTGCGTCTTCGGGGGCGCGGGATCTCGCGTGCGGGACAAAAGACGAAGGGCGATCAGAGGGTCGAACTCAAGATCGTCGTGCCGCCTGATCCAGATGCTGGCCTGCGCGCCTTTCTGTCGGACTGGCGCAAGACACATGCGTTTGACCCCAGGGCCGATCTGCTGAAGGAGGCAGGGATATGACAGAGCGATTTTCCGAAGCCGATGTCGTGACCACCGTCACAAGGCTGACCCGCAGCCAGCTTTTCCGTTTCGTGGAAGCGGAATTCGTCAGGCCGGAACGCGACGGCGATGGATTTGTTTTCACGCGTGTCGACATCGCGCGGCTAGAGCTTTTGTGCGATCTGTCTCAGGATCTGGAACTGGATGACACGGCTCTTGATGTGATCCTCTCGCTGATCGACCAACTGCACGCTGCCAAACAGGAAATCGAGACAATGAGGCGCGCGATTGCCGCCTTGCCCGAGGATCTGCGGGCATCCTTGGCTGACGCGGTGAAACGGTCCTGATTGCGGGCGTCACGCAAAGCCACACCCTACCAACGACCGGCAGGAGACGGGGATCGGCGATTTCGAATGTTGAATCGCGTTCACCGCCTGGAACCCCGATCTATGATGAGGACACCATCACCGTTTTGCCCGGATCAGTTGCTAGCCATCAGGCGACCAGTATCACACAGGGCCGACCCTCTGCCCTCTCGGTATATGGAGATCGCTCATTCGTTTGCGTCAGCGGGATGACTGGCGTCTTTGACGATCAACTGAGATTGTCGACTGTATCACCAGTCTGATCTCTTAAAACTGGAGCGGGCGAAGAGATTCGAACTCTCGACCCTAACCTTGGCAAGGTTATGCTCTACCCCTGAGCTACGCCCGCATCCTTGGGTGAGGCGTGAGATATTGAGTCTGACGTGCGGCTGCAAGGGGAAAAACGCCGGAGAGACGGAATTTTTTGGACCGGGGCAAAACCTGAATGTCTGAAAGACCCGATACCGGGGCCGCAGTCGTGTGATATCCTGGACAGGATGGGCATCCATGTGAGGTTGGTCAAATGGCGCTCTGCCATATCGGGAGTTTCAAACATTTTTGCCAGAATAACACATTACAAGATGAAATCCGAAAGTCGCGATGCTGCGACCGATTTGATGAATTCGCTGAGAGATCAGATCAAGAGCATGCCTGGCGTGCAGCATTTCCTGAACGTCCTGAACGCGGACGGTAGCGGCTACGTGGTGGCCGTGGTCGAAAGCGAGGCGGTGTCGCAGGCGAATGACAAAACGGTGACAACGCTCTGGAGCAACTTTGCGGATTATCTCGAAGCGCCGCCCAAGCCGGAGGGATATGATGTGAAGGCCAACTGGTCCAACTGAGGCTGCGGGTTACGAGCGTCTAGCGATCCGGGTCTTGCCCGGCAAAGATTCGGCACATGAGTTTGCCCTCCCTCATCCGGCTCAGTGGACAGGCCCACAGACCAGACCTCAGTACGTCACAGGATGATGGCCGATATGATGGCCAATTTTTCACTCCGTGAAAGCCCATGGCGGTGTTCATTTGTAAATCACGGCCTCTGTGGGCGGCAGGGTGAAATCCTCGGTATGCACGATCACGCCCTCATCGGTCAGCAGCAAGAGACCGTAGGCCCCCGGTTCGTCTATCGAGAGGCTCGAATCCTGATCGCCGAGCGCCATCGGCATCTGATGACATGGGCTCTTGAGGATCGCCACGGGAATGCCGCCCGCGCTGCCCTGCAAGGTGCGGTGGATATGGCCCGAGATGATCTGGACGACGTTGCCATGCGCGTTCAGCCGATCGACCAATGCGGCGCGGTTCCGCAGGCCGATCCTGTCCATGCCGTCAAAACCTGTCAGGATCGGGGGATGATGGGTAAAGACGATCACGCGGCGAGAACCCGCCGTGGCGAGCATCGCATCGAGCCATCCCAAGCGGTCCGGGCAGAGATAGCCGGAATGGACAACCTCGGCTTCCTCATCAAGGGTGTCCAGACAGATCAGGCGATAATCCCCGATATCCTCCGCTTGCTGAACGTGGCCCGAGTTGGTGCAAGGCGTCTTGGGGAAGGCCGACAGAAACGCTGCACGGCGGTCGTGATTGCCGAGCATCAAGCTGACCGGTAGCGGGCAGGCCGCAAGTGCGCTGCGCAACCTCGCGTATTCTTCGGGCCTGCCATGATGGGTAAGATCGCCGCAGAGCACGATCCGCTCCGCCTCGGGGTGATGCGCCAGCGCATGTGCGAGCCCTTGGGTGAAGCGCGCGAAAGGGTCAAGCCCGATGATCGTTTCAGCCTGGGGAAGGATGTGGATGTCTGTAAAGACAAGTATTTTCTGCATGACGCGGACCCGAACAAGGAGCGGTGCGTGCAGCATCGGCGATTCCACGCTTCGGGGGAAGGGGTGTTGCGATCAAGGGTTGCCATCGCCCTCGGGTCGAACCCGAGAGCGACGCGGCCAGGGGGCAGCAGGACGCGCTATTCCAGTTCCACCAGCAGGTCCTTGGCGTCGATCTGGCCGCCCGGCTGGACATGCACCGCCACAACCACCGCGTCGCGCTCGGCATGGATGCCGGTTTCCATCTTCATCGCTTCGATGGTCAGGAGAAGATCGCCCGCCTTGACCTTGTTGCCCACTTGTGCGGCGACGCTTGCCACCACGCCGGGCATCGGCGCGCCGATGTGGTTGGGGTTGCCGTTCTCGGCCTTGGGACGTGCGGCCGTCTGGGATTTCACCAGTCGGTTGGGCACGCGGATCACACGCGGCTGGCCGTTCAGTTCGAAGAACACCTTGACCTCGCCATCGTCGGTCGTCTCACCCACGGCTTGCAGTCGGATCTCGAGGATCTTGCCAGGGTCGATCTCTACGCTGACTTCCTCGCCAGGTTCCATCCCGTAGAAAAACGTGCGCGTGGGCAGGGTGCGCACCGGTCCATAGATCCGGTGGCGGCCCATGTAGTCGAGGAAGACCTTGGGATACATGAGATAACCATTGAGATCCTCGCTATCGACCGACTTGCCCTCAAGTTCCTTGCTCAACGCGGTGCGGGTTGCCTCCAGATCAATCGGCTGAAGGTGCTTGCCCGGACGGTCGAGGATGGGGTGTTCGCCCTTGAGCACCTTCTTGACGATGGTCGCGGGAAATCCACCCGGTGGCTGGCCCAGATTGCCGCGCATCATGTCGATCACCGATTCCGGAAATGCCATCTCGGTTTCGGGATTTTCCACATCGGCGCGGCTCAGTCCCTGGCTGACCATCATGAGCGCCATGTCCCCTACCACTTTGGAGCTTGGCGTAACCTTGACGATATCCCCGAACATCTGATTGACGTCAGCATAGGCGCGCGCCACCTCGGGCCAACGTTCCTCCAATCCAAGGCTGCGGGCTTGCGCCTTGAGATTGGTAAACTGCCCGCCGGGCATCTCGTGCAGATAGACCTCCGAGGCTGGCGCCTGAAGGCCTGATTCGAACGCCACATATTGTGCGCGAACCTGTTCCCAGTAATCCGACATCTCGCGAATTCGCTCGATGCTGAGGCCGGTATCGCGTGGCGTGTGGCGCAGCGCCTCGACGATGGACCCCAGACAGGGCTGTGAAGTGCCCCCTGAAAACGCATCCATCGCCGCATCGACAGCGTCCACGCCCGCCTCGGCGGCGGCGAGGATCGTGGCGCCCGCGATGCCAGAGGTGTCATGCGTGTGGAAATGCACCGGGATGTCGAGTTCGTTTTTGAGCGCCTTGACGAGAACGGTTGCAGAGGCCGGCTTGAGAAGCCCGGCCATGTCCTTGAGACCAAGGATATGCGCGCCTGAGGCCTGTAACTCCTTGGCCATGGCGACGTAATACTTGAGGTCATACTTGGCGCGCTTGGGGTCGAGGATGTCGCCCGTGTAACAGATTGCGGCTTCACAGATGCGCCCTGTCTCGATCACAGCATCCATGGCAACGCGCATGTTCTCGACCCAGTTGAGGCTGTCGAAGACGCGAAACACATCGACTCCGGTGACTGCCGCCTGCCGCACGAATTCGCGCACCACATTGTCGGGGTAATTGGTATAGCCCACGCCATTCGAGGCCCGGAGCAGCATCTGCGTGAGCAGGTTGGGCATGGCGCGGCGCATGTCGCGCAGGCGCTGCCATGGACATTCCTGTAGAAAGCGGTAGGCCACGTCAAAGGTGGCACCGCCCCAACATTCGACGCTGAAGAGATTCGGCAGGTTGGCGGCATAGGCGGGTGCCGCGCGCAGCATGTCGATCGAGCGCATCCGCGTGGCCAGCAGGGACTGATGCCCGTCGCGCATGGTCGTATCTGTGAGGAGAAGCCGCTTTTGCGCCAGCATCCAGTCTGCCACGGCCTTGGGGCCACTGTCCTCAAGCAAGGTCTTTGTGCCCGGGGCCAGATCGGCGAGGCTCGCGGGTGCGCGCGGCGGCTTCAAATCCGCAGGTTTGGCGCGGCCCGCCGTCTCGGGATGCCCGTTCACGCTGATATCGGCGATATAGGTCAGCACCTTGGTGCCCCGATCCCGACGCTTTGAAAACTTGAACAGCTCCGGGGTCGTGTCGATGAATTTGGTCGTATATTGGTTGTTGAGAAAGGTCGGGTGTTTCAGCAAGTTCTCGACGAAGGCGATATTGGTCGAGACCCCGCGAATACGGAACTCGCGCAGCGCCCGGTCCATCCGGGCAATCGCCGCCTCCGGTGTCTGGGCATGGGCCGTGACCTTGACCAGCAGGCTGTCGTAAAAGCGCGTGATCACGCCGCCGGAATAGGCGGTGCCACCATCGAGGCGGATGCCCATGCCGGTGGCCTCGCGGAAGGCGGTGATGCGGCCATAATCTGGGATGAAGTTGTTTTGTGGATCCTCGGTGGTGATCCGCGTCTGCAAGGCGTGGCCGTTCAGGGTGATCTCCTGCTGGCTGGCCTTGCGGGTGGCCTCTGCCAGGGTCTTGCCTTCGGCGATCTTGATTTGCGCCTGCACGATGTCGATGCCAGTGACCTCCTCGGTCACGGTATGTTCGACCTGCACGCGTGGATTGACCTCGATGAAGTAGAACTTGCCGCTGTCCATATCCATCAGGAATTCGACGGTGCCGGCGCATTCGTAGTTCACATGCTTGCAGATACGATAGCCGAGATCGCAGATCTCAGCGCGCTGCGTCTCCGACAGATAGGGGGCAGGCGCGCGTTCCACGACCTTCTGGTTGCGGCGCTGAACCGAGCAGTCGCGCTCGAAGAGGTGATACAGATTGCCGTGCTTGTCGCCGAGGATCTGCACCTCGACATGCCGTGCGCGCAGGATCATCTTTTCCAGATAGCCCTCGCCATTGCCAAAGGCAGCCTCGGCCTCGCGCCGACCCTCCAACACCTTTTCTGCCAGGTCCTCGGGTTTTTCGATCGGCCTCATCCCGCGCCCACCGCCGCCCCAAGAGGCCTTCAGCATCAGGGGATAACCGACCTCGGCCGCTGCCTTGCGGATTGCGTCCATGTTGTTCCCCAGAACGTCGGTCGCTGGGATCACTGGCACACCCGCCTCGATCGCCACGCGTCGGGCGCTTGCCTTGTCGCCCAACTGGCGCATGGTCAGCGCCTTGGGACCGATGAAGGTGATCCCCGCCGCATCGCAGGCCTCCACGAAATCGGGATTCTCTGAGAGCAGGCCATAACCGGGGTGGATTGCATCGGCACCGGATTGCTTCGCGACGCGAATGATCTCTTCAATCGAGAGATAGGCCGCGACCGGGCCCATCCCTTCGCCGATGCGATATGCCTCGTCCGCCTTGAAGCGGTGCAGGCTCAATTTGTCCTCTTCGGCAAAGACCGCGACGGTGCGCTTGCCCAGCTCATTGGCGGCGCGCATGATGCGGATGGCGATCTCGCCCCGGTTGGCGATCAGGATCTTCTTGAACTCGGCCATGGCCACTATCCCCGATTGGTCTGGTGTTGCGACGGGTCGGATGCCGCGCCGCGGCGCTGAGACGTTGTAGGATTTGTGACGACTTTGCGCAATCCGGCATACCCTCTATTCGCCGGGTGGAGAAATTTCCTGTCCCCGAGGGTAGGGCGCATTACCCGGTTGTGATCAGGCGCTTGCGCACATCCGAAAGCCGTGCCGTTCCAAGCTGGCCCATATTGGCCCTGAGATCCTCGGCGAGGATATCGGCCAGATGCGCGGGACCCCGCGCGCCCAGAGCCGCCAGCGCGAAATGCCAGCCGCGCCCCATCATCACGAAATCCGCCCCAAGGGCGATGGCGCGCAGGATATCGAGCCCGCCTTCTATGCCGCCATCGAGAATGACCGGCAGTCCGGTGGCGGCGCGCACCGCTGGAAGCGCCTCGATCGTGGCCGGAGCCGCGTCGAACTGACGTCCGGCGTGGTTCGAGATCCAGAGCGCGTCAACCCCCTCTTTCTCGAGCGCAGCGGCATCATCCCCGCGCAGCACGCCCTTGACCACGAGTGGGCCATCCCATGCCTCGCGCAGCCAGCGCAGATAGTCCCAGTCCGGCGAGGTGCGCAGCAAATAGCCCGCATGTTTGTTTGAGGGCAGCCCCTTGGTGTGGCCCGCATAGTCGTCGATCAGTCGCATCCGGGGCATCCCCCGCCCGGCCATGCCTATCGCCCAGACCGGGCAGAGCGCGACCTGCGCCATCAGGCGCGGTGTCAGCTTCGGCGGTTGCGTCAGCCCCGAGCGCACCTGCCGTTCGCGGCGCGAGCCCACCGGCACATCGACGGTCAGCACCAGCACCGAGAACCCCGCATTGCGGGCGCGACGGAGCATATCGGTGCGGATCTCCGGGTCGCGCGGCGGATACATCTGGAACCACCCCTGACCGTTGAGATAGGGCCCGACATCCTCGGGTTTCTGGCTGGCTACGGTCGAAAGTGTGTAGGGGATACCCGCCTTGGTTGCGGCGCGGGCGAGATGCCTCTCGGCATCGGGCCAGATCAGTCCAGACATCCCGACCGGAGCGATGCCGACCGGCAACCTATGGGTCTGGCCAAGAAGTGAGGCTGTCAAGTCTGGGGTGAACTCGCCATGCAGGATCGATGGGCTGAGCCGCACCTGATCAAGCATCAAACGGTTGCGCGCCTTGGTGGCCTCGACGCCGGTTCCACTGTCGAGATATTCCCAAACGAAACGCGGCACCCGACGCGCAGCGCGGGCGCGCAGGTCACTCAGGGCGGGATATGTTGCATGCAGGTCCATGGCGCGCATTTGCACGGGTTTTCAGGGGCTTGTCCAGAGGAGACAAAGATTTGGAACAATCCCCGAACATCTCTTTAACTCGGGCCTGCCCCGCGTTATTGTTTTTGTCATGAGCAGTTTTGACGAATCCGACGCCTTTGAGGGCGCCAGCCTGTCCGCTCGCGCCATGGCGGCGCGCCCGATGCCATATCTGAATGATCTAAACCCCGAGCAGCGCCGGGCGGTCGAGACCATGGAAGGCCCGGTGCTGATGCTTGCGGGGGCGGGCACCGGCAAGACCAAGGCTCTGACCGCGCGAATCGTGCATCTCTTGAACACGGGCCACGCGCGGCCGAGCGAGATCCTTGCCGTGACCTTTACAAACAAGGCAGCGCGCGAGATGAAGGACCGGGTGGGACGGCTTCTCGGGCAACCCGCCGAGGGGATGCCGTGGCTGGGCACGTTTCATTCGATCTGTGTCAAGCTCCTGCGGCGGCATGCCGAACTGGCCGGCCTCACTTCGGGTTTCACGATTCTGGACACTGATGACCAACTCCGCCTTTTGAAACAACTGGTTCAGGCTGCGGGGATCGACGACAAGCGGTGGCCTGCGCGGATGCTGGCGGGGATCATCGATCAGTGGAAGAACTGCGCCTGGACGCCCGAAAACCTGCCTGCCTCGGAGGGCAGCGCCTATGACGGCAAAGGGCCCGCACTCTATCGCCAATACCAGACCCGTCTGAAGGACCTCAATGCTGTCGATTTCGGCGATCTGCTCTTGCATGTCGTGACGCTGTTTCAGAAGCACGAGGACGTGCTCAAGCACTATCAGCGCGGGTTCCGTTACATCCTTGTGGACGAATATCAGGATACCAACGTCGCGCAGTACCTCTGGCTGCGGCTGCTTGCGGGCGGGCACAAGAATATCTGCTGCGTGGGGGATGACGATCAGTCAATCTATGGCTGGCGCGGTGCCGAGGTGGGAAATATCCTGCGGTTTGAAAAGGATTTTCCGGGTGCTGCGGTGATCCGTCTGGAACAGAATTACCGCTCGACACCGCATATCCTGGCGGTCGCCTCGGGGGTGATTTCGGCCAATCAGGGGCGTTTGGGCAAGACACTCTGGACCGAGGCTGAGGCCGGCGAGAAAGTGCGGCTCATCGGCCATTGGGACGGCGAGGAGGAGGCGCGCTGGATCGGCGAAGAGATCGAAGCGATGCAACGCGGCACGCGCGGGATGAGGGGAATCGACCTTGACGATACCGCCATTCTCGTGCGCGCGTCCCATCAGATGCGCGCCTTCGAAGACCGCTTTCTCACCATAGGTCTGCCCTATCGCGTGATCGGTGGCCCCCGGTTTTACGAGCGCCAGGAAATTCGCGACGCGATGGCCTATTTCCGCCTCGTGGTCAGTCCCGCCGACGATCTGGCCTTTGAGCGGATCGTGAACACGCCGAAGCGGGGTCTTGGAGACAAGGCGCGGCAGATCATTCAGGTGACGGCACGCCAGCATGGTGTGTCGCTGGTTGAGGGCGCGCGGATGTTGCTGGACGACAAGGGACTCACCGGCAAGGGCGCCGCAGAGTTGCGCCGATTGATCGACCATCTGGCCCGCTGGGGCCGAATCGGGAGAGATGGCGATCTCGGCCATGTCGAACTGGCCGAAATGATCCTTGACGAGAGCGGCTATACCGGCATGTGGCAAAATGCCAAGACGCCCGAGGCACCGGGGCGGCTCGAAAACCTCAAGGAGCTGGTCAAGGCATTGGATCAGTTCGAGAATCTGCAAGGTTTTCTGGAACATGTCTCGCTCATCATGGAGAATGACGCGAGTGAGGCGGGCGAAAAGGTCAGTATCATGACGCTGCACGCCGCCAAGGGGCTGGAATTTCCCGCCGTGTTCCTGCCCGGCTGGGAGGATGGGCTTTTCCCCTCGCAACGCTCTATGGATGAAAGCGGGGTCAGGGGGCTCGAGGAAGAGCGCCGCCTTGCCTATGTCGGCATCACCCGCGCCGAGGAGGTCTGCACCATCTCCTTTGCCGGCAATCGCCGGGTTTACGGACAATGGCAGAGCCAGATGCCCTCGCGCTTCATAGACGAGTTGCCGCCCGAGCATGTCGAGGTGCTGACTCCTCCCGGCCTATATGGTGGGGGCTATGGCGCGACCGCGGCTGTGGGGATCGAGACCCGCGCGGCCGAGGCCAATGTCTACAACTCCCCCGGTTGGCGGCGCCTTCAGGCGCGCGGAGCCGCGCGGCCGTTGGGGCAACCCGCAGAGGCGCGTGAGAGCGTGATCGACGCCCACGCGTCAAGCGTGCATACCCTCGGTGAGCGCGTGTTCCATCAGAAATTCGGCTACGGGGCCATCATCGGACTGGAGGGCGACAAGCTTGAAATCAAGTTTGACAAGGCAGGTGTAAAAAAGGTCGTGGCGCGATTCGTGGACCGTGCAGACGACCTGCCGTTCTGAGCGGGCGTGGCGGCCGGAATTTGAGTATTTTCAGAACGGTGAACGAGGTTCAGCCCTTCATCGTTCTGAAAATACTCCCGCCGGAGGCGAGCCTTCAGCCCAACTCATTGAGACGGTCGAGCGCTGCGCGCAGCGTTGCTGCTTCCTCTTCGCGCAGGGCGTGGTTTGCGCGGGCCTCTTGGACCACATCCTCTGGGGCGGAGGCAATGAAATTGGGGTTGTTGAGGCGTCCGCGCAGCCCGGACAACTCCTTGTCGAGCTTTGCCAGCGTCTTTTGCAGCCGCGCCATTTCCTCGGCCACGTCGATGATATCGGCCAGAGGCAGGCCAAAACGACCGCCTTCGACAGCGACGGTGACACAGCCCTTTGGGAAGGTGTCCGTCTTGCTCAGGCTTTCGATCCGGGCAAGGCGTGTGATCATGACTTCGTTACGATCCCAGGCAATGCGACCCGCGTCGCTCAATTCCGTTACCAGAAGCGGCACGTGGAGACCTGCGGGCACATGCATCTGCGCGCGCGCCGAGCGCACCTGTTCTATGAGCGCGATGACCCAGTTCATCTCTCTGTCGGCGTCTTTGTCAATTAAATCAATGCCATATATTGGCCAGTCAGCATGAACCAACATCTTTTGCCGCGGGCCGAGCGTGCCCCACAACTCCTCGGTGACAAAGGGCATGATCGGGTGCAGGAGGATCAGGCATTGGTCGATGACCCAGGCCATTGTGGCCTGTGTTTCCGCCCGGGTGGCCGCATCGCCATCAAGCAGGAGAGGCTTGGAAAACTCGACATACCAATCGCAAACCGTGCCCCAGACGAAGGCATAGAGCGCGTTGGCGGCGTCGTTGAAGCGGAAGTTCGTGAGCGCCTCGTCCACGGCGGCACGGGCGCGGGCGGTCTCGCCGATGATCCATTTGTTGACCGTCTGTTTCGCGTCGGTAATGCGTCGGTCTTGCTTCGGTGCCACGGCACCGGCGGTGGCGCCGTTCATCTCGGCAAAACGGGCGGCGTTCCAGAGCTTGGTGGTGAAGTTGCGATAGCCCGCGATCCGCTCTTTCGACAGTTTCAGATCGCGGCCCATGGCGGCCATGGCCGTCAGCGTGAAGCGCACCGCATCGGCGCCGAACTCGTCGATGAGATCAAGCGGGTCGAGCACGTTGCCCAGAGACTTGGACATCTTCTTGCCCTTCTCGTCACGCACGAGCGCGTGGACATAGACATGGCTGAAGGGCTTCTGCCCCACGACGGCATATTGCATCATCATCATCCGGGCGACCCAGAAGAAGATGATGTCAAAGCCGGTGATGAGAACGGAGGTGGGGAAGTATCGCCTGAGTTCCTCGGTGTCCTCGGGCCAGCCGAGCGTGCCGATGGGCCAGAGACCGGAGGAGAACCAGGTGTCGAGGACGTCGGGGTCGCGGGATAGGCTCACGCTCGTTATCTCTCTACGCCCGTTTCTACATGTCGTTCCCATACCCCGCATCTGAACGGAGACTGAGACGTCTATGAAATCCACTTCTAGATCTTGTCCGTAAATCTCGCGCGCTTTCGCGGCAGCATCCGTTTCGTTAGACGCACAGATCATAATCGGTGGATAGTTGGCCTCAGGTTCGGCGGCTTCTTTGGGGTCCGGCCCATACCAAACCGGAATCTGATGCCCCCACCAGAGTTGCCGGGAAATGCACCACGGCTCGATATTCTCCAGCCAGTGGAAATAGACCTTGGCATCCTGTTCGGGCAGGATCGTGACCTCGCCCGAACGCACCGCGTCGATGGCGGGCTGCACGATTTTTGCGGTATCGACAAACCACTGATCGGTCAGCATCGGCTCGATCACGACCTTGGAGCGATCTCCGAAAGGCTGCATGATCGGCTTGTTATCCACAAGCGGGAGGCGCTCGCCTTGATCATTTTCAACCATCACCGCAAGACCCTCGGCGGTGATCTCCTCGACCACGCGCGCGCGCGCCTCGAACCGGTCGAGACCGCGCAAAGGGTCGGGGATCAGGTTGAGCGTGTCGATCTCGGCTTCGGTGAAGGGCGCGCCACCCGCGATCTCCTGCGCGCGCGCCGCGCAGGTGGCGTAATCCGCGCCATCGGCCCGCATCTGCGCACGGGTGTCCATCAGGCGATACATCGGGATGCCGTTGCGGCTCGCCACGGCGTAGTCGTTGAAATCATGCGCGCCGGTGATCTTGACCGCGCCCGAGCCGAAAGTCGGGTCCGGGTATTCATCCGTGATGATCGGGATGAGGCGGCGATGCGCTTTCGGCCCAACCGGGATTTCACAGAGTTTTCCGACAATTGGCGTGTAACGTTCATCGGATGGATGAACCGCAACCGCGCCGTCGCCCAGCATCGTTTCGGGCCGCGTCGTGGCGATGGAGATATAGTCGCGGGTCTCGCGCAGGGTCACTTTGCCGTCCGCGTCCTTCTCGACATACTCGTAGGTCTCACCGCCCGCCAGCGGATACTTGAAGTGCCACATATGGCCCGGCACCTCGATATTCTCGACCTCGAGATCGGAGATCGCGGTCTCGAAATGCGGGTCCCAGTTGACCAGCCGCTTGCCGCGGTAAATCAGCCCCTTGGTGTAGAGATCGACAAAGACCTTGATCACCGCGTCGTGGAAATTGCCCTCTTCGCCCGCGGGCGCGCCGGGGGCGCCCGACATGGTGAAGGCGTTGCGCGACCAGTCGCAGGAGGCGCCAAGGCGTTTGAGCTGGTTGATGATCGTGTCGCCAGACTCGTGCTTCCACGCCCAGACCCTTGCCAGAAACGCCTCGCGCCCCATATCCCGCCGCGACGGCTGACCTTCGGCGGCCAGCTTGCGCTCGACCACCATCTGCGTGGCGATGCCGGCATGGTCTTGTCCCGGTTGCCAGAGCGTGTCATGCCCGCGCATCCGGTGCCAGCGGACGAGGATGTCCTGAAGCGTGTTGTTGAAGGCATGGCCCATATGCAGGCTGCCGGTCACGTTGGGCGGCGGGATCATGATGCTGAACGCCTCGGCCCCCGGTGCCGCATTGGCCCCGGCCCGAAAAGCGCCCGCCGCGTCCCACGCCGCATAAAGCCGCGCCTCGGCCTCGGCCGCGTTGAATGTCTTGTCCATCGCCATGGCGTCTCATTCCTGCAAAATCATGGTTTCGCGTTGCTCTAGCGAATGTGCGTCAAAAGGAAAAGCCAAAGCGCCCGGAAAAGTGGCGGTGGTGCGAAATGAGTATTTGAAGACCGATGAAAGCCTGTTTCTTCTTGGTTCAAATACCCAAATCCTGCGACGTGATCAGGCGCCGCGGTCGAGTTTGGTTGACAGATGAATGAGGCTTTCCGAGCCTTTGACGCCCTTTGCCTCGCCGATATGGTCAAGAGTGTCGTCGAGTGCCTGAGTGGTTTCGGCCTCGATGGTGACGATCAGGTCGAAGCGTCCCGACGTGGTGTGGACACGGCGCACCTGCGGCAGGGATCTGAGGCGCGCGAGAACGGCGGGTCCGGAGCGCGGCTCGATGCTGACAAGGGCGGTGGCGCGCAGGGCCGGGCGCGCTGCGGCGCTCAGCCGCAGGGTATAGCCCGCGATCACGCCAGACGACTCGAGCCGGTCCAACCGGGCCTGCACGGTGGTGCGTGCCAGCCCCAGTTTGCGGGCCAGAGTGGCCACCGGCAGGCGGGCATTCTCGCTCAGCAAAGCGATGAGGGCCTGGTCTGTTTCGTCTGTTTGCATTGTTTTTTCGGCGTTTGGACGTAATTTTCCGATATAATATACGAAGTGACACGATGAATCGACGGATTTTTGCGGCAGACTGCCGGAAAACGAGCAGCAGAGGTCATGTGTCATGCGCAACGCCCCCCCGTCGAACGATCCGCGGGCCCATCTCTTGCGGCACGGTCCTGACCGGCCTGTGCTCTATTTCAGCCCGGATCAGCTTCAGGCTACGGCGCGGCGGTTTCAGGCGGGCTTTCCGGGCCTTGTGACCTATGCGGTCAAGTCCAATCCGGGGGAGGAGGTTCTCGCCAATCTGGTGGCGGCGGGGATCACCGCCTTTGATGTGGCAAGCCCGGTCGAGATGGATGCGGTGCGCGCGGTCTGTCCGGATGCCATGCTGCATTACAACAATCCGGTGCGCTCGGTCGCGGAGGTGGAGGTGGCCGCCGGGATGGGCATTGTCTCTTATTCGGTGGATTGTCTGTCGGAGTTGGACAAGCTGACGGGACGGGTGCCAGCGTCGTCGGAGATCAGCGTCCGGCTCGCTCTGCCGGTGCGCGGGGCGGCTTATGATTTCGGAGAGAAGTTTGGTGTCGGCCCGGATCGGGCGGCGGACCTGTTGGGTGCGGTTGTGGCGCGCGGGTTCACCCCGTCGATGACCTTTCATCCCGGCACGCAATGCGCGGATCCGGCGGCTTGGGGGGCCTATATCGGCACCGTGGCGGCGGTCGCGCGCGCGGCCGGTGTGCAGCTTGCACGGCTCAACGTGGGTGGCGGGTTTGCGGCGCATCGCACTGGTCCGGCGCCTGATCTCGAGGCGATCTTTGCCCATATCGGGGCTGAGGCGGCGCGGGTTTTTGGGCAGCGGACCCCGGCGCTTGTCTGCGAGCCGGGGCGCGCCATGGTGGCCGAGGCGTTCAGTCTGGCGGTGCGCGTCAAGGCGCTGCGCGACACGGGGGCGATCTTTGTCAATGATGGGGTCTATGGCGGCTTGACCGAGATCCGCGACATCGGGGCACCGGACCGGATCACGGTTCTTGCCCCGGACGGGACCGAGCGGCGGGGAGCGTTGCAGCCGCGCGTCGTCTTTGGTCCGACCTGCGACAGCCTTGATCGGCTTCCCGATCCGCTGCTTCTGCCGGAGGATCTGGCCGAGGGCGACTATCTGCTGATCGCCGGCATGGGGGCCTATACCCGCAGTCTGAGCACGGATTTCAACGGCTACGGGTTGCGCGACATGGTGACAGTGGCGGAATTGTGAACGCCATCTCACGGAGATTTTCACAAAACATCAGGGATTTCGGCTTAGGCTGTGCTTATGTTGATCGGATCGGAGCCGCCCTCGTGCGGCTGAGCAGCACAGGTATGGCATGGCCTTTCGTGACTGGACCAAATCCCTCTATGATTGGCTGCGCCCCGGTGCGCGCGCGGCGCAGACGGCCTTTGGCCACCGGCGCGGACCTGTCACGCATGTGCTGATTCTCGACGGCACGATGTCGAGCCTAGCCAAGGGCTATGAGACCAATGCCGGGTTGACCTACAAACTGTTGCACGAAGTGGCGGGAAGCGACCTGTCGCTTTATTACGAGGCAGGAATCCAGTGGCGCGACTGGCGCGCGACCGGCGATATCATCCTTGGGCGCGGCATCAACCGGCAGATCCTCCGCGCCTATGGCTATCTTGCCAGCCGCTATCACCCCGGCGACCGCATCTTTCTCTTTGGCTTCTCGCGTGGTGCCTATGCCGTGCGCTCGCTCGCCGGGGTGATCGACCGGATCGGTCTCTTGCGCGCTGAGGAGGCCACCGAGCGCAATGTTCATCTGGCCTTCCGGCATTATCAATGCAGCCCCAACAGCGCCGCCGCAGAGGAGTTTGCCCGCGCCTATTGCCATGGTGACACGCATATCGAGATGGTCGGCGTCTGGGACACGGTCAAGGCCTTGGGTTTGCGCATTCCGATCCTCTGGCGGTTTCGGGTGGATGCGAACGGGTTCCACAATCATCAGTTGGGCCATACCACGCGGCACGGATTTCACGCGCTCGCCCTGGACGAGACGCGCAACGCCTACACGCCGGTGCTCTGGGACTGTCCGCCGACATTTGATGGCCATGTCGAGCAGGTCTGGTTTCGCGGCTGCCATTCGGATGTGGGTGGACAGCTTTGCGGCATCCATGCCGCACGGCCACTGGCCAATATCCCGCTCGTCTGGATGCTGGAGCGGGCCGAGGGCTGTGCGCTCCGGCTGCCCAGTGACTGGCGCGCGAGATTCCCGCAGGATGTTCGGGCGCCCTCGGTCGGCACCTGGACCGGTTGGGGCAAGATCCTTCTGTTGCGCTCCCCGCGTGTGGTCGGGCGCGACATGTCGGAGCGGTTGCACGACAGTGTGGCCGGGCAAGCAAGACACGGTTGGCGCGGTCCGCGCCTGACCGGCATGATGAAACAGCAGGGCGGGGCTTAGTCCGATCCGGGCCGCAGGGTGATGCAGGTGGTCGAGCCGGTAGCATAGAGCCGGTCATCTTCGAGCCCGCGCAGTTCACCGATCGCAACCGCAGTCGAGCGGCCCTTGTGCTGCACCGTGCCGATGGCGCGAACGAGACGGTCCAGTGGCAGGGCGCGGGTGATGTTCACCTTGAATTCGAGGGTCGAGTAAACCTCGCCGCGGGCCAATTCTGTCATCACCGCACAGCCCATGCAACTGTCGAGGATGGCGCCATACCAGCCGCCATGCACGCCGCGCATCGGGTTGGTCACGTCAAGGCCGGCGCGCCCCTCGAAGATCACCAGACCGCGCTCGGCGGAGAGCGGCCAGAAGCCCAGCGTCGCGCAGATCGGCGGTCCCGGCAGCTCGCCGGAGATCATCGCCTGCATGGATTCCAGCCCCGAGCGCGCGAGCAGCACCTTGCTCTCGGGCAGATCATCGCGCGAGGTCGCACTCGGATTTGTCACAACAAGGTCTCTCCTGTCCAGCCGACCTTTTTTCTAGGGTGAGTGGCCGTTTGGATCAACCGTCCAAAAAAGGCCCCGGCACGGGGCCGGGGCGCAGGTGTTGCAGGCTTTGGGCCAGGCAACAGGGAGTGCAGGGCGCTCAGGCCACGTCGCGCAGGGTCACTTTGGGCATGACGCCAAGGGCGTGACAAATGTCGCGCGTCAGGTCGGGGCGGTTGAGCGTGTAGAAATGCAGATCCTCAACCCCGCCCTCGATCAGTTCGCTGCACAGTTCCGTGGCCAGAGCGGTGGCGAGCAGATCATGGCGGTTGTCACGGAGTGCCTTGTCGAAGGCATCATCGAGCCAGCCGGGCACCTTGGCCCCGCAGGACAGCGCGAATTTGCGCGCACCGCTCCAGTTCTCGATCGGCAGGACGCCGGGGATGATCGCGGCGGAAATTCCTGCATCCGCACAGGCATCGCGGAAACGAAAGAACGTCTCTGCCTCGAAGAAGAACTGTGTGATCGCCTCCGAGGCCCCGGCGTCGATCTTGCGCTTGAGCCAGTCGATGTCGGCCTTCTGATCCGCGGCCTCAGGGTGTTTTTCCGGATAAGCGCCAACGCGGATGGTGAACTTGCCGGTCTCTGCCAGCGCGGAAATCAGTTCGCAGCTCGTGGCAAACCCGTCAGGATGCGGCACGAAACCGCCGGCGTCCTTCGGGGGATCGCCGCGCAGAGCGACAATCTCGGACACCCCGGCCAGAGCGAATTGTTCGGCTATGGCGAGGGTTTCGTCGCGGCTGGCATCGACGCAGGTCAGATGTGCCGCCACATTGAGGCCGGTGGCCTTGTGCAGCGCGCTCACCGCTTCTCGGGTCAGTTCGCGGGTGGTTCCGCCTGCCCCATAGGTCACTGACACAAAGCGCGGATCAAGCGGGGCCAGCGTTTGGACCGTGTCCCACAGCCGAAACGACGCCTCAAGCGTCTTGGGGGGGAAAAACTCGAACGAGATACGTGGCTTTTTCATGGGGCTATCCTGGACGGAAGGAACTCTGTTGCCCCCTTGTTGCAGGTGCAGCGATGTGAGACAACTTCATTAAATTCATGGTTTGAATGAGGTTCGCTAATATATGCACATCGAGTTCCGGCATCTGAAAACCATCCGCGCCATCCATCAAGCCGGCGGATTGGCCCGCGCGGCGGACCTCTTGCATATTACCCAATCGGCGTTGAGCCATCAGATCAAGGGCCTCGAGGAGCAGACGGGTGTCGAGCTTTTTGTAAGGCGATCCAAGCCCTTGCGTCTGTCGGCGGCGGGCCAGCGCTTGCTGCGTCTGGCCGAACGGATCCTGCCTGAGATCGAGGCGCTCGAGGCCGAATTCGAGGGGTTGCGCGAGGGCAGCGCCGGTCGGCTGCATATTGCCATCGAATGCCATGCCTGTTTCGAATGGCTCTTTCCGGTGCTGGAGCGATTTCGCAAGACCTGGGGCGAAGTCGATGTCGATATTCGCCCCGGCCTTGCCTTTGACGCGCTGCCCGCCTTGCAAAAGGAGGAGGTCGATCTGGTGGTGTCCTCCGACCCTGAGGACCTGCCGGGGGTGAGTTTCAAGCCGCTTTTTGACTATGAACCGGTCTTTGTCGCCTCAAGCCAGCATCCACTGGCGCAAAAGCCCTATGTCGAGGCCTCCGATTTTCGCGACGAGGTGCTGATCACCTATCCGGTGGACCGTTCGCGGCTGGATGTGTTTACCGAATTGCTGACCCCCGCCAAGGTCGAACCAAGAAGTATCCGGCAGGTGGAATTGACGGCGGTCATCCTGCTGCTTGTGGCCTCCAATCGTGGCGTGGCTGTGCTGCCGGATTGGGTGGTGCGCGAGGTCAAGACCAGTTCGGATTACGTGACGCGGCCGTTGACGGCACAAGGCGTGACCAAGAGGCTCTATGCCGCGATCAGGGATGAGGATGCCGACAAGCCCTATATGGCGCACCTGTTGCGCCTGGCGCGGGAGATCCCGGTGCGGATGCAAAGAGGCTAGTGCGCGCCGCCCGACGGGCGTCTTGTCATCACCAGAGCCACTCGCCGCCTTTCAGGGCGGGCTTATCGGCGGGGCGAGGCGGATTGGTGATGATCCGCAGAACGGCGGCGAAGCAGATCAGCGCCAGCGACAGGACCAGCAGCTTGTCAAGCCTGAGCGAGTCCCCGACCAACAGGAGCTTTCCCAGAACCAGCGCAAGGGCGATGGCAGCGGGAACCCGTGTTTTCAATCCGATCGTGAGCCAGAAGCCCAAAACCGCCAGGAGACCCAGGTGGATCTTGTCGAAACCCGTTCCATAGCCGGTCGGGCGCAGCATCTCGGTCAGGTAATGGGGATCGAGGCTTTGGTTGTCCATCAGGCCATAGAGACCGAGGCCGAACAGGGTCAGACCCGAGGTCACGCAGAGAATGTTCACGAGATGGGAAAACAGCATTGAACCCTCCCAGCTGGTTGCGGACCATTCCTCTGGATGATCGTTGATCTGATTAAAGTTTGCCGTGTCTGACATCGCATCCGCAGGATAGATCAAGAAAATGGCCAGTATGTGGCGCGCCGCAACGAATCGCAGCGTTGCGAGGTCGCTAAAGCTCTGGCCCGGTCTCCAGCGCCGCGCGCAGGCGGCGTAGATGATCGGGCAGGGCGCGTGCCGTAGTCTCGGCCTCGCGGATCAGGCCGTCGAAATGCAACGTCAGGGCCTGCACCCGTTCGGTATCGCGAAAGACCATGTAGTTGCGGCCGATATAGAGCACGGCGAGGAGCGGTCCGAAGATGGTGATCGGCGCCGAATAGACCCGTCTGGCATCAAACAGAGAGAGCCGCAGGCGGGGATAGAGTTGCGTGGTGACATCGATCAGCCGGTCGAGTTGCGCGCGGCGCAGATCGGCCGGCAGCCCGCTGTAGTAGCCCTCGGCGCGGGCGAAGCTGTCAAGTTCGTGCAAGGGCAGCGCGATCTCGTAGTCCGAGCGTGCCGCGCGCATCCAGGCCATGCGATCCTCTGAGGCGCCGATAGCCTGATCGGTCGAGCGCCCCAGATGCGGTGTGTATTCCCATTCCAGCATGGCGCGGGTCTTGAGCATGTCGGGCAGGGCGGCGGGGACATGGCGGATCTTGTAGCCCGCGGCCTCCTTGTGCCACTGAAAGATCTGCTCATCGACAAGCGCGCGGGGGGCCTCGGTCAGCGATGCCGTCGAGGCCAGCATGTCGGCTGCGGTCTCCGGCCGGTCGGTGAGACCGAGGAGCCAGTCCGCCGAAACACCGAGGGCGGCCGCACAGGCCCCGACCACCTGCGCATTGGGCAGGCGGGCGGAGGGGGCCTTGAGGAGTTGCGAAATGGTCGAACGGTCCACGCCGATGGCGCGCGCGAGGCTGCTCTGATTGCTGTGGCGCAGGCGCATCGCGTCCGTGAGGCGGGTGCGAAACAGGGTGGCGCGCAGGCGTTTGTCGATAACTTTAATCATGTGGTGAATTAAATCACGTTTGCAGAAAAATGTTAACCATTTCCGAAATGGCGGATTCACCTGATCGAAAGCACTCTTGGGGTTGAGTGAGGTATGATGCCGACTATCGAACAGGTGAGACGGGAAGCGGTCGAACGCGGGGCAGGGGCCGGCGTGGAATGGCCAACGCTGGGTCTCTTGTTGCTGAGTTATCTGGGCTGGATCATCGGCACCACCTGGGCGGCTGCGCTCTCTCTGCCGCTCGGGATTGTGCTCACCGCGCTGGCGATCACGTTGCATTCGTCGCTTTGTCATGAGGCGATGCATGGCCATCCGTTCCGCGCGCGGTTCTGGAACGAGGCTCTCGTCTTTCCCTGTCTGTGTCTTTTCATTCCCTATGGCCGGTTTCGGGACAGTCATCTTGCCCATCATCGCGATGCGGCTCTGACTGATCCCTATGACGATCCGGAATCGAATTATCTTGATCCCGCAGTTTGGGCGCGGTTGCCGGACGGCCTGCGCGCGCTGTTGCGGCTCAACAACACGCTGGCCGGACGGATGCTGCTGGGGCCGCTGATCGGCGTGGCGGTGTTTGTGCGGGCCGACTGGCGGGCGATCCGGCGCGGCGACCGCAGGGTGCGTGACGCCTGGCTCTGGCATGTTCCGGCGGTGGCGCTGGTTCTGCTCTGGCTGGCCTATGCGCCGATGCCGGTCTGGGCCTATCTGATCGCGGTCTGGATCGGGCTAGGGATCCTCAAGATCCGCACCTTTCTCGAACACCGTGCGCATGAGCGCAGCAGCGGCCGCACCGTGATCATCGAGGATCGCGGGCCGCTGGCGCTGCTCTTTCTCAACAACAACCTGCATGTCGTGCATCACATGCATCCCGATGTCGCGTGGTATCGGCTTCCGGCGCTCTATGCGGCGCGGCGCGATCACTACCGCGCGCGCAACGACGGCTATGTCTATCGCTCCTATGGAGAGATCTTTCGCGCGCATTTCTGGCGCGCCAAGGATCCGGTGGCGCATCCGCTCTGGCCCTGGCGGTGAGCAGCGCCTGATCTGACCCCGCTGGCCAATCCCGACTATCCGTTGCATGACAGGGTATGGATTCCTGGATCATCCTCTCAGTTGCGGCGGCGGCGTTTCAGACGCTGCGCTTCATGCTGCAAAAGCATCTCAGCATGGGGGCGCTCAGCGTTGGTGGCGCGACGCTGGCGCGGTTTTTCTATTCCGCGCCATTCATTGTCATCCTTGCTCCGGGGTCTCTCCTCGCCACCGGCGCGCTCTGGCCCGGCACCTCGGCCCTGTTCTGGGCCTATGCGGTGGTTGGCGGTCTGTCACAAATCCTTGCCACCTGGTGCGTCGTGGCGCTCTTTGCGGAGCGTAACTTTGCGGTCGGCATCACCTTCAAGAAAACCGAAGTCGTGCAAACGGCACTCGTCGGTCTGGCGATTCTTGGCGACCGGATCACCGCCTTGGGGCTGGGTGCGATCCTCATTGGTCTTGTCGGTGTTCTGATCCTGTCGGACAGGCCAGAGAAAAAGGGCTACTGGGGACAGCGGATTGCCAACCGTGCGGCCGGTCTTGGTCTTGCCTCCGGGGCGTTCTTTGCCGTTTCGGCGGTTACGTATCGCGGTGCCACGCTGGAGATTGCCAGCGACGATGCGTTCACGCGCGCCGGGCTCACGCTGATGATGGTGACGGTGATGCAGGCCCTTGCCGTGACGCTCTGGCTCATCTGGCGCGAACCGGGTCAGGTCGGCCGGGTTCTTGCGGCCTGGCGCACCGCTGTCTGGATGGGCCTGACCGGGATGGCAGGAAGCCTCTGCTGGTTCACGGCCTTCACGTTGCAGAACGCGGCCTATGTCTTTGCCGTGGGGCAGGTCGAAGTGATCTTTTCGCTCATCGCTTCGGTGCTCTTTTTTGGCGAGAGGATCACCCGGCGCGAGGGCTGGGGGATCGCTCTGATCACGCTGTCGGTGATCGCAGTGGTGATGTTCCGTTGAGCCGCAGGAAAAGGCTCTCCTCGTCATCATTGCGAAAGAACGGGACAGAGGCGGGCGGTGTTCGGTCATGTGCCCGTGCGGCCACCTCGGCCAGCACCACCTCGGTGATGAAGGGCAGGTCAAAGCGGCGCACCTCCGCGAGCGGCACCCATTGCAGGTGATCGAGTTCGTCGCAGGCGGCGGCAAAATCATCCGGATCGCCGGCGATCGCCTCGGCGTGAACCAGAAAGAAGCGCGCGTCGAACCGGCGCGGACGGCCGGGTGGGGTGATCGCGCGGAACACGAATTGCAACGCGTCGGCCACCGGCACAAGGCCGCGCGCGGCAAAGCCGGACCAATCCGCAGGCACCGTGCCGGGCCATTGCCCGGCCGTGCCAAGCGTCAGTCCGGTTTCCTCCCAGAGTTCGCGGATTGCGGCGGCGGCAAGCGCATGGCCAAGATCGCGCGCGCAGTCCTCGCGCAGTCGTTCGGCGCAGAGTGCGGGCAGCGCGCGCGCCAATGGCACATCGGCGTCGGCGGCATCCACCGCGCCACCGGGAAAGACGAACTTGTTTGGCATGAAGGCCGCCTTTGCCCCGCGCTGGCCCATCAGAACATGCTGTCCGTGCTCTGTCTCGCGCAGAACGATCACGGTGGCGGCGTCGCGCAGCGAGGATTTGTCCTGAGCTGAGGTGGTCATGCGGACCCTTTCGCGGCATTGGGCCTAGGCGTGTTCCTTGAACCCATGCATCAGGCGGGCCCACTGAAAGGCGACGATGGCCCCTTTCAGTCGCGGTAAGAGGTAGAGCGAGAGCGCGACGGTGCCAATAGCGAATATGGTGAACAGCACCAGCGGTTCGGGCCGAAACGTCTCGAACACGATCAGCAGCAGCGGCGCCATGATATGCCCCACGATCAGGATCGTGAGATAGGCAGGTCCGTCATCGGCGCGATGATGGCTGAAATCTTCGCGGCAGACCGGACAGGTGTCGCGCACCGTGAGATATCCCTTGAGGATCGGGCCTGAACCGCAATTCGGACATTTACCGGAAAAGCCCCGGCGCAATGCGGGCCATAAGGCGCGACCGGTCGGGTTGGGGGTCGTCGAATCGGGCATGGTTCACTCGTTTTTGGATGCCGCAAGTTGGGGCAGATCGCGCTGAAAGGAAAGATGCGGCGCCGGGCTTGCGTCGCGATGTCGCAAATTGCGACCTTCGAGACAAGCGGGGGCGTCGAATTTTCAGTCGCGCACGCCGGAAGTTCGGGCATCCCCCGTATCAAGGGATGGAAGCCCTCGCGACCTGCGGGCGTTTTACGAGACGGCAACGATATCCTTGAGGGAGATACGACGATGAAGATCACTGTTCTGAGAACTGCACTGGCCGCGATGGTGGTGGTGGGCGGTGTGGGGTCGCTCCACGCCGAGAGCGAGATGAAAAACATGCGGCACGGCATGGGGATGCAGCCGAGTTTCGAGGAGTTGGACGCTGATGCCGATGGCAAGATCACGCCAGAGGAAATGGCGGCCCAGATGCAGGCCCGTTTCGAGGGGGCGGATGGCAATGGCGATGGCGCGCTCTCGCGCGATGAGTTGATCGCCCGGATGACAGAGCGACAGGCCGAGCGGATCGCGGCCCATGCCGACCACATGATCGAGCGGCACGATACCGATGGCGATGGCATGATCAGCCCGGATGAGATGAAGGCGGGCCGGGACGGGCGGATGTTCAAGCGCGCTGACACGGATGGCGACGGCGCAATCAGCAAGGCAGAGTTTGATGCGATGCGCGAGGACATGCGGGCAAGGCATCAGGCCAAGAAGGCCAAGCAATAGCCGCGGCACCCGGCCCTGACCACGCTGGCCAGGGCCGGGGTTCAGCGATAGGCTCGGGGGCGATGGACATGCCATTTGACGCCATGGGCGAGACGTCGGACGAGGCCTTGCTGGTGCTCTTCGCCAATGGCGACGGGGCGGCAGCGCGAGTGCTGACGCAGCGTCTGACGCCTCGGGTCATGGCGCATGCCTACCGGTTGCTCGGGCACCACGCGGAGGCCGAGGATGTGACGCAGGAGGCGATGCTGCGGCTCTGGAAACAGGCGGCCAATTGGCGGCAGGGCGAGGCAAGGGTCAGCACATGGCTCTACCGGGTGGTGGCCAATCTCTGCATCGACCGCAGACGGCGCGCGCGCGGGGTGGCGCTTGAGAGCATCCCCGAGCCCGAGGATGACACGGCCAGCGCCGCAGAGGTTCTTCAGGATCGGGCGCGCGCCGCCGCCTTGCAATCCGCGCTCGACGCGCTTCCGGACCGGCAGCGTCAAGCGGTGGTGTTGCGCCATCTCGATGGACTGGCCAATCCGGAGATCGCGGAGATCATGGAGATCACCGTGGAAGCGGTGGAAAGCCTGACGTCGCGCGGCAAGCGGGCGCTGGCTGCGGCGCTCGGAGCGAGACAAGAGGAGTTGGGATATGCCGATGACTGATAATGAACCGGACAGGACCGGCCTGAACGTCTATCTTGACGCCGCCCGCGCGCGGCGCGCGGCGCCATCGAGCGACCTTCTGGCGCGGATCATGGCGGATGCGCAGGCGGTGCAGGCGGCAGCCGACCTGCGTCCTGCGCCTTTGCGGGCGGGTCTGGCCGAACAGTTCTATCGCCTGCTGGGAGGCTGGCCGGCTTTTGCGGGCCTTGCCACGGCGGCTGCAACCGGGGTCTGGCTGGGCACGAATTTGCCGGTGGCGCCGCTTTCTGCGGGCGAGGTGGGCTATCTGGTGGATATCGCCCCGGAGCTTGCCTTTGATCTGGCGGGGGGGGATTTCTGATGGTGGTGAAACCGGACGCGGGCGGGCGGATGGTGCCTTGGGCGCGCGGCCTGCTGATTGCCTCGCTGACGCTCAATATCCTGATGGTGGGGCTGGCCGCGGGGTGGGCGCTGCGTCATGGTTGGCCGCAGGAGGCCTCTCATTCCGCGCGGATGGATCTGGTGGGGGGGCCGCTCACACGCGCCCTGAGCGAGGTGGACCGCCGCGAGATCGGGCGCAGGATGCGGCAGGCCCAACGTGAGCGCGGAGATTTTCGTCAAGAGATACGGGCCGGTTTCGAGGCCCTTGTGGACAATCTGCGGGCGGTTCCCTTTGACCCCGAACGAGTGGCCGCAACGATGCGCGCGCAGCGCAAGGGCGTGGCTGAACGGTTTGATCTGGGTCAGCAGGTGCTGATCGAACATCTGGCGCAGATGAGCGATGCCGAGCGCGGCGCCTATGCCGACCGGGTGCAGGCGCGTATCGACGAGGATCGCGCGCAGCACGGTCATCGGCCCAAGGAGTAAAGCGGGTCATCGCTGGAGACTGGCGCACCGAGGATGCGAACAGGATGCGAATGGCTGGAGGGGTGCCGGATGTCAGTCGTCCACTGATCCGTGGACCGCGAATTGCGCGATCCCGGCATCCTGCGCTGCGATCACGCTGAAGGTTTCGCGCACCCCCGCCTCTGTCAGGTCTCGCAGGACGGTCAGCAGCGTATTGGGCGCATGATCCTCGCAGAGATCGGCCATCTGGGCGATCTCCTCGAGGGCCACGGGACGGGCGGAGTCAAGATCGGGCGCGCCGTAGAACTCCACGAAATGCTGGGCGAGGTGTTCTGTCAGGGAGTCGCATTCGGCCTCTTCCATCTGTGTGACCGCAACGAATGTCACCCGGCCGAAGGTCTCGATCCCGAGCCAGCCGTTCGCAAAGGCCTGACGCGCCTTGCCGGTCAGATCCGCCTGCGTCCAGTTGGAGAACTCGAACCCGCCCGACAGGCACCACTCACCGGTGCGCGCCGGGCTGTGATAGACGCGCTGGTCGCTTTCATCGAAGTGGATCGCGCGGGCGAGTTTCATGTCGGGGTCTCCAGAATCGTGCTGAGCGGAATGAGATGGGTCGTCTCGTCGGCGCTGAGCAACATGCCAAAATGTTCATCAACGCCAATGAATGTGCCTCTGAGGCCGTTTTGCGTGACCTCCTTGCCGATTGACCACGCGAGGCCACGCCATTCGGCATGAAGGGCGCGGGTGCCCTCCGCTTCCCATGTATTGATCCACAGGAGCGTATGGCGCGCCCAGGCTTCGAGCAAGAGCAGAGCGTCCACCTCGGCGCAGCCTTCGTCATGAAGTGCCGTCTGATCGGGGGTGTCACCCGGCCGATCCGTCGTTTGAAGGAGCGGCAGGTCGAGGCCCACGACCAGCCAGGCCGGTTCCGCGGCCGGATCACGGCCGCCGGCTGCGACGCGCAATCGCCCGCAACATGCCGCGTTGACGCGAATCCCGCCGGCCCATTCGAGGTGCACCGCCACTTCCGGCGGGGCGAGCGCCCCGAGCGCGTTCTGAAAGCCAATGCCGCAGGCGGGCAGCATGGCCATCGCCTCTTTCAGGGGCACCTCGGGCACCAGCACCAGCGCCGCGAGCAACCGGTTGACGGTGATGTTGTGCACGATCAGACCGGCATCGCAGCCCGAGACCGCCATGGTGCAGGCGGTGGCGAACGGATCGGTCGCGCCGGACACCGCGAGGCCGGACAGCAGCGGTGGAAAGCTCGGTGCGTTCATGCCACGCCTTGTGCGATGAGATAGCGGGCGACATCGCGAAACGCCTGCGCTTGCGCGCTGTCGGGTTTCGACACCACGATGGGTGCGCCACCATCAGAGGCGATGCGGATATCGAGATGCAGCGGCACCTCGGCCAGAAGCGGCACGCCCAGTTTCTCGGCCTCGGCCTTGACCCCGCCATGGCCGAAAACATGTTCCTCGAAGCCGCAATTCGAGCAGATATGCGTTGACATGTTCTCGATCATGCCCAGCACCGGCACATGCAACTGGTTGAACATGTCGATCGCCTTGCGGGCATCCAGAAGGGCGACATCCTGCGGCGTCGAGACGATGATCGCGCCATCAACCACGGTCTTTTGGGCGAGGGTCATCTGCACATCGCCGGTGCCCGGAGGCAGATCGACAACGAGGCAGTCGAGCGCGCCCCATTGCACCTGCATCAGCATCTGTTGCAGCGCACCCATCAGCATCGGGCCGCGCCAGACCACGGCCTGCCCCTCGTTGAGCATGAGACCGATCGACATCATCGTCACGCCATGATTGCGCAGCGGCAGGATGGTCTTGCCGTCGGGGCTGGCGGGTCGGCCGGAAATGCCCAGCATCCGCGGTTGGCTTGGTCCATAGACATCGGCATCGAGGAGGCCCACCCGCCGTCCCTCGGCCGCGAGCGCACAGGCGAGGTTGGCAGAGACGGTGGATTTGCCGACGCCCCCCTTGCCCGAGGCAATCGCGATGATATGGGCCACGCCGGGCACATTCTGCGGACCTTTCGGCTCTGCCTTGCGGGCGGGCTTGAGATCGGGCGGGGTCTTTGTGGAATGGCCGGTGAGAATCACCGAGACGGAGTCGACACCGGCCAATCCCTTGACGACCGCCTCGGCCGCATCGCGCACGGGTCTGTAGGTATCGGCCTTGGCCGGGTCGATCTCAAGCACGAAGCGCACGGTTGCGCCTTCGACGGTCAGGGCGCGCATGACGCCCGCCGCAACGATGTCGGATCCGCTGACCGGATCGCTGATGGTTTTCAGCGCCGCGAGGATGTCGTCTCTGGTGAGTGCCACGTCAGTCCTGTCCCTTGATCGTGCCGGTCACGGCATGTTCGACATCGAGCCCCTCGATGGTCAACACCATCCTGGCCTTGAACGCCTGCCCGGCGGTTGCCCCCTTCTGGCGCAGCGCTTCTTCGATCGCCTGTTGCGAGGTCACGCCCACCTGTTTGAGGAACTTGCGCATTGACATGTTGAAATCGTCGCTCATGATCTTCTCCTTCATATGATCAAGACAGTTGACGCGGCCGCAGAGGTCTTTCTACCGTGGGCCATGCGGGAAGGGAACTCAATCCGGAACTCTGGTCTGCGGATCCTGTCGGTCTGCATCGCCCTGCTTTTGCCTGTCGGGACGGGGGCGCAGGAGCGCGCGTTGCGGCTCAGCGCCCCGGTGGCCCTGATGGAGAGCGGGCTTATGGATCACCTGAGGCCGCGCTTCTCTCTGAAAACGGGCGTGAAGATCGAGATCGTGCCCGAAGGACAAGAGGCCGATATCGTGCTCAGCCCTGACGAGGGGCGCGCGGTGTTCGAGGGCGCGGGTGCGCTGTGGCGGATGCGGGTTGATGGTGCCCATCCGGGGGCCGCGCGCTTTGCCGACTGGCTGACCTCCGAGGTGGGGCAGCGCACCGTTGCCGGTTACGCGGTGGCCGGTCATGCGCCATTCAGCTTGCCCGAACCTGTCGATGAGGCCAAGCCTGCGGGTCTTTTCGATGGTGATCCCGCAGAAGGGAAACGGGTCTCGATTCTGTCTTGCGGAAGATGTCATGTGGTTGCGCCCGAGCGGGGCACGGGGTCCATCGGATCGACGCCATCCTTTGCCGTGCTGCGCGGGCTCCCCGATTGGGAGGCCCGTTTCCAGACGTTCTATCTGCTCAAGCCGCATCCCGCCTTTACGCAGGTCACTGGCGTCACGCCCTCGTTTGCGCCAAACCGGCCGCCGCCGATCGTGCCGGTCGAGGTCACACCCGAGGAGGTGCAGGCCATCCTCGCCTTTGTCGCGGGTCTGAGTCCCGCCGATCTGGGCGAACCGATCCAAGTTCAGTGATCCTTGCGCTTGCCAAGGTAGTCGTCGGTGGTGCGCATACGCGGGCGCTCGCCCATGGCAAGGGGATTGTCGGTTGAACCGAACTGCGCGTTGATGCGGCAGCCCTCGCACATCTGGATCATGCGCGCGGCCTCTGAGGTAGCGAACATGGCGTGTTTGCCGGCGAGTTTTTCCGTGATCCGGTCAATCGTCGCCTTCGAGCCGAAAAGCGTGCCGCATTCGATGCAGGCGAAGGGCTCTTCCTCGTTCAGCACCACCTGAGTGAGGGCCGAGTCATCGAGGGTCATGCGCGGCTCGAGCGTGATCGCCTTTTCCGGGCAGATCGTGGCGCAGATGCCGCATTGCAGGCAGGCGTCCTCTTGAAAGCGCAGTTGCGGCAGATCGGGATTGTCCAACAGCGCGCCCGAAGGGCAGAGCGAGACACATGACAGGCAGAGCGTGCAGGTGTCGGTATTGACCAGCACCGCGCCATATGGGGCGGTGGCGGGCAGGGAGAGCATACCGCCCGAAGGATTGAGGGATTTCGCGGCAAGGCGGGCCACCTGTCGGCGGCTGCCCATCGGCAGAACCGGGGTGGCGATGGGCGCGGGCGGCGTGGCGCCATAGAGCGCATCGCAGAGCGCGTCGGGGTCGGTGAGGTCGAGCAGATGCACGCTGGCCGCCGCTGTCATGGCCTGCGCCAGGGGCACCTCCTGATCGAGGGCGTCGCGCTCGGTGGTGGGGGCCAGCAGGATCGTCACATCGGCAAAGCCAGAGGCGAGGGCCGCGAGGATTTCTGCATGGCCAAACCCGGCGAGGGCCGGGGCCTCCATCGGGATGACATCGGCGGGCAGGCCGCGGCCGTGGCGGGCGGCGAGACGGATCATCTCGGTCCCATGCCCTGCATCATGCACCAGAAGGCGCGGGGCGATGCCACCCGCGCGGCGATAGGCAGAGGCCAGCGTCTGAATGCGCCGGAAGGTCATGTCGGGGGGCGGCGTGTCATAGGTGATGGCGCCGGAAGGACAGCGTGCGGAACAGGCGCCACAGCCGGCGCAGACCATCGGGTCGATGCTGACGTGATCACCGTCCGGGGTGATGGCCCCGGTCGGGCAGATGTCGAGACATTTGCTGCACCCGGTCTGTCTGGCGCGGGAATGGGCGCAGAGCAGCGGCTCCAGTGCGACATAGAGCGGTTTTTCGAACGTGCCGATCATCTGAGCGGCCTCGAACACCGCATCCGAGACCGCGCTCAGGCTACCGGGGTCCGCGCGCAGGTAGCCGTCGCGTTTTTGTGGCGCAGGAAACATCGCTGTGCCGCCGGTGAGGTCGAGAATGATGTCGCATTGCGTCTGTCCGCCATCGCGCGGCGCGGTCCAGCGCAGGGGGCCGCGCCCGCCGGGATCAACCTGTTGCAGCGCGTCCAAGCGCAGGTCAAACTGCCCGAGCGTTCCGCGCGCCTGCGTGATCCTGCCCCGGATCGTGTCGAAATCGCGGGTCTCCGGAGGGGGGGTATCGTCCGTCAGGAGCACCGTGACCCCGAGGATCGGCGCCAGTTTTTCCGCAGCGGGCAGCGCCACGTCTGCGGCCCCGATGATCAGGCAAAGCCCCTCGGAAACGACATCAAGCGTCTTTTCAGGGGGCGTGGGCAGGCTGGCGTCGGCCAGCAGCGCGGCCATTTTGGGCAGTTTGGGGGCCGGATCGTCGGACCAGCCGGCCCGGTCGCGCAAGTCGATGAAGGCGGGGCTCTCCACCTCGAGTTCGGTGGCCAGTTCCTCGAAGATGCGGCGCTCTTGCGCGCAGCAGATTATTGCGTTGCCTGTCGCGATCGCCTTGCTCGCCGCGTCGATTTCCTCGGTGCACAGGGCAGTGTGAAGCCGTGAACACGTCAGGCCACTGGCCTTGGTGAGCCCATCGGGGGCAAGGGTCTGGGTGGAGGAGCAATTGCACAATATCAGATGTTTAGGCATGTTTACTCCGGTGTTTTTCACGTCTGGGAACCGGATCTGACCGATCGCGTTGGGCAGACCTTAGTCACGATTCGAAGCGCCCGTAAACCGCAATTCGAATCGCGCAGCAGGAGAGATGCGACCGAGGAGGAGGCCGGTCTAATCCTGATTGATTCTGTTTGTTTGCAAGAGCTTGCCATGCGGCAATGCAGCATTGAAAGGGACAATGTGGACAATCTGTCCTTTGTCGGGCGCGGCCCTGTCTGGAGGGGTTCAAAATGTCCGGATCGCACCGGATGTGGACTGTCGCATACAGAAAATGCTTTGCGCGGTCAGAAATCTGGACCAATCTTGGCGCGACGCAAGGTCACTCGACGCAAGACAGGGACGGCAAGGAAGCGTGACGCACATCCAGCAAAAAGAGATGATGGTGCCGCTTGGCGTCGTCATCCGCAAAACGGCCGGTGTCACCCGTTGGGCGAAGTGGGCGTGGCGTGCCGTGGCGGTGGTGCCGGGGGCAACGCAGGCGGACTGGCGCGAGTTGAGGCGAGATGGCGAGGCGGTTGATTATCATGCGGCGACGGTGACGCTGGATCTGCATCACACCCAGACCGAGGCCTATCTGCACGCGCTCTCGGCCAAGGTGCCTTCGGTTTTCGTGATCCTGCGTAAACGCATCGGCGTCGATGCGGCCCGCGCGCCGTTCAAGGTTGTAATGGTCACGGCCTCGCCCTTTGAAGCGCAGGATTATTGCGAGAATGGCGAGGATATCGTGGAGAGTGTGCCGATGCCCGAAGGGCTGGTGGCGCTGATCCGTGATTTCATCGAGGCGCATCACGAGGAAGAAGCTTTCAGCAAGCGCCGTCGCGACAAGTTGGCCGAAGTTCCGGCGCAGGACGGGATTGGCGATCCGCGCATCGTGCAGGCCCGCGATGTCTATGCCACGCCGCACCGCGCACGCCGGGGGAGGCTGAATTGAACCGGAGGTCGGATTTCTGGTCGCGCCGCAAGGCGCAGGTTGAGGCCGAAGCGCGCGACGAGGCGCGGCTTGTGGAGACGCAAGAGCTTGCGGCGCGTGAGGCGCAACTGGCTGAGAAAACCGATGCAGAACTCTGCGAGGAACTGGGCTTGCCGGATCCTGACCTGCTGAAAATGGGAGATGATTTTCGCGCTTTCATGGCCAAGGCGGTGCCGGAACGGCTGCGTCGGCGCGCGTTGCGGCGATTGTGGGTCAGCAACCCGGTCTTGGCCAATCTCGACGGCCTGATCGATTATGCCGAGGATTACACGGACAGCGCCAGGGTCGTCGCGAACATGAAAACCGCCTATCAGGTCGGCAAGGGCATGTTGGCGCATGTCGAGGAAATGGCGCGACAGGCCGAAGCGCTGGTCAATCCGCTGGTCGCGCAAGACCCCGATCAAGACCCCGATGAGGTGGCCGACGTCGCGGCACAGGAGCCGCCGACCGAGGCGGCGCTGGCAGAGGCGGAGGTAGCAGTGGAGGCAGAGACCGGAGAGGCAACCATCGCCCTGGCTCCGCCGCGCCGCCGGTTGCGGTTTCAATTTCAAGATCAGGCGGGCGTATCTGCATGACCCAACACGAGGCCATCATGGACCAACAGACCGCAACGACCGCGATTGACGCAGAGGACCGCCTTCGTGCCGATCTCTACGATTTCCTCGCGGCCCTTCTGGCGCGGCCGCCGGCACCGGATCTTTTGGCCAGGACAGCCGACCTGAGGGGCGACGACACCGCGCTGGGAGAGGCCGTTTCGGCGCTGGCGCGCGTTGCGAGGGTCAGCAAAGCCTCTGGGGTCGAGCGCGAGTTCAACGCGCTTTTCATTGGTTTGGGGCGGGGGGAGTTGCTGCCCTATGCGAGCTATTATCTGACCGGGTTTCTCAACGAGAAGCCGTTGGCAGGGCTGCGCCGAGACATGGCTGCGCGCGGTATGCAGCGGGGGCCAAATGTCTATGAGCCAGAGGACAACATCGCCTCGGTGATGGAGATGATGGCGGGGCTCATTCTGGGGCGCTTTGGCGCTCCGGCATCCATTGCCGATCAGAAGGCGTTCTTTGGCAAGCATATCGGCCCTTGGGCGGGGCATTTTTTTACGGATTTGGAAGCAGCGACCCACTCGGTTCTCTACGCCTCGGTCGGCGCAGTCGGGCGGGCGTTCATGGAAATCGAGGCGCAAGGCTTTCGAATGAGCGGGGCTTGATCCCGTGATGCAACCGGCGGAGATATTCGTCACAACGAGGGGAGGGAAACCTACATGACCCGGAAAACCGACGCTGGCAGCAGCCGCCGTGATTTTCTGAAACTGGCCGCAACCGGCGCACCCGCAATCGCGGTCGCGACCGTGGTGACGGCGGGCACGGCAGAGGCTGCCGAGCCTGACCTGGCATCGAACCGGATGCAGGACACCGCGCATACCCGCGCCTATTTCGAGAGCGCCCGTTTCTAGGACCGGACGAGATCACAGCCGCTGGCGACTGGTTGCGTGAGGCCCGACCGTCAGAGGAAACCGCAAGACCCGGTCCTTGTGGCCAAGGGAGGAGAGAGAAACATGCTTAGGAAAAAGACCAACGGGGTTGCGAGACGCCCCCTGCGGACCAGCATCCTGTCCGAGATGGGCGGAACATCCGTTGATCGCCGTGCCTTTCTGCGCGGCAGCGGTCTGGCCATCGGTGGTCTGGCCGCGATCGGTGCGATGGGCGGCACCGTCACCCGCGCCAATGCGCAAAGTGCTGCCAATGAGGCGGTCCAGACCGTCAAGTCCGTCTGCACCCACTGCTCTGTCGGCTGCACGGTCGTGGCTGAAGTGCAGAACGGTGTGTGGATCGGGCAGGAGCCCGGCTGGGACAGCCCCTTCAATCTGGGCGCGCACTGTGCCAAGGGGGCGGCGGTTCGCGAGCACGCGCATGGCGAGCGCCGTCTCAAATATCCGATGAAGAAAGAGGGCGGCGAGTGGAAGCGCATCAGCTGGGAGCAGGCGATCAACGAGATCGGCGACAAGATGTTGCAGATCCGCGAGGAAAGCGGCCCGGATTCGGTCTATTGGCTGGGCAGCGCCAAGCATAGCAACGAACAGTCCTATCTGTTCCGCAAGTTCGCCGCCTATTGGGGCACAAACAACGTCGACCATCAGGCGCGGATCTGTCACTCGACCACCGTTGCGGGGGTTGCGAACACATGGGGCTACGGCGCCATGACCAACAGCTACAACGATATTCACAAGTCCAAGGCGATCTTCCTCATCGGCGGCAATCCGGCCGAGGCACATCCGGTCTCGCTGCTGCATATCCTCAAGGCCAAGGAGGAAAACAACGCGCCGCTCATCGTCTGCGACCCGCGCTTTACCCGCACGGCGGCGCATGCCGATGAATATGTGCGGTTCCGTCCGGGCACGGACGTGGCGCTGATCTGGGGCATTCTCTGGCACATCTTCGAGAACGGCTGGGAGGACAAGGAATTCATCCGCACCCGCGTCTGGGGGATGGACCAGATCAAGGACGAAGTGAAGAAATGGACACCCGAAGAAGTGGAGCGCGTGACCGGTGCGCCGGGCGAGCAAATTCGCCGGGTGGCGCGGACGCTGGCGAACAATCGTCCCGGCACTGTGATCTGGTGCATGGGCGGCACCCAGCACAGCACCGGCAACAACAACACCCGCGCCTATTGCATCCTGCAACTTGCGCTTGGCAACATGGGCGTGGCTGGTGGCGGCACCAACATCTTCCGTGGCCATGACAACGTGCAGGGCGCGACCGATCTGGGCGTTCTGGCTGATACGCTGCCCGGCTACTACGGGCTGGCCGAGGGGTCCTGGGCCCATTGGGCGCGCGTTTGGGAAGAGGATCTGGATTGGCTGAAAGGCCGTTTTTCTGACGTCACAATTGGCGAAACCAAGATCATGAACGTCGCCGGGATCACGGTCAGTCGCTGGATCGACGGTGTGCTCGAGGACAAGGAGAACATGGACCAACCCGACAATGTGCGGGCCATGGTGTTCTGGGGTCATGCGCCCAACAGCCAGACGCGCGGCAAGGAAATGAAGACCGCGATGGAAAAGCTGGACATGCTGGTCGTGGTCGATCCGTTCCCGACGGTCTCTGCCGTCATGAACGATCGCACCGATGGCGTGTATCTCTTGCCAGCCACGACGCAATTCGAGACGCGCGGTTCTGTCACCGCCTCGAATCGTTCGTTGCAGTGGCGCGATCGGATCATGGCGCCGCTCTTTGAGTCCAAGGTCGATCACGAGATCATGGCGCTCTTCGCCAAGAAGTTCGGCTTCGACGACCGGATGTTCCGCAACATCGCAATGGATGAGCAGGGTGAGCCCAATGTCGAGGACATCACCCGCGAGTTCAACCGCGGCATGTGGACGATCGGTTACACCGGCCAGTCGCCAGAGCGGATGAAGCTGCATATGGCCAACCAGCACACTTTCGACAAGACGACGCTGCGCGCCAATGGCGGCCCCGCCGATGGCGACTACTACGGGATGCCCTGGCCCTGCTGGGGCACGGCAGAGATGAATCACCCGGGCACCGCCAATCTCTATGACATGTCGTTGCCGGTCTCACGGGGGGGGTTGACCTTCCGCGCCCGGTTTGGCGTGGAGCGGGACGGCGACAATCTTCTGGCCGAGGGCGTCTATTCGGTGGGCTCGGAGATCCAGGACGGATACCCGGAATTCACCATGCAGATGCTGATGGATCTGGGCTGGGATGGCGATCTGACGGCCGAGGAACGCGCTGCCATTGACGCGGTAGGCGGACCCAAAGCCAACTGGAAGATCGACCTTTCGGGCGGGATCCAGAGGGTGGCGATCAAGCATGAATGCGCGCCCTTTGGCAATGCCAAGGCACGCGCCGTGGTCTGGAACTTCCCCGATCCGGTGCCGCTGCACCGCGAGCCGCTCTATACCCCGCGGCGCGACCTGGTGGCGGATTACCCGACCTATGAGGACCGCAAGTTCTTTCGTCTGCCGACGATGTATGCGTCGATCCAGAAGAACGACTTTGCCAAGGACTATCCGATCATCCTCACCTCCGGCCGCCTGGTCGAATACGAGGGTGGCGGTGACGAGACCCGGTCGAACCCGTGGCTTGCCGAATTGCAGCAAGACATGTTCGTCGAGATCAACCCGCGCGACGCCAACAACATCGGTATCCGCGACGGCGCACAGGTCTGGGTCGAGGGGGCCGAAGGCGCCAAGGTCAAGGTCATGGCGATGATTACCGAACGGGTGGCCGAGGGCGTTGTCTTCATGCCCTTCCACTTTGGCGGCCATTTCGAGGGCAAGGATCTGCGCGACAAGTATCCCGCCGGGTCCGATCCCTATGTGCTGGGCGAGGCGACGAACACCGCGCAGACCTATGGCTACGACTCTGTCACCCAGATGCAGGAGACCAAGTGCACTCTCTGCAAGATCATGCCAGCGTAAGGAGGAAAGAGAATGGCAAGAGCAAAGTTTCTCTGCGACGCCGAGCGCTGCATCGAGTGCAACGCCTGTGTCACGGCCTGCAAGAACGAGCACGAGGTGCCGTGGGGGATCAACCGCCGCAAGGTGGTGACGATCAACGACGGCAAACCGGGTGAACGCTCGATCTCGGTCGCCTGCATGCACTGCTCGGACGCGCCCTGCATGGCGGTCTGTCCGGTGGATTGCTTCTACCAGAACGAGGAAGGCATCGTCCTGCACTCCAAGGATCTGTGCATCGGCTGCGGCTATTGCTTCTATGCGTGCCCGTTCGGCGCGCCGCAATATCCGCAGGCTGGCAATTTCGGGTCGCGTGGCAAGATGGACAAATGCACCTTCTGCGCGGGTGGCCCGGAGGAGAACCACTCGGCCGCCGAGTTCCAGAAATACGGGCGCAACCGGATCGCCGAGGGCAAGCTGCCGATCTGCGCCGAGATGTGCTCGACCAAGGCGTTGCTGGCCGGTGACGGCGATGTGGTCTCGGCCATCTACCGCGAGCGTGTGGTGGCGCGCGGCTTTGGCTCGGGTGCCTGGGGCTGGGGCACCGCCTATGGTCAGAAAAGCGGAGGCTGATCCGACCGACAAGGCGCGCCCTGCGCGCGCCTTGTCCCTTCTGCGGTGGGCGGCCCCTGTGCCGCCCGCGCGTCCCTCGAATTCTCATACAGGATGATCTGCCATGATCCGCATGATCCTGCCCTTCTTTCTGTCGCTGTTCCTCGCGCTCCCGCTGGCGGCGCAGCAGGGGGCGGAGGCCCCGCAACCCGACCGCTCCGCCACCGGCGGCGCGCAGACGCTGGACGATATCCTCGCCCGGCAACGCGGCGAGAAGGTGGATGACAGTTTCCGCCGCAACGCCACGGGAAACCCCGACAATGCCGCCGGGATCGCGGGGCAATTGGGCACACTGGGTGGCGTGTCCGATGCCGAGGTCTGGCGCGCGCTGCGTTACGGGCTGGACGATGTGAAGGTGTCGGCGGGCGGGCCAGAGGCGCGCGTGCTCATTCAGGACAGCGGCATGCGCTGGCTCGCGTTCCGCAAAGGGCCGCTGGCGACCTCCGGGGCCTGGCTCTTGGGCGCCACGCTGGCGCTTCTGGCGCTCTTCTACCTCATCCGGGGCAAGATCCGCATCGACGGGCAGAAAACCGGTCGCACCGTGACCCGGTTTAAGGCGATCGAGCGATTTGGTCACTGGCTGATGGGGGGGGCTTTCATCGTGCTGGCGATCACCGGCCTCGCGGTGCTCTTTGGCCGGATGGTGATCATTCCGCTTTTGGGACATGAGGCATTCTCGACCATCGCTGTGGCCTCGAAATGGGTGCATAACAACATCTCCTGGGCCTTCATGCTGGGGCTGGTGATGGTTTTTGTCATGTGGGTGGCGCATAACATTCCCAACCGAACCGATCTGAAATGGCTGGCCGCGGGCGGGGGCATCTTCACCAAGGGCGTTCATCCGCCTGCCCGGAAATTCAACGCCGGTCAAAAGATGATCTTCTGGTCCGTCATCGTCTTTGGCGTCTCCATCTCGGTCACCGGCCTCGCCCTGCTCTTTCCCTTTGAATTGCCGATGTTCGCCAAGACCTTCGCCCTTCTCAACCAGACCGGGCTGCCGCAGCTTCTGGGCTTTGGCGACTTGCCCGAGGTCATGGCCCCGCATGAGGAAATGCAGCTGGCGACGCTCTGGCACGCGATCATGGCCTTCGTGCTGATGGCCATCATCCTTGCGCATATCTACATCGGATCGGTCGGCATGGAGGGTGCGTTCGAGGCCATGGGATCTGGCGAAGTGGAAGAGCAATGGGCGCGCGAGCATCACGCTCTCTGGCTTGACGAATTGCAGGAGAAGGGGCGCGCCGCCGATCCTGCCAAGGCCGCGACGCCCGCGGAATAGACATGCGCGCCCTTGGCATCGGGCTTTGGGTTCTGGGGCTGCTGGCGACAGAGCCTCTGGCGGCGGCGGAGTTCACCACGCTCAAGGGGCATGGCGGGCCGGTGATGGCGCTGGCCGTTCAGCCCTCAACCGGGCAGGTGGCCTCGGGCAGTTTCGACAATTCCGTGGGGCTGTGGCAGGATCGTGTGCCGCGCTGGCTCGAGGGGCATTCCGCCGCGGTGAGCAGCCTTGCCTTTCTCGATGCCGAGCGCCTTGTTTCGGGCGGTGACGATTTCGCGCTGATGCTGTGGAATACGCAGAGCGGCGACAGCACCCGGCTGGAGGGGCACAGGGGCAAGATCGCGGCGCTGGATGTGTCGCCGGACGGCCACTGGATCGCCTCGGCCAGCTGGGACGGCTCGATCGGTCTGTGGCCCGTCAAAAGCGGTGCGCCGCGCTTTCTCAAGGGGCATCACGCGGCGGTGACGGACGTGGCCTTTGCCGCCGGGGGCGGGCTGCTCTATTCCTCTTCGGCCGATGGCACGCTCAGGGAATGGAACTGGCAGGATGCGCAGGCGACATCGCGCGTGCTGGCCGATCAGGGCTTTGGCATCAACAGGATCGTTCTCGGGCCGATGGATCGCTGGCTGGCCTATGGCGCGGTGGATGGGGCGACGCGCGTGATCGACACCGCGACCGGCGCCGAGATCGCGGATTTCTCGCTCGAGCGCCGCCCGATCCTGGCGCTTGTCCATCACGCGGCGACGGGGCAACTCGCCGCTGGAGACGGGCATGGCTACATCGTGGTGATCGACACCGAAGGCTGGCGCATCCGCCGCGATTTCCACGCGATGAGCAATGGCCCGGTCTGGGCGCTGGCCTTTTCCCCCGACGGGCAGATGATCTATGCCTGCGGGCTGAGCGAGGTGATCTATGGCTGGCCGGTCGAGTTGCTGGGCACGTATGATCCGGCGGGAGACGCGGAGCAGAGCTTTCTGCGGCCGCCGCAAGAGATGGAGAACGGCGAGCGGCAATTCATGCGTAAATGCTCGATCTGTCATGCGCTGACGCCGCCGCCCTCGCGCAAGGCGGGGCCGACGCTCTATGGCCTGTTCGGGCGGCGCGCGGGCAGCGTGGCGGGCTATGCCTATTCGCCGACGCTCGTTGGCACGGATATTATCTGGTCGGACGAGACGATTGACGCCCTGTTCGATCTTGGTCCGGATCATTTCATTCCCGGCTCTAAAATGCCGATGCAACGCATCACCGCGGCACAAGACCGGCAGGATATGGTAGACTATCTGCGCCGTGCCACGGCCAAGAAGGAGAACTGAAAGATGAAAGCCATGATTGCGGCCTTTGTGGTCTGCGCGGTGATTGCCGCCGCAGCGCCAACCGTCCTGCGTGAACTGGGCTATACGACCGCGGCCAAGCGGGCGGGTGATGCGGTGCGGTTGAGCGACGCCAAGGAATGACGCCAAAGGTCATCCCCGCCACGGCGCCGCTCGACGATTATGGCGAAAACCTTGCCCGTGCGGCCGTGCTGTTGATTGATGACGAGCCGGGGATGCGGAATTTTCTGGTCAAGACGCTGGGACCGCGCTGCCGACATGTCGAACAGGCCCGATCCTGCCAGGAAGCGGGCTGGATCCTTGACCAGGAACATTTCGATGTGCTGATCCTCGACAATATCATGCCCGACAGGACCGGGCTTGACTGGCTGGAGGATCAGCGCCGGGTGGGGCTCTTTGCCGATACCATCCTGATCACCGCCTATGCCGATCTTGACACCGCGATCAAGGCGCTGCGGGTGGGGGTGATCGATTTCGTGCTCAAGCCGTTTCGCGCCAACCAGATCCTCAACGCCGTCGCGCGCGCGCTCGACCGCAAGTATCTGGCGCGCGAGAATTACCTGCTGCGGCATGAACTGTCCGAGAGCGGGCAGGTCGCGCGCGGGCGCCTTCTGGGGCATTCCCCATCGATCCAGAAGGTGCGCGACATGCTGGCCAAGCTGGCGCCGCTGCCTACATCGGTGCTCTTTACCGGGGCAAGCGGCACTGGCAAGGAAATCGCGGCGCGCACCCTGCATGGCCTGTCGGATCGCGCGAAAAAGCCGTTCGTGGCCGTGAATTGCGCCACCATTTCGGAAGATCACATCGCCGAGCAGCTCTTTGGGGTGATCGAGGAAGGCAAACCGCGCAAGGACGGTTTGCTTTTACATGCTGATGGTGGCACGCTTCTGCTTGACGAGGTGGCGCAACTGCCCGCGCATGTGCAGGCCGCCTTTCTTCGGGTGCTCGAGGACAAGCGCATCCGCCCGCTCGGGTCGGAACGCGAGATCCCGCTCAACCTTCGGTTTCTCTTTGCCACCAATGCCGATCTGCAAGAGGCGGTGCGCGAGGGCCGGTTTCGCGCCGATCTCTATCACCGCATCAACATCGTCAATGTCGAGATGCCCCGGCTCAAGGAGCGGGCAGAGGATATCGTGGCCCTTGCGGCGCTCTTCATGAGCGAGTTTTCCCGCACGCTCGGGATGCCCGCGCTGGATCTGAACGAGGCGGTGCTGCTCAAGCTCAGCCGTTACGACTGGCCGGGAAATGTGCGCGAACTTCGCAATCTGATCGAGCGCTCGGTGATCCTCGGGGCCTTTCCTGAAGATTTCGCGGGGACCGGGCGCGTCACTGGCGAGCAGGCGGTCGAGACGCTGGAACTGGTCGAGCAACGCCATATCATGGCCGTTCTCGATGCCTGCGGCGGCAACCGCGCGGAGGCGGCGCGCCGTCTTGGCGTCGCGCGCAAGACGGTGGACCGCAAATGCGCGGCCTGGGGGGTCTGAGCCGTCAGCCCGTGTCGTCCCGCTGCGCAGGCAACCAGACGGTGAGTTCTGCCCCGCCCTCGGCCCGGTTGCGCGCGGTGATGATGCCGCCCGCCTGACGGATCAGGGTCTGGCTGACCGAGAGGCCGAGCCCGGTGCCTTCGCCCCGCTTGGTGGTGAAAAAGGGATCGAACACGGCGCTCAGCTTGTCCTCGGGAATGCCCGGACCGGTATCGGCAAAGATCAGCGCCGCCCCGGCGCGGCCCTCGTGCAAGGCCGGCCGGATGGTGATGTCGATCCGTCCCTCTGTCCGGATCGCCTGCACGGCATTGGTGATCAGGTTGATGATGACTTGCTGCAATTCGCCGGGATTGATCCGAACGGACGGCGTATCCGGATCCGCCGCGATCTCGACCTCGACGCTGGCCTTGGCGATCACGTGATGGACCAGCACCAGACAGTCGTGCAGGACGGCGGCGATATCGACATTCTCCTCGAAACTGCCGAACTCGGTGGGGCGGGCGAATTGCAAGAGCTTGCCGACAATGGCGCTGATCCGGCCGATCTGACGGTCGATCAGCCCCAGCTCGGTACGCACCGGCTCTGCCGCAGGCCCGAGCACCTGCCGGATCACGTCCAGATTTCCCTGGATCACCGCCGCGGGGTTGTTGATCTCATGCGCGACACCGGCGGTGATCTCGCCGATCGAGGCCAGCTTTTCGGCCATGACAAGTTGCTGATAGGTGCTTTCCAGCCGCGCATTGGCCTCGCGCAGTTCGGCGGTGCGGGCCTCGACGCGGGCGTTGAGGTCTTCGTTCCAGGCGCGCAGCGCGCGGTCGCGTTCCTGCACCAGATCGAGCAGGCTGTCGAGATGGGCCGCGACGGCGCCGATCTCGTCGCGGGTCAGAATCGGGCCGATGCGCGCCGCAAGATCGCCGTTCCCGACCCGTGCCATCGTCCCTGTCATCCGTTCGAGCGGCGCAAAGATCGTTCGCGCGAGGCGCAGGAAGAGCGGCACGGTCACTGCCAGCACCACCAGAAAGGCGGCGAGGATCATCAGATAAGCGTTGCGTTTGGCGGCATCGAAGGGGGCTTGCAGAAAGCCCACATAGAGCATGCCGACCCGTTTCCCGAAGCTGTCGATCAGCGGTTGATAGGCGGAGATATACCAGTCGTTGACCACGAAGGCGCTGTCGAGCCAGATCTGGCCGCGGTCCAGAACGGTGCCGCGCACGGCGGCCGACACGCGCGTTCCAAGCGCGCGTTCGCCCTCGAAGAGACGCACATTGGTGGTGATCCGGACATCGTCGAGAAAGAGCGTGGCCGTGCCCTGCCGGGCGTCCGGTTCGCCGGTGTCGCGATAGACGAGGGCGTTGATCGTGTCGATGAAATCGAGGTTGCGGTTGAGCAGGATACCGCCGACCAGCACGCCCTCATGCCCTTCGACCATCACCGGCGTGGCGCTGTGCACGACCATGCCGCGATCCTCGATGCGGCGTTGGGTGGGCACTGCGGCGCGCGTCGCCACGATCGTCACCTGCGCGCGCGCGGCCAGATCGGGGCCGGTCTCTGGCAGGGCGGCGAGACTGGCGGGAGAAAAGATGTCGATCTCGGTCGCGGCCTTGCCCTGCAACGCCATGCCGATGACGGGCCAGGTTCCGGCCAGAGCGTCGGCGCCTGACCGGGGCAGAAAATAGAGGAAATCGAAGCCGAGGGCCGCGCGTTCGCGGGACAGGAATTCGGTCAGGCTGTCGGGGCGCTTGCGCGCCACCTCGTCAAACCGCCGGGACTGCGCGAGACTCTGCACGTCCTTGCCGGTGGTGGTCAGGATTCGTTGCAGATATTGCTCGGCGATGCGCAGATCACTGGCGACGTTGGTGATCAGCAGATTGTCGAAATTGGCCGACCATCGGTTGATTGCCAGAAGCAGGAGCAGCGGCATCAGCACCACAAGCGGCAGCAAGGCAAGGATCAGCAGGCGCAGCCGGACGGATGTCATGAAACGGTCGGGTCCACAGAGACAGGACCCGACCGTAGGGCATCGCCCACCATCATGCAATTGCCGCAGCGGGGATCAGTTCCAGCCGACCTCGTTGAAGATCGCTTGCGCCTTGGCGGCATGGGTCCGAAAGGATGCGGTGGGCGTGGTGGTGTCGGGGAGGAAGTCCCCCAGCTTGGTCACATGCGCGGCAAGCGGGACACCGGCCAGAACCGGATACTCGTTGTTGGCATTGGCAAATTGCGCCTGTGCGGATTCGCTGGCGAGATATTCCAGCAACGTGATCGCCTCTGCCTTGTGCGGTGCATGGGCGGCGATGCCGGCGGCCACGAGGTTCATGTGTGCGCCGCGATCGCCCTGGTTCGGCCAGACCCAGCCGATGGCGTCGATGCCGCTGCTCACGCCCTTGACATCGCCGGCAAGGGCGCGCGCGAAGTAATAGGTATTGGCGACCGCGATATCGCATTCGCCGGAGATGATCCCGCGCAGCTGGTCGGTGTCACCGCCTTGCGGTGCGCGGGCCATGTTGGCGACGATGCCCGCGGCCCAGTCTCTGGCCGCGTCGGCGCCGTGCACTTCGACGAGCGAGGCCAGGAGCGACTGGTTGTAGACATTGCTGGAGGAGCGGATGCAGATCTGGCCCTTGTATTTCGGATCGGCCAGAGCCTCGTAGGTCTGCGGAGGATTGGCAACGCGGTCCCTGGCGTAAAAGATGATCCGCGCGCGCTGCGAGAGACCCGTCCAGAGATTGTCCGGATGGCGCAGATGCGCGGGGACATTGGCCTCGATGAGCGCCGAGTCGAAGGGCTGCAACAGGCCCACGTCCTCGGCCAGCGCGATATTGCCGACATCGACCGTCATGAAAACATCGGCTGGACTGTTGGTGCCCTCGGCCTTCATGCGTTCGATCAACTCGTTGGCCTGGGCTTCGATGCGGTTGATGGTGATGCCGGTTTTCGCCGTGAACGCGGCGTAGAGCGCCTCGTCGGAATCGTAGTGCCGGCTGGAATAGAGGTTGACCTCTTGCGCGAAGGCGGGCGCGCTCAGCACCAGCATCGCGCAGAGTCCGAGGGTTGTTTTCATCGGAGGCATCTTGGGTCCCTTTCGATTTCCGAGTGATTTAATAGGTTATTCCTGGAATCTCCGATCAAAGGAGTCAAGAGATAAAGGCGACAAAAATAATCGGATTTCGAGGATGCGTGAAAATCGGAATGATTTCAGGACGCAGGCGCGTCCTGACGGCGGCGCAGCAGCATGGCGCCGAATGTCGTGGCGGCAAAGATGAGCGCGGCGACGCAGACGATGGTCGGACCGGTCGGCGTATCCAGATGGAACGCGGCGCGCAGGCCGCCAAGCGTCGAGGCGCAGGCTATGAGTGCTGCGATGACCGCCATCCGTTCGGGCGTGGCCGAGAGGGGACGTGCGGCGGCGGCGGGCACGATCAGCATGGCCGCGATGAGCAGGACCCCAACCACCTTGATCGCTACCGCCACGACGACAGCCAGCGACAGCGTCAGAACCAGTTGCTCGCGGCGCGGGTCGATGCCGCTTGCATAGGCCAGATCGGGGCTGAGCGTCGCTGTCAGCAGGGCCTGCCAGCGCCAGATCAGCAATCCGATCACCAAGGCGGCACCGCTCCAGATCACCAACAGGTCACCCCGGCTGACGGCCAGGATATCGCCAAAGAGATAGGCCATGAGGTCGATCCGCACGCCCGAGAGAAATGACACCGCCACCAGACCAAAGGCCAGCGCCGAATGTGCAAGTACGCCCAGCATCGTATCCATGGCAAAGCCGCGCCCCGAGAGGGTTGAGACCGTCGTCGCCATAATGAGCGACATGGCAAGCGCGCCGACAAAGACCGACGTCGAAACGGCAAGCGCCACCGCCACGCCAAGGATCGCCGCATGGGCCGTGGCATCGCCGAAATAGGCCATCCGCCGCCAGACCACGAAACTGCCGAGGGGGGCTGCGGCCAGCGCCACGCCCAGTCCGGCCAGCGCGGCGCGGATCAGGAAATCATCGAGCATCATTCGGCGGCCTTGTGGCTCTGGGGGTGGTCATGGAGATGGGTGTGTTCGTGCCGGTAAAGTGCCAGCGCGCCCTGGGTGCCGCTGCCGAAAAGGGCACGGTATTCTTCGGCCTGCGCCACGATCTCGGGATGCCCTTCGCAGCAGATATGTCCATTCAGACAGATCACCCGATCCGAGGCGCTCATCACCACGTGCAATTCGTGGCTGACCATCAGCACGGCGCAGTTCAGATCGCGCCGCACCTCCTCGATGCGCCGGTAGAAGGCCGCCGAGCCGGGTTGATCCAGCCCCTGCGTCGCCTCGTCGAGGATCAGCAGATCGGGGCGTTCCAGAAGCGCGCGCGCCAGCTGCACACGCTGGAACTGCCCGCCCGAGAGATCGGCCATCTGTCGGTCGCGCAGGTCGGGCAGCCCCGCCTGTTCGAGGGCCGCGCGCAGGTCTGTGTCCTTGTGGCGCTGCGGCAGGCCAAGAAAGCGCGTGACGGTCATCGGCAGGGTCGGGTCGATATGCAGCTTTTGCGGCACATAGCCGATCCGCAGGTCCGGCGCGCGATGGATGGAGCCCGCCGAGAGGCGCACCGCACCGATCATCGCCCGCAGGAGGGTGGATTTGCCCGAACCATTCGGCCCGACAATGGTAACGATTTCACCCCGTTCGAGGAAGAAGTTCACGTCATGGAGCACCTCCGTGCCGCCAAGCCGGACGCTGAGGCCCTTGGTCTCGATCAGGCGCATGAGGGCGCCCCCTCGTGGCACCGCGGACAGAGCCCCACCGCCTCTACCACCGCCTGTTCGATGACAAAGCCGGAGTCGCTTGCGGCGCGGCCCAGCATGCCCTTGGTGGGTTCGGCATGGGCCTCGGCTACGGCGTCGCATCGGCGACAGATCAGAAAGGCCGGGGTGTGATCCTGTCCGGGATGGGTGCAGGCGATGAAGGCGTTGAGGCGCTCGATCTTGTGCGCGAACCCGTGGCTGACCAGAAAATCGAGCGCGCGGTAGACCACGGGGGGTTGAGACCCCAGACCCTCGACGCGCAGGGTATCGAGGATCTCATAGGCCCCAAGGGCGCTGTGCCGGTTCAGCAGGATTTCCAACACGCGGCGGCGGACGGGGGTCAAGTGCAGCCTGTGGGTCTCGCAATGGGCCTCGACCGCCGCAATGGCGGCCTGCACACAGCGCTTGTGGTCATGCTGTTCAAAGCCGATCGTGTCCATTGCGGTTCTCTCGGGATGGCGGACTTCGGGGATTGATATGTTATAGGGTTACAATTATCAAGAGGTCTCAAATGTTATGATATCACATATGGAGCGGGCAATGCCGATTCGTTTTCTTCTATCCCTGAGCCTTGGGCTGGGTCTCGTCGGAGCGGTCAGGGCCGATGTCCCGAACGTCGCCACCGATATCGCGCCGGTTCATTCCCTCGTGGCGCGGGTGATGCTGGGCGTGGGCGAACCGGCCTTGATCGTGCCGCCTCTGGCCTCGCCGCACGGCCACGCAATGCGCCCCTCCGAGGCGGCGGCGCTGGAGGGCGCCGATCTGGTGATCTGGATGGGCGAGGCGCTGACGCCCTGGCTCGAAGGGGCGATAGAGACGCTGGCGAGCGATGCGCAAGTGATCGAATTGCTGGGCGCTGGGCGCTCTCGTGTCTTGCCCTTCCGCGAGGGAGTAGCCTTTGCCGCGCATGACCATGGCGAGGACAAACACGAGGCGCAGGGGCAGGCGGGGCAGAGCGACGAGGATCACGCGGCACATGCCGATGACGCGGCGCATGACCACGACCATGTGCATGAGGGCGCTGATCCCCATGCGTGGCTTGACCCGATGAACGCGCGCATCTGGCTGGACGTGATCGCAAAGGAACTGGCCGAGCATGATCCGGACAACGCGGCGGTCTATGCCGCCAACGCGACCGCCGCACAGGCAGAGCTGGACGCCCTTGCTTCCGAGATCGCAGCACAGGTCGCGCCGGTGCGGGGCAAGCCCTTTCTGGTCCTTCACGATGCCTATCAGTATTTCGAGTGGGCTTTTGATCTGTCGGCTACAGGTGCGCTAGCCTTGAGCGATGCCTCCGATCCGGGACCGGCGCGCATTGCCCAGTTGCGCGATCTGGTGCGGGAGGAGAACATCGTCTGCGTGTTTTCCGAGCCGCAGTTCGACCCCAAGCTGGTGCGCACGGTGTTTGGCGACATGGCGGGTCATGGCGTGCTCGATCCGATCGGCAGCGATCTCGCTCCCGGTCCGGATCTCTATCCGCAGCTCTTGCGGAATATTGCCATTGCCCTCACCGGGTGTCTGGCCGCGCGCTGATCGACGGTTCGACCTCGGCACTTCCTCTGCTTCAAAACGCAGCGTAAAACTTGCGCGCTTGCGAATTCCTGACCATTCTGGTGCGTGAGGATGAGAACCGTGTCACAAGGCGCGGCCAGAGAGGGAGGACGGACCGATGGGCTTCACATCGCGGCAGGATGTGCTCGACATTCAGAACGAGGTGTCATGGGAGGCGCGCGAGAAACCGCTGACGCTCTATCAGATGCTGAGTCTGACCACGCGCAAGTTTCCCAACCGCCCCGCGATCAGCTATCAGTTGCTCTCCGGGGCCACGGACAAGGCGCAGACGCTGACCTGGCAGCAATTCCATGACCAATGCTGTCAGGCGGCCAACCTGTTTCGCGGTCTCAAGATCGGCGAGTCAGACGTGGTGGCGCTCATCCTGCCCAATACCCTGGAAACGGCCATTGCCACGATCGGCGGGGCGATCGCGGGCATCGTCAATCCGATCAACCCGCTGCTGGAGCCCGAACAGATTTCGGCCATTCTGCGCGAGACCGGCGCGCGGGTGGTGGTGACACTAAAGGCCTTTCCCAAGACCGACATCGCCCAAAAGACCGCCGAGGCGGTGCGCCATGCCCCCGATGTGCACACGGTGCTCGAGATCGACCTCAACCGCTATCTCACCCCGCCGAAAAGCTGGATTGTGCCGCTGGTGCGCCCCAAGAACCCGACCGGTCATCACGCCGATCTGCGCGACTTCAACAAGATGCTTGCGGCGCAGAAGAAAACGCTCGATTTCCCCGACAGCACGGGCGACCGGGTTGCGGCCTATTTCCACACCGGCGGCACGACCGGGATGCCAAAGGTCGCGCAGCACAAGTATTCCGGCATGATCTATAACGGCTGGATCGGGCACACGCTCCTGTTCACCGAACATGACAACGTGATGTGTCCGTTGCCGCTGTTTCATGTCTTTGCCTGCCATGTGATCCTGATGGCGATGATCAAGTCCGGCGCGCATGTGGTCTTTCCGACCCCTGCGGGCTATCGCGGCGAAGGCGTGTTCGACAATTTCTGGAAACTGTGTGAACGCTGGAAGATCAGCTTTATCATCACGGTGCCCACCGCCGTCTCGGCCCTGATGCAGCGCAAGGTCGATGCCGATCTCTCGACCGTCCGGAATGCGTTTTCGGGATCCGCGCCGATGCCGCTGGAACTGTTCAACCGGTTCGAGAGCGCCACCGGCATCAAGGTGATCGAGGGCTACGGGCTGACCGAGGCGACCTGCCTTGTGTCCTGCAACCCGCCCGAGGGCGCCAAGAAGGTGGGATCGGTCGGTGTGCCCTTTCCCTACACGGATGTGCGGATCTATCGCGGCACGCCCGAAGGTCCGGTCGAAAGCGCTGCTGACGAGGTGGGCGAGATCTGCATCTCCAATCCGGGCGTCTATGCGGGCCACACCTATACCGAGGCCGACAAGAACAAGAACCTCTATCATCACGAGAAATTCCTGCGCACCGGCGATCTGGGGCGGATCGATGCCGACGGCTATCTCTGGATCACCGGGCGGGCCAAGGATCTGATCATCCGCGGCGGGCACAATATCGATCCCGCCGAGATCGAGGAGGCGCTGATGGCGCATCACGATGTCGCCATGGCAGGCGCCATCGGCCAGCCTGATGCCCATGCCGGCGAGATGCCCTGTGCCTATGTCGAACTGGTGGCCGGTGGCACGGCGACGGCGGAGGATTTGCTGGAGCACTGCAAGGTGCATGTGCATGAGCGCGCGGCGATCCCGAAATATGTCGAGGTGCTGCCGGAACTGCCGAAAACGGCTGTCGGCAAGGTCTTCAAGCCCGACCTGCGCAAGCGCGCGATCACGCGCATCTACAATGCCGCGCTGGAGGAGGCGGGTCTGGCCGCCGAAGTGGTCGAGGTGGTCGACGACAAGAAGCGCGGTCTGGTGGCGCGTCTCACGCGCAGGGGCGACGTAGATGAGGCGACGGTCGGACATGTTCTGGGACAGTTCGTGCGGCCGTGGGAATGGACCAAGTAAAGACATTGGGCGTTGCATCATGGATTTCAGACTGAACCCCGATCCCGCCGCCATGGAGCCATCAACTCTGACGGATCCGGCTGCCTTCACCACGGTGGATCGGACCGAACTCAATTACACCGCTTTCGCTACGGAGGATGAGAGGATTCTCTCTGGCGTCTGGGAATGTGCGCCCTGTCGCGAGGAGATCGCGGCCTATCCGGTGCACGAGATGATGACGGTGATTTCCGGGGCGCTGACCCTCACCCATCCCGATGGGCGCAAGGAGCATTTCACCAAGGGCGACACGTTCTTTATTCCCAAGGGCGCCCCTCTGATCTGGGAAATCACCGAGACCCTGCGCAAGTTCTACATGATCGTGGCCTGAACGGGTGGGGTTCACGTCGGGCGATCGAAGCGTTAGAACGCGGGCATCCCGAGTCCCGGAGAGATCATGTCAAAACCTGTCGTTCTTTGTATTCTTGATGGTTGGGGTCTGAGTGAATGCCGTGAGGCAAACGCACCGCATCTGGCCCGGACGCCGAATTTTGATCGGCTGATGTCGCGTTGTCCGCATGACACCTTGATCACGCATGGCCCCGATGTCGGCCTGCCGCGCGGACAGATGGGCAATTCCGAGGTCGGCCATACCAATATCGGCGCTGGCCGTGTGGTGGCGATGGATCTTGGCCAGATCGATCTTGCAATCGAGGATGGGTCGTTTTTCGAGAACGCGGGCTTGCAGAGCTTTATTGCGACACTTCAGAGAACCGGAGGGCGGGCGCATCTGCTGGGTCTGGTCTCTGATGGGGGGGTGCATGGGCATATCAGGCATATCGCAGCGGCGGCGCGGGCGCTGACGGAGGCCGGCGTTCCTGTCCTGCTTCATGCTCTCACCGATGGTCGCGATGTGGCGCCTAAATCGGCGCGGACCTATCTCGAACAGCTGCGTGACATGTTGCCCGAAGAGGTCAGGATTGCCACGGTCATCGGGCGCTATTTCGCGATGGACCGGGACAATCGCTGGTCGCGCGTGCAGGAAGCGTATGAGGCGGTTGTTCTGGGCCGCGGACAGCGCTGTCCGGACGCGCGCATGGCGGTGACAAATGCCTATGCGCGCTCGGAGACGGACGAATTCATCACCGCGACGGTGATCGGCGATTATGCGGGGGCGCGCGACGGCGACGGGATCTTCTGCCTCAACTTTCGCGCCGACCGCGCCCGCGAGATTCTGCGGGCGATCGCGGATCCGGCCTTTGCCGCCTTTGACCGCGGCACCCCGCCCGCATGGGCGGCGCGTCTTGGCATGGTGGAATATTCCGACGCCCATAATGCCTGGTTCGACACGGTCTTTCCCGCGCGCGACATCGTCAACACGCTCGGGGCCTGGGTTGCGAAACAGGGTCTGCGACAGTTCCATGTGGCGGAAACCGAGAAATACCCGCATGTCACCTTCTTTCTCAACGGCGGCAAGGAAGCGCCTGAGCCGGGCGAGGATCGCTACATGGCCGCCTCGCCCGATGTGGCGACCTATGATCTGAAGCCCGAGATGTCCGCCGCCGAAGTCACTGACCGGCTCGTCGCGGCGATCCGGGCGCGATACGATCTCATCGTGGTGAATTATGCCAATCCCGACATGGTGGGCCATACCGGGGATCTCGCGGCGGCGATGGCCGCCTGCGAGGCGGTGGATCAGGGTCTGGGCCGCGTGCTCGAGGCGCTCAAGGCGGTCGGGGGCGCGATGATCGTGACGGCGGATCATGGCAATTGCGAGGTGATGGTTGATCCCGCGACGGGTGGGCCGCACACCGCACACACGCTCAATCCGGTGCCGGTCATTCTGGTGGGCGGGCCAGAGGGTGTGCGCCTGCGTCAGGGCGGACGGCTGGCCGATCTGGCCCCCACCGTGCTGACCCTGATGGGCCTGCCGATCCCGGCGGAAATGACCGGGGAAAGCCTGCTGGCATGAAACCAGGCGTCCTGCTTTGCGCCCTTGCCGTGATTTTGGCCGGTCCCTTGCAGGCCGAGATCACGTCCAATCCGACCGAGGCGGCCCGCTTGGCATCCGAGCGTCTGAACCGTGCGTCACTGGCGCTCTCCGACGCGCGCGGCGCGCAAAACCGCATCAAGGCACTGACTGAGGTGATCACCGCCTTTGAGGACGGGCTGGAAGCGATGCGCGCCGGGCTGCGCGCAGTGGCCAGCCGCGAGCAGGCGCTGAGCGCGGAATTGAGCGCGCGCGAGGACGATATTGCCCGCCTTCTCGCGGTTTTGCAGCGGATCAGCGCGACGTCCGGGCCTCTGGTCCTGTTGCATCCCTCTGGGGCAGTGAACACGGCGCGCGCCGGGATGATCCTGTCGGACGTGACGCCGGCGCTTGATGCGCGGGTGGCGGAGTTGCGGCGGGATCTGCAGGAACTGACCGATCTGCGCAGTTTGCAGCAAAGTGCGCTCGATACGATGCAAAGGGGGCTCGAAGGGGTCCAGCAGGCGCGCACGACGCTGAGCGAAGCGATGTCCGAACGCACCGGGCTGCCACGCCGGTTCACCGAAGATCCGGTGCGAACCGCCTTGCTGATTGCGTCCACCGAAACGCTCGAGGCCTTTGCCGATGGACTGGGTGAGATCGCGGTGGGTGAAGTGCCCGGTAGCCTGCCAACCATCGCCGGGCGAAAGGGCGACCTGCCGATGCCGGTCGAGGGCGTGATCCTGCGGCGCGCGGGACAGCCCGATGCAGCCGGTGTCACCCGGCCCGGTATTGTGGTGGCCACCCGCCCCCGGGCCCTCGTCACGACCCCTACCGCGGCAACGGTGCGCTATCGAGGCCCCTTGCTTGACTATGGAAATGTGATCATTCTAGAGCCGGAGTCCGGAATTCTTCTGGTATTCGCCGGCCTTGATGTTGTTTATGGTCAGGCGGGCGAGGTCGTGCCCGGCGGCAACCCGGTGGGCCTGATGGGTGGGACTGATGGTGATCTGCTGGTGCCCGTTGATGTGCAGCAGATGGATGCCCAAAGAACCGAGACGCTCTACATTGAAGTGCGGCAAGATAACATTCCAGTGGACCCGCTTGCGTGGTTCAAGACCGACAAGGAAGAGTGAGACATGAAAAAGTTCCTGATGGCCGCGACAGTGGGCGTTTTGACGGGTGCGCTGGTGACAACGCAAGTTGCGGCGCCGCTTCTGGCGCAGGAAGCCAGCAAATCGAGCAACGTGTATGAGCAACTCGATCTCTTTGGCGACATCTTCGAGAGAATCCGGGCGCAATATGTCGAGGATGTGGACACAAAGGATCTGATCGAGGCGGCGATCAACGGTATGCTGTCTTCGCTTGATCCCCATTCGAGCTATCTGTCGCCCGACGACGCCGAGAACATGCAGGTGCAGACCCGCGGTGAATTCGGCGGACTTGGAATCGAGGTCACGCAGGAAAACGGGTTCGTCAAGGTGGTCTCGCCGATGGATGGCACACCGGCTGATCAGGCCGGGATCGAGGCGGGCGATTTCATCACCCATGTCGATGGCGAGAGCGTGCTGGGGCTGACTCTGGATCAGGCGGTGGATCTGATGCGTGGTCCGGTGGGCAGCGAGATTGTCATCACCGTGGTGCGCGAGGGAACGCCGGAGCCGTTCGATGTCTCGATCATTCGTGACACGATCAAGCTCACGGCGGTGCGCGCGCGCGTTGAACAATCTGCGGTCGTTCTTCGTGTCACCACATTCAACGATCAGACCTATGCCAATCTCGAAAGCGGGCTGAACGAAAAGATCGCCGAACTTGGTGGGCTGGAGAATGTCAGCGGCATCGTGCTTGATCTTCGCAACAATCCCGGCGGCCTTCTGACGCAAGCGATCAAGGTTTCGGACGCGTTTCTGAACAAGGGCGAGATTGTGAGCACGCGCGGAAGAAACCCGCAGGATGGCGAGAGATTCAATGCGACGGAGGGTGATCTGGCGCAAGGCAAGCCCATCGTTGTCCTGATCAATGGCGGCTCGGCCAGTGCGTCCGAGATCGTGGCGGGGGCGCTTCAGGATCATCACCGGGCGATTGTCGTGGGCACCAAGAGTTTCGGCAAGGGGTCGGTTCAAACCGTGATGCCGCTGCGGGGCAATGGCGCGATGCGGCTGACCACAGCGCGCTATTACACGCCCTCGGGACGCTCGATTCAGGCGCTTGGCGTGAGTCCCGATATCCTCGTCGAACAGCCGCGCCGCACGCCGGCGACCGAGGAGACGGAAGCGGCAGTCTCGAGGCCGGATCGCTCCGAGGCTGATCTGCGCGGGCGGCTGAACAATGACAGCCTGAGCGAGGATGAGATCAAGCAGATCGAAGAGGACCGTGCCCGCGCCGAACAGGCCGCCAAGCTGCGCGAGGAGGATTATCAACTGGCCTATGCCATTGATATCCTGCGTGGTCTCTCGGTCATTGCGGGCAACCAGAACTGAGGCCCGTCGCCCGGCACACGCATCCCGCCTGTTGGTATGGGCGGGATGTTTTCGGGGTGAGTTGGGCAATGAACGGCGATGTCTTTGCCCCATCGTGGCAATTTGTGCCGAGGTCTGGACATGAAACGGTATATGGTGATCGAGCGCGTCAGGCCGGGCTGCTGGGATGCAGTTTACCTGCGATGTAATGCCGAAGGCAGACTGCTGCCCGAGGGATTGAACTATCTGAATTCCTGGACAAATCGAGAGCGGAACATCTGCTATCAGCTGATGGAGACGTCTGTGCCAGAGCTTTTTGAGCCATGGTTCTCGCGGTGGAGCGATCTGGTGGAGTTCGAGGTTACGCCCCTCGATTGAGGATGCCCTCGCTCTTTGCTAGGGGCATTTGCCTTGTCCGTCCGGCTTTTCTGTCCTCGGCAGGACGCGATCGGGCCGTTACCCTCCCGCGATTCAGGCCGACAGCTACTGCGACTTCGTCATCGTCGAGGCGCGGGCGAGGCTCCATGCCTCGAGCACCTTGGAATTGTCGTCATCGTCGTATTCGTAGAGTTCCTGTTCTCGCACGCCGGGGATCCGGCCGAAGTCCTCGGCCGTTTTGCGCGGCGACCATGAGCGGCCCACCTGGCCGGGAAACAGCTCTGCCATAATCCGCGAGGTCGAGAAGGAGCAGGCGGCATTTGGCACGGGGCCATTGGCCATGACCAGCTTGATGGCGCGCTCGGCCAGTTCGGGGGACACGTCAAGCTCCTGGATCTTCACCCGAAAGGTCTTGCGCGCGTGATATCGTGTATAGACATCGGCCACTTCGGGCGTGATGCCGAAGAGAACATCGTTACGCTCTGGCAGATGCCTGTTTTTGTTGAAGGAACCGGCGGGATCAAAGATCACCCGCTGCGAGCCGTTGATCATCAGAGAGGTATGCGCCCCGTTGTTGTTTCCATTGTTGAGCATGGTGAACAGGGTCAGGCGCGGGGGGCCGTCATGGCGATAGGTGGCGCGCGCAACCTCCTCATCCGTCGCCCAGACCGATTCGGCGGCGCAGGCTCCCAGCAGCATCAGAGCAACAACAGCCAACAGCCAGGCGCGCATCACGACCTCCGAATTTCCGAGTTTGGAATGAGTTGAATTCAGCTATTGACCAACGCCATGAAGATCAAAATGCAAATGATCGTGACCACCGACCATGTGACTGTCTTGATGAATCCGGCAAAGGTCTTTTGTTGGACGTCTACATTCATCTCGCCATGCTTGTGGTTGGCCATGTCGGGGATCCTCTTGTTCAATCACTGCGTTGCGAAGGCTGATACTGCATTTGCCGGGGCCTGTCACCCTCCAAGCTGTCGCGGATTGTCACGTTTGGCGCAGCAGGTGTCGAGAGTCAGACGTCTCGCATCTGCCAGAGCCAGGCGTCATCGCTGCGCCGCCAGCGCCGGATCTCGCCCGCGCGGTGCAGATGGTTGAGATGGGCCACCGATTCGACCAGCGCGAGGCCGTAGGTGCCGGCGTCGATCCTGCGCTTGAAGAGCATCGGAAAACATTCGGCGGCGGTATGGGGCGCGCGCAGAAAGTCGCGCAGCCGGTCGAGCGCGCCGGTATGGTTGTCGTGCAGTTGCTGCATCCTGAGCGGCAGGCCGGTAAAGGGCAGCTTGTGGCCCGGCAGGACGAGGTGATCCTCGCGCGCGTGCCGCGCCAGCCGGTCGCAGGCGGCGAGCCAGTCGGTCAGCGGATCGGCCTCGGGTTCGGTCGGGTAGACGCCGATATTGGGGCTGATGCCGGGCAGGATCTGATCGCCTGAAATCACGAGGCTGTCGTCGCGGCTCCAGAGGGTCAGATGGTCGGGGGCGTGCCCGCCGCCCAGCCGCACGTCCCAGTCGCGTCCGCCGGCGCGGATCACGTCGCCTTCGACCACGCGCGTATAGCCCACCGGAATGGGCGCGCAGGTATCGGCAAAGTTGTAGGGGCGCACGGTCCTGCGGGCCTCGTAGATCTCGGGATCCATCCCGCCCGCTCGGGAAAAGGCCAAAGCCTGCGGCGTGGGCATTTCCTCGACATCGAGGATCAGCATCCGGGCCATCAGCCAGCTTGTGCGTGTTGCCCAGAGGGCGGCGCCAAAGCGCTCCATCAGCCAGCCTGCCATACCGATATGGTCGGGGTGATGATGCGTCAGCAGGACGCGAGAGACCGGGCGGCCCTGCAATGGCCCGGCCAGAAGATCCTGCCACAGCGCCACGCAGCGTTTCGAGTGGATGCCGGTATCGACGATGGTCCAGCTGTCGCCCTCGTCGAGCGCGTAGATATTGACGTGATCGAGCACCATCGGCAGTGGCAGGCGCGCCCAGAGCACGCCCGTTGCAACCTCTGTTGCAGAACCGGGCGCGGGCGGCTCCACCCACGGGGTGCGGATGATCCCGCCGCCATCCATCAGGCGGCGAAATCCGCCGGCGAGAGCGCGTAGAGATCGCCCGCCCCCCGGGTGGCATGTGCCAAAAGCCCGCCATGCTCGGGCAACAGCCGGGTGATGTAGAACCGCGCCAGTCGGCTGCGCGGGCCGGTGCCCCCTTCGATGAGGGCGGCCTTGAGGTGGAAATGCCCGCCCAGCACCCTTGCAAAGGCGCGCAGGAAGGGCGCAGCGCCCGCGAAGCGTTCGTTCAGATCGTCCTGTGTCAGCATCCAGTCCAGTGCGTCGCGCAGCGTCTCTGCGGCCTGCCAGACCTGCCCGGCGAGATCGGGTAGCAAGGCGCGTGCGGCCTCGGCGCCGGTGGTCATCTCGTCGATCAGCGCCAGCGCGGCCTCGCCCCTGTCCATCAGCTTGCGCGCCACCAGGTCCATCGCCTGAATGCCGTTGGTGCCCTCATAGATCGCCGTCACCCGCACATCCCGGCAGTATTGCGCGGCCCCTGTTTCCTCGATGAAGCCCATACCGCCATGCACTTGCACGCCGACATGGCTGACCTCCATGCCGGTCTCGGTGCCAAAGCTCTTTGCAATCGGAGTCAGAAAGGCCGCGCGCGCGCGCCAAGGCGCGGCCCCGGTGGCCGTCTGCATGTCGATCGCCTGCGCGCAGGTCAGAGCAATGGCGCGGGCGGCAAAGATCTCGGCCTTCATCGTGGCCAGCATCCGGCGCACGTCGGCATGATCGATGATCGCGCCGCTGCCCGCAGCGACTGGTGTGCGGCCCTGCTTGCGTTCGAGCGCATAGGCCAGCGCATGCTGATAGGCGGCCTCGGCCACGCCGATGCCCTGACCGCCGACGCCAAGGCGGGCATTGTTCATCATCGTGAACATGGCGCGCATCCCGTCATGTGGCGCACCCACTAGCCAGCCCGTCGCGCCGTCATACTGCATCACCGCGGTGGGGCTGCCATGCAGACCCATCTTGTGCTCGAGGCTGACCACGTGCAGGCTGTTGGCACGGCCCGGATTGCCCTCGGCGTCGGGGATGTATTTCGGGACCAAAAAGAGGCTGATGCCCTTGGTCCCCGGCACCCCATCGGGCAGGCGCGCGAGGACCAGATGACAGACATTGTCGGTGAAATCGTTGTCGCCCCAGGAGATATAGATCTTCTGCCCCGTGATCGCATAGGTGCCGTCGCCGTTCGGCTCGGCCTTGGAGCGCAGCGCGCCGACATCGGAGCCGGCCTGCGCTTCGGTCAGGTTCATCGTGCCGGACCATTCCCCGCTGACCAGTTTCGGCAGGTAGAGCGCCTTGATCGCATCGCTCGCGTGATGTTCGAGTGCCTCGATCTGCCCCTGTGTCATCAACGGGTTGAGTTGCAGCGCAAGACAGGCCGAGGACATCATCTCGTTGACAGCCGTGGTCACGGTCATCGGCAGGCCCATGCCGCCATGATCGGGATGCGCGCTGATCGAGACCCAGCCACCCTCGGCGATCGCGCGATAGCCCTCGGCATAGCCTGGCGAGGTGCGCACGATGCCGTTTTCCAGTCGGGCGGGGTGCCGGTCTCCGTTGCGCTTGAGCGGGTAAAGCACTTCTTCGCACAACCGTCCTGCCTCGGCGAGAATCGCTGCGGTCACATCGGGCGTGGCGTCGGAAAAGCGGTCGGTGGCGGTGACTTGCGCCAGCCCGACGATGTGGTCAAAGAGAAACTGATAGTCCTCGACCGGGGCGCGATATGGCATTGCACTCTCCTCATGCGACCGGGGCGTCTTGGCACGGCAGCCGAACCCCTGTAATGACTCTACCCTCACCCTGAGGGTAATCAAGCGCAGCCCGCCTTCAACTGCTACGCCGCGTCAGAAGGGCCCCGTTTTTTGCAAACGCGCATTCTTTCTCCTGATCCGATCGGATTTGCAAGCGCCGCCGCGATCTGGCGGGCGGGCGGGCTGGTCGCGTTTCCGACCGAGACCGTCTATGGGCTTGGGGCGGATGCGCGAAATGACCGGGCTGTGGCGCGGATTTTCGAGGCCAAAGGGCGGCCGCAGTTCAACCCGCTGATTGTGCATGTGCTCAGCGTCCAGGAGGCGCAAAGCTATGTCGGGTGGTCCCATGCGGCGGAGGTTCTGGCAAGTGCGTTCTGGCCCGGCCCCCTGACGCTGGTCTTGCCCCTGAAATCCGGGGCGGGTTTGTCGTCGCTCGTGACCGCAGATTTGCCGACGCTGGCCATTCGCATGCCTGCGCACCCGGTGGCTCAGGGTCTCTTGGCGGCGTTCGGCGGGCCGGTGGCGGCACCTTCGGCCAATCCGTCGGGCCGCATCAGCCCAACCTCGGCGGATCATGTCCTGACCGGGCTCGCTGGCCGCATCGAGGCAGTGGTCGATGGCGGAGCCTGTCCGGTCGGGGTGGAATCGACAATCATAGGGTTGGTGGATGACCCGACGCTCTTGCGGTCCGGCGGGTTGCCGGTGGAGGCGCTGGAGGCTGCCTTGGGCAAACCGCTGGAGGTGCCGGGGACGGATTCCCCGATCTCGGCACCGGGACAGATGCTGTCGCATTACGCGCCGACGGCCAAGGTGCGACTTGATGCGACAGAGCGGCGCGACGGAGAGGTCATGCTGGGCTATGGCGCCATTGACGGCGATCTCAACCTCTCGTCCGCTGGCGATCTCATCGAGGCGGCGGCAAATCTCTTTCATCATCTGCACGCGCTCGATGCACAGGGGGCTGCCGTCATCGCCGTGGCGCCGATTCCGGACCGGGGTCTCGGCCGCGCGATCAATGACCGGCTGCGCCGCGCGGCGGCGAAAGGGTAGGGGGCGCTGCCCCCGTCCCGGATTTCATCCGGGACTCCCCCGGGGTATTTGCGGCCTTATGTATCAAACGCACCAACAGTCTAATTGATTGACCCGCCTATGTGAATCATAATGTTGGGCATGCAGGACAAGACCATAGACAATGCGCTACTGGCGCTG